>Ga0194133_10002941_pt1 | contig 25060 bp, 15 predicted proteins | sample TA2KigOf40mmetaG_FD_155448 | JGI IMG/M metagenome (GOLD analysis project Ga0194133, IMG submission 155448) | Freshwater microbial communities from Lake Tanganyika, Tanzania - TA2015055 Kigoma Offshore 40m | ecosystem: Environmental > Aquatic > Freshwater > Lake | place: Tanzania: Lake... | reverse complement strand
TATAAAATAAAAAAAAATAAAAAAAAAATAAAAAAAAGTAAAAAAGGTGAAAAAAGTCAAAATCTTAAAAAAAACAATTAGTCTGCTGGACACGTGTCTAGCGCAAGCACAACATGCTTTTACCTGTGCAGATGCTCGCAAGCGAAATCTACAGCTTACTGCGCGCGCCTGCAAGCACAGGGTCCGATGCGGCCTTGCGCAAAGCGTGGCTTTCTTCGCAAACAAAGCCTTGCAAAGACGCTGTGGCGCTGGCCCTGCCACTTCGCCGAATTCCTACGACGCTGGATGCGTTTCGACAGGCTGTTGCTGACAACGGTAAAGGGAGCGATTGGGTTATTTCGAGCTGGTATGTCGTGTACGTTGGTGCCGCAGACGGACGCGAGTGGGGCTGGAGCAACGCGCCATACGACACCAAGAAGCGTCTGGCTGAGACAAAGCCACTGTACAGCACGGATGCGACCGGAGCAAATGCTGGACAAACTCGTTTTTGGAGCTTCAAGAAGGTCTCTAACAACATGAACAAAGGGCCGCGCGTGGAGCGGGTGGAAAATGGTGACAGCGAAGACCTGAGTTTTGTTTTGCCTTCAGGAACAACATTTAGTCACTTTCTGCGAGAGGACAATTACGGGGAAAAACCGTTGTTCTGTGACGGCGACGGGCAGGAGTATTTGGAAGCATACTCTCCTGTTCTGCTGCAGCTGAGTTCTACTAATTGCGAGCAGGCGGCAAAAGGAAATGGCTTGAAACTTCGTCGCGTGCTGCGTGCACAGACAAGCATTCTAAACTCCTTCTGCGACAAATTTTACACGCGAAAGGCCGACCTGGACGAGGCGCAAGAACGCGCGTGCAAAACGATAGCGCTGACGGCAATGGCGAAGCCTGCCGCAGGGTCACCTATTGCTGTAAAGGTTGACAAAAATGCGTTTTGGTTCTACGACGAATCTGCGCATATTATAGAGCTGTGTGATTCTGGCGTCGACGCTGAAGTAGGCAGCAAATTATTTTTACGCGAGGAAATGCTACTGCAGGCGCTCAACTGCGTCGACATTCAGCGCGCTCTGCGCATGCTTACAGTCGCACTTGGCCACGGAACAGTGACATGCATTGTCGCTGTTGACAAAAAGGATCCTGTCGAAGTATGTCGCGTTGTGCATCTGCACATAGACACAGCGGAAACTTTGTGGTTGGGCTCATTGCAAAAGATTGGAATAATCGACTGCACAGAACTACCCAACACGTCGCAGTTGACAATGTGCTTTGGAACTGCAATAAACACCGACCGAACCAGTGGCTCAGTAAATGACAACCTGCAATGGTTTGCTCCTTTTTGCAAGGTGCCCATGGCCACGGAAGATGGGCGCGAGATCAATAAACACATCGTGTTTGAGCTCATGCTTGAGCAGCAGAACGATCAGGCACTGCGTGAAGTTGCACAAAAATCGTTTTTGATGGACAGAGTCGCTGGACAGCACTACCCGCTGAAAGTCTATCAAGTCGAAAGCGTGCGATATGAGCCAAGTTGTGGACTTGTATGCGAGAAACCAGAACTTTTGCTCTCATGGCAGCTGCGCCCAGGGATGGGCACAGATTCAAATGCCAGCGGCAACTACTCGTCTCGGAAACGTCAGTTTGTCACTGCCGATGCCCGCGATTATGGCCGCCAAGATCAAGCCAAGGACGGTGGAAAGCGCGTGTGCTTTGAAAACAAAGAAGAATTTTGCCTACCCGACCTTGTCACCGGTTAATATACGGTTTGTAAAATAAACCTTATATAACTTCATGTTAATATGCATAATATCGCGATGTCTACAAGACTCAAGTTTTTTTGTGCCGTAAGCGCAATATTGATTGGGCTTGTTGCACACGCTGACGCGCTACAGGTCGACCGCACAGCTCCGTATACGTGCGACGCAAACTTAGACACAAGCAACTCCGTTTTGTACAATCTTGCATTTGATTGGACCAAGCATCGGAAACTCGAAAACTGGAAGTACGAGGATCTTGGGCCCGACAGGAGCGGCCGCAACTGCGCGCGCGTCCGCTACAAAACACAAATTGGCGTGCACAAATATTTTGAAAACGTTCTGCCTTCAAGAGTCTTGGAAACGACTGTCGACAAGCACGTGTGCGCCGGACCAAATGTTTTGGACGAGGACGTTGTGTTAAGCGACATTATCCTTATCAAGACCATGACAATTCGTGTGCACGTTGAAATAGACAGGAAGACGCGCACATTGCGCATGGTTGCCAATACTGACCTCTCTGTGCCGTGGTTTTTAAGCATGATTGAAGCAAGTATTTTGCGCGAGTTAAAGGAAAGTCTTACAGAATATCATCAGCTTTTGATTGATAGCGCCTGTGGCACGAAAGTTACCAAACTGCGCAAATCTCCCAATTAGGTTTTGTTTTAATGAATACAAAAACTTGAAAAAAAACACAAACCCTTCCAAACGCAAAAGCAATCAAATCAAACAAAATCAAACACAAACGCAAGCGCGACAGGGCGCACGACATGCGCACATGCGGCGTGTGTCTTTACAAAGACATTCTTGAAGACCGACCGCCCACTGCTGCATGCGTCGTCGCTTTTTCGAGCGCAAAGTGGGAAGGCCAAGACGGAATTTTAGCACGCATAGGAAAAATGGCAGACTCTCAGGTGCTGCCATTGGCATCGGCATACTGCACTGTCTGCAGAGCAAGCACCTGGCTGTGTCGCACAGATCTAAACTTGTCAGAGGCAGTGCTTGACTTCTGGCGACAATGGCACTGTGCTTCGCACATTGTGTGTTCTATGCAGCGCATGGCGGAATCAGTGCGCAAACGCAAGAGGGACACTGAAGTGTATAGCACCTGTGAAAGCGGCGAGGAATATCACGATGAGCCGCATCAGGGCGAAGAGGAAGGAGGATCTGCATCTGGCTTTGGCCGCCATTGAAAGTTGGCATAAGCCGCCGCAATCAAAGGACCATTAATCTCATCTATTGTCTTGAAAGGCCGCGGCGGTTTCTTGCGTTGCTCCTCTCTGTCCTTCTGCAAAGCTTCTTGCTGGATTAGGTAGTTTGCATGACATCTTTCTTTCATTTCTCTCTCTTTGCGCTTATAAATTTCAATTTCTTCAGCCCTACGCGTATCCCGTTTCAGCCTTTCTTGTTTTCCTACCACGTACCGCTGCTCGTGATTGTCAGCGTCGAGACTGGCCTTCAACTGTGCACGCCGCTTGTCGATAAGAGCCTGTGTCTTGCGCCGCAAGCACATCCGACCCTCAATCTCCTCCTCAATGCGGCTTTTGAATGCAGACTGCCAGTCTGTCACAGCGCTTCCAGACCAGTAAAAGCTGAATGTATACTGCAGGTGCGCCATTTGTTCATCCTGCAAGCGCTTCTTGTTGAGAGAGGATAATTTATAATACCCTTCGCGTTCGGCTTCACGCAGCTTCTTGCAAACAAGGCACACTTTGCTGCTTCCAGTTTCGCATTTTTCTTGCAGCTCAGATTGTTTAAGCCGGCAGTCGCCGCACGGGTTGTGCAGGCGGTCGAGTTCAGCCATTTCAGGCGTCCAAGTAAAATTAGTGTACACAAGCATGTAAAATTCGGTAGAATTCACGTTGTACATGTCGTGATGTTCTTCCACGTAAGCTTCTCGAATGCGACCGTGCACCGGATGCTTTTCAAATGCTAGGTGCGGAGACCAATAATTTGTCATACCTGACCGCGACGGCAAATGAAGGTCCGATTCGTCTTTCCACATTGAGGCGTTATTTTTCCATTCTTCAAAAACTCCAGCCTTGAAACCGCACTCCATCTCCGTGTACTGATCGTAGCACTTGCGGCAATGAAAATATTGACGCAGTACAACACTATCCTTCCTGTACTTTACGTGTTTGTCTTTCGGCAACTTCTGCGCATTTGTTTGGACTGTCTCGTGCATAATATCTGGTGAAAGCGTTCCGTCTTCGATAGCAACCGAATTTTTTGCCCATTCAAATGGAAGACCACAGTCGCCTTGGCATTTTGCGCGCGAGCTGTTTTGCATCATCTTTGGCAATTCAAATTTTAGGTCCATGTCCCGACAAGCAAATGTAGTCGCGTCAAGAAACGAATAGAGCGGGACTGGTTGCTGGCAAGCAGATGTTTCAGCACGGTAGCAAAGTGCGAACATTGCGCGCCAATGCTTCTGATCTTGAATTGTTTTTAATTGCTCTGCCATGTCCCATGGAAATCGCTTTTGCGCTTGCGCTTCCATCTTTTGCGCTTGCGCTTCCATCTTTTGCGCTTGCGCTTCCATCTTTTGGCGCTTCTCCTCTTCTCGATAGTCCTGCCGCAGACGCCTTTTTTTCTCCCTTTCCTGCTCTTCTTGCTTGAGCTGCTCCTGTTTTTTAAGTTTTTTCTGAGCTTTTTCCTCCCTGTGGCGCTGATCCTCTTTTTCTCGCTCTTTTTCTCGCTCTTGCCTTTCACGCTTTTTGTCAGCTTTGTCTTTCGCGTTGTCATCTTTGTCTTTCTGAATGCGCTCCTGCTGCGGCGCTCGCAGATCCGACTTAACCTGAGCCAATGCTTTTATCTCGTCCACTTTGCGCTTGATCCTTGCTTGGTTTTCCAACTCCTTGCGATCTAATTTGAACTGTGCCAATGCGTTCATCTCGTCCACCTTGCGCTTAATCTTCGCTTGACTTTCTTCATCCAGGCGCTTAATTCTCGCTTGACTCTGATTTTTTTCAAGAATCAATTTAATACTTACTTTAGCCTTTCTGTTCTGATACTCCAACTGCAAAGGCCCAGGAACCATGACAAAACAAGAGCGCTCCTTCGACGGCGTAGTACTTTTGTCAACTGCTACAGAGGCCTCCTGACGTTGAAGTTGCGCTGCCGAAGCCTCATGTTGGATATGGACGCGGCGCGCATTTTCCAGCTGTTGTTCTTGCTCCTGCAGCGCAAATACCTTGGCAAATGCCCACTCACGAAACACCTCAACCTCTTGTAGTGTACTCAAGGATTTGTGACGAAAGAAACACTTGCTCTCGGCCCATAAGGTAGATTGTTCTTCAAGATTGGACTTCACGCGTGATTTTACCTTGCGCAGGTTGTCGTTTCCTTGTAATATGTGATTATTCATTGTTTGTATGCTGTGAACAACGCTACGCATAATCAAGAGTTGATCTTTGACTGCCTTTGCGTCCAAGGATGCATTTGCATGGTCTGCAGCAGCACCTTCGGCGGCTGCGTCTGCCAAGGCCTCGGAGCTCGTGGACATTGGCACGTGGCGCAAGACAGCTTGACGCGACAAATTACCAGGTGTCCCTCACTCGGAAATTTCATAAATGTCGGAATTTTTTTAAAAAAAAATGGACCCGGAAATGTCAGAATTTTTTGGGTCAAAATTTATTGCATATTTTTTTCACCTCACACGAGACAAAGCAGCACATGTCTATGTATCTGATGCCCATCGACCCGAAGCCTTTTGCACACGACCCTGGCGGCGTTCTTCTTAACATGGGCTTGGCTGCAACAGACCTGTGGAAGCAAGGCTTGGCATTGTCGCGAGAAAATCCGTTGCGCAAGGAGCACCTGGAGGCGGCCATCCGCATGCGCAAGACTGAGAGGGCTGGATGGCTTGCCGTGCGTACGCCCGAGTTCCCAGCCGGAGATAAGGAAGGAGCTGCGCAAACGGCGCTTGCAATTTCTGCGTACCACAGCGACCTTGACGACAAAGATATGGCGCTGGAGTGGCTGGCTCGCGCTTTTGCAGAAGCCCCTGCTGGCTCTGTGACAGCAAAAGCCGCCATGATGAGCTTGTTAATGAGTATGTAAGAAGCGCGCTAGCTTTTAACAGCAGTCAAAACCGGCTTGCTACCGTTTTGGAATAAATTTGTATTTACAAACTATCTCAGGTTGTTTGCGTCTACTGCAAGAAGTCCTGTAAAAAATGCAGAGCTCGCGCACGACACCAGTGTGCGAATGAGGATAACGCTGCCAGCGCGCGTGTCCTCTGTGACTGTCATATGCAAGCCCGTGATCAAGATAGTCGTGAGTGCAAGCAAGCATGTTGACATTATTTTGACAGTGCGCGATGCTGACCAATGCTGTGTGACAAATCCACTAAGAAGCATGTTAATGGCTGCAAACAGGAATATGCTGATCACGCTTTCGCTGGCGCGGTCAGAAGACGATCTCGTGCGGCTCTGCGCGCTAAAATACATGATGATAAACGTTGCGAGCAGAGCGCTGACTGCTGTGTACTCCGGTTGCGCGGGGTCTGCAGAAAGCGCCAGCAGTGCAAAAAGCAAGAAGAACGTCTCGAGCGCGTACAGTGCTTCGTAAAGCTGCATGCGACGGTTCTGAAACAAATCTGAATCCCACTGTGGATCTTTGTTAAATTCTCCAGAGGCCTTCATTCCAAACCACGTGTTCGTAGTGCAGAATGCGCAGAGGGCAAAGGGCATTACAAGAAGAAGGCCGTCAACTGGCGTAGACGAGACTTTGACACTATCATGTAAAGGCCGGCGAATAGTGTCTGTCTGCGAGTGTCTGTGAGGGAACGCGCTTGCATTCAGCTCTACATGCACGAAGTTCACAGACCAAAAGCCCTGTTTTCCTCGCAAAGTATTGCTAACTGCGCTGACGAGTACAAAAATGATTGGCTGGCATACACTAAAAGTAAGAAGTGCTGCTGTAAGGCTGCCACGCAGAAGCTCATCGTGCGCGTAGTTGCAGAAGCAGCAAGAGTTTGTTGCGCATTTATGCCATGCGTCAATGAGGCCGTGCATGCATTCAAGCACTTGCTTACAAAACAGAAGAGCGACCATGAACACAACAACAGCAACCACGTGGTGGTTTTCAAAGCTAAGCTCCATGCTAAGACGCTCATTTATTGATGTGATGCACGTACCAAAAATTATGATTGTCAGTTACACCATGCCGTGCATGCGTTTTGCTGCATGCAGCTTCGCGGTTAGATCTGACTGTTCAATTTGCTTCGCCGACCTAGACTCGGGATTCTGACAGCTTTGAATGCTTTGTCGCTTGACATCGGCGCAGCGAACATTGCTGTAGATAAGGTATGCATGAACGCTGACGAGCAGCAACACACCTGCGACCGCGATGTATACGTGGACAAAAAGAACAGGTGCACACACGAGCAAAACATGCTGCTTGGACCTGTCTTGATGAGGGGCAAACGGACTGCACAGCACGACAAGCGAGCACAGAACGTAAAAGAGAACTGCTCTTCCAAGCATTTCAATCATGGACGCGGCAGTACACGCAAACAGAACGTGTGTGCATGCAAGACAACACGCAGCAAGCACTTTGATCACTGGCGGGACTTGCACGCGCCAGGTTAACAAGCTGCTGCACACTTCTGCACTTGTGCACACGCTCCATACTAGGTCGCATACGAGGAGCGCTACAACGCCGGCGTCGGAGCATTCGTGGTTGTGCTGCTGCGTAAGGACAGCCAGGCCCGCTAGAGTCAAGTGTCCGCATGCCTGATCCACGTGCGACAAAAAGATACTAGCGTCTATGTATACTACACTGGCGCATAACATTGTGACGGCTGCAAAGTGGAGTCGAACGGTGTAGAGGCACCAGTAAAGAAGGCACACAAGCATCTTGGCGCGCAAAGTAAGGCCAAGCACTGGAAGATATGTTGTGACGAGTGCAAAGTCGTGCAAAATAATATCAGAACCCCGCTCTTGTTTCTTACCGTCCATATTCATGTTTTATGGAAGTACGGCGTGGCGTGAATTCTGAGATTTAAGCTTGCTTACTTTCCTGTTCCACATTTTCAGCCTCAGGGGTAGAGGCCTGCGATAATGTTGCCACGTTCAGCGTAGATGTAGAGGACTCCTCATCTGACAAGCACTCGCTGTTTTCTTCTTCAGAAACAACGTCTGATTCTTCTGCATATTCCTCTTCCGCGTCCGCCAAAACAGTCTCTTCTGCGTCGGGTACGTATTCGCTCGACTCTGACACGCTTTCGCTGCTAACAAAACTTTCATTTGCTGACATGTACTCGTCTGAACTTTCCTCGTCTGCGTTGGAAGCAATATCAGAGGCAATGTCTTCGGCGCGCACATTTTGGAACCGCTCTTCGTTGCGAAACTCGGCCTCTATTGCTGCAGCGCACTCTCGAAAGCGTTTTGAGTTTTCAGGCAACTCCTCCCACTCACGAATTCTGTGCATCTTTTGCAACGCTGCTACTGCTGCCTGTCGTTTTGGACGTTCCATGCGCTTGGCACAGATAACTTCCTCAGCAGGCACGATGGCTTAAAAAAACAGAATGTAAAACAGAAAACAAACGTAAACAGCACGCGAAATATATTTAACGCGCAAAAAAATATGTCTCTTAGCATGCCGCCGAATGCTAATAGTATAACAGGCGGACGAGTTCGCACGCCTTTTGTGTGTCCGCTCTGCGCTTACACAGGAAGCCAGCACCAAGTGTTTGATGAGATCATGGCGTACGTTGGCGAAAACGCACATCGCGTGCATTTGAACGAGCTTGTGACACACGTGCGCACTGCCCTGCGCGACGAGCTTGAGATCTCTATGCAGCGCGATCAAATACGCGAGCATTTTTTGTCGCACCAGTGCGACCAACGCATAGTCTTGAACACTGTTCTGCGAGACCTTGTCGACATTGTGGGCGTGGCAAAAAACAACTGCGTTGTTACAAACGAAGACGGCGCCCAGGCAATGGACCCAAAAAATACAGGCGTGTACATTGACGCAGTGCGGCAACTCATGTGCATTTACAAGCAGCTGGAGACGACAATTCGCAAGCAGTAAAAAGCACGAAAATTAAGAGTTTTCAACTGCAATGCCGACGCTGTTGTCATCGTATACACCCTCGACATCTTCAACTTCAGCTTCTGACGTGTCTTCAAGCTTGCGGACGTCGTCGTTCGCGTGGGCGCTGATAGCAATGGCTGATCCCAGCGTGCATAGCACATTAAAAAGCGGAAAAAGTTGTGAAGCAAGCGTCTGCATAAAACTTGTCAAAAAGGCGAACACTAACATAAGAAGGAGAACGTACGGCAACAGCATGTAAGTATTAAGCATGGCACAAGCGCGGTGCGCGGAAACAGAGTCTTCGCTGGCGCGCTGTATTGTTCTGGAGCGTTTCCGAATTTCAGTGACAAGCAAATCATGGTCCACGAGTGGCAGCATCTTTAATGCTGCCAAAGCCGCATCTGCTGTCGCAGGACCTGTCTCAGCCAGCCCCCACGCCAATACATGCTGCCATGACACAAAGCCGAATGGGGCTTCACGACACGACTTGAGACATCTTGCTGGAGGGTAGCGCTGCAAAGAAAGACAGCTGTTGGCTGCTGCGCCGGCGTTTACGCATGCGGTGTCAACAATAAGGCAATGCCTGTCCAAGCGCTTAAGTTCGTCAGGAATTTCAAGAGACAGTGGTAGCAACATGCCTACAGACTCTGTAAAGTCCTGCAACCAGCACACAGGAACCATAGGCAAGCACGTCCATGTGTACCCGTAGCACAACTGCAGCACAACGAGACTAAAAAATGGAACAAGCAGACTACTGACAAACGTAAGCCCGAGTGCGTTAATAAAAAGTGCGGCTGCACAGAACCACAGCACCACGATAATGAGCGCTTGATAGAGCCGGCGATTCCAGCCTGAGCATGTCTGCACTGCTTTGTAAGGACACGTAAACGAAGCATTGGCGGCGCTTGCAACTGAGTAGAAGATGTCGTAAAAGACGCGCGTGTCAATTCCTGCTGCTTCAAAAGCAGCAGACGCCCCAGCAGTGCATGTCTGCGTGATGACGTCGTCGCTGCTTGATACGCGCAGCTTCAGCACGTCAGCAGCCGGGCCGCCCTCTGCCTCGTTCTGGCGCAAAGGCACGGGCCAGGCAGCAGCAAGCGACTCAGCAGGGCGCGACTGCAGGCGCTCGCGCTCGTGCGTCAGCGTCAGCCAGCCGTCAAAGATTCCCTCGCCGACTGTAATAAAAATGTTCAAGAGGTCGCGGAGCTCGTTACACGTGTCTGTGCCGCCTGTGTTTACCGGGGGCCACACGTGCTCGTTTGCGATGCCAGAAGATTGAGCGTATTTGTAGGTCAAAACAAGCTCAATGCTTTGTGAAAAAGCCTCGTGCAGGCGGCCGGCCTGGTTCCACCCAGTGCGCACGCGCTCCTCCACGGCCAGCACAAGCTCACGAAACAGAAGCAGGCGGCGGCGGTGCTGCAGACTGGTCACTTCTGACGTGTTGCTAGAGTTAACAACGTGTGGCGCGAATGATTCGAGTGTTGGCAACACGCCCTCCAGAAATTGTTCTAGAGCCCGTGCAATGTGCGCTGGCACAGAAGCGTCAGAAACGCGCACTGTTATGGTCCCAGCGTTGCGCTGCACAATAACTATTTGCGATGCATTGCGGTTGGACATACTTGCAGCAAGTTCGCGAAGACCGCCGTGGACGATTGCGCCAAGCTGCGCTGTACGCTGCAGCACGCCGTGACGCTGTAGGATGATGGACAGGGCGCGCGGGCTGGCCAGCTGCAGCATGGCGACAGGATTCTGCCGCGCAGCGTCAAGTGCGTCTGCAAAGCTGCAGAAAGTGCATGTCGGCAGCTGTCCTTGCAGCTTCAGCAGCTGCAAAGTAGCATTGCTCTCATCAAATGCATCTTGACAAGCAGCCCGTGTGTACGGCAGCGCTTCGCTGAGAAGCGCGTCGCGGCACACACTGTCAACACTTTTGAATGTGTACACGCGTTCAATGTTTCCGTGCTCCAGAAGGCGCCGGCGCACGCGGCGGAATCCACGTGCTAAGAACGCCCCAATGTCAATGGCCCAAACGCATGAGCTAAGCGACGAGTCAAGCTCCATGCACGGAATAACACTTGAGAGGGCAAACTCGACAACGCCGTCAGTTGACGTATACAAACACAACTCTTCGAGTCGCAGCGATAACGCGTTCTTCTCTTCGTGGTCTGTCTGCGAACACGTGTGCATCTTGCGCTGCCGCGCGCCGCACGCGCACACGCCGCCTTCACTCGTCTCAAAACACATCTGCTGATATGCACAGTCGCCGCATGCCACTGACGATTTAGACACTTCCAAGTCGTCGTTAATGAGGCGGCATGTTGCCTCCTTGTCAGTCATACAGTCTTCGTTTGTGAAGCAAGACGTACTGCTCAGAATAGGCACGCCACACGTGCAGATTCCTGTCAGCGCGTGGCACGCAAAGTCCTGAACACTTGGGTTGCTCTGCTCAGGACACGCACCGCACACTCTGCGCTCTTGTATCGACGCAAGCGGGGCAAGTTTGCACGTGTCTGCCTTGCTGCACGAGCTTTGTTGGTTGTCGCCAAAAAAGGTGAGGTAAGAACTCCAGCAGCGCGTGGGCATGGGTAGTGTGCCAAAGTCCGAGTCTGGTTCGCCAAAGACAGGCTCAATGACGCAGTTAAAACTCTTTGGCGCGCAATTGCCGATGGCGCGTGTAATGCCAGATATCATGTCCCGTGCTGTTCCTATAAATCCGTCTAACACCTTGACAACCTCTGGTGCTCCGAATAGCACTATGCGGACAATGTTGAGCAGAGCGTCTGCAATGTTGATAGCAAACTCGATAATTATGAGGCAAATTCGCAAAATTGGACAAAGAAAATACGACCACAGCACAGTGTAAAGAAATTCTACAATCTTACACACAACGACAAGAATGTCCTTGATGGTCTTGCCTGCGCCGCGACTCATTGCCAGCTCCATGACCGTATCTCGCAGCTGGTCGACAAAGGCGCCGATCTGTTGCATCAGTGACATCACCTCGCGCAGCAAGCTGTCAGCAACGCGGCCCAGCGTGTCTGTGCCTGCAGAGGCCAAAGAAGCAGCCGTGTCCATTGTTGCAGACACGAGAAGCTGCACGAGGTAAAACTGCACCCTGTAATAGTGGTACCCAATAAGCATTAGCACGCGCTTGCCTTCTCGCAGCTGCTCCACAATCGTGAGCATTGGCTCGATTTGAACAGACGCACATTGACCCATGTTGACGTAATTTGCTGCCTGCTGTTCGCTCACATCGTTGCCCATAGCGCAAGTGCGGCCAGTCTCTGTCCTGTAATAATCAAGCACGCTATCGTACACAAATTGCTGCTCGCGCAGGTCAAACGTCGTCGGAGAGTAAAAAAAATCGGTCGTGGGGCAGCGCCCAGAAGCACGGCAGATGATAGCTTCTGCCTCTCTGCGCCACTGAAACATGCGCTCACAAAGTCTAGTGGTTTTCGAGTGTAGGAGGCAAAATTCGACGGAGACAGACGTCGCCGCAATGATCGGAATCTGCGCGGCGCACGCCCTGGCGCGCGTCTCTGGATTAAGCCACGTGGCCTTGTCGACCGAGCCTTGACACTGCGCAAATAAGCCATTAGAGGGTTTGTTTGGACAGTAAACCCATTTGCGCGCCCAGAGCGCGTCTGAGGCAGATGAGGCAGGCGCCACGTCTGCTTGTCCACGGGCATTATTAAGCAACGTTTGAAGAAAAAAGCTCTTGCTGAGGCAGCTGCTTCCTGCGCACGATGCTGGAAGGACCGCTTCAAGCGGTGGGCATGTATCAGACGCGTTGCAAATTTCGCGGTGCAGGTGTCCAGCAACGAGGCGCGCCGTGCTCAGTCGCACACGGGAGCCGAAACTGAGTTGCAGAGGCCCGTGCACCGTCTCCTCCTGTAAAAACGGCGTCAACACCTTGTCTACTCGCTGACGCTCGCACGCAGCACAGAGCATTCTGCGAGCATGTGGAGACTGTGGATCCTGCCCGTTTTCTGGTGGCAAAGACGCTGTAAATGAACGCAAAAGTTGCCTGCTTGCTTCTGGGTTAGTTGCATTCTGCTTTAAAAGCGAGCACGTGACAGTGCTTGTATTTCGCGTGCACATCTGCACAGACTCTGACGTATCAAAAACTTCTGTATGCACGCGTGGCAATCGACCCATTGTGCATGCGCTTCCGCGCGCAGAAGCGACAGGCGTTTGGGACACTGTGCGGCGGTTTACGTGCAGACCAAACGAAGGCAGACGACGACTGACAATGCACTCAGGCTCGGCTGCCCAGGCTCGGGCAACCAAAGCAAACAGCAGGACCAACCCGCGCGCCATGCGTGCCTGACGCTAAATAGAACGGAACACGCAATAGTAGAAAATAGATTTTTTGTTTATTACTAGCTTATGTGCCGGATCAGCGCGCGCAGGGACTGCAGATTGTGCACACTGCGCAACAGCAGCGGCGGCGGAGAGTGCTTTGAGCACAGAAATAAATTCTGCATAATGCCAAGTCTACTATCAAACACAGAAACGCTTGTAAGCGGTGCAGCGCGTAAACACACGGCGCAGTACCGCCGCTGCGCACTTCGTTCTATGCTCCATGGGCATTTGCCTAGCTCACAGCCCGTGCCCCGCCACAAATGCACGCGCGAGCACTCGATACAAAAGTAGTAGTAATTTCCGTAGACACACACCAGGTGTCCGAGCGTGTCGACCACGCATACATTTACACTCGAATTGCAATACTTGCAAATAGGCCGTTCAGGGTACTGGATGCGCATGTCGCCGCGCGCATGCGGGTGATCTTGATTGCAGCGCAGGCACACGTGCAGCAGTGAACGTGCAACCACTGTCCTGTTGTTTGTCTTCTGCGACATCGTCTCAATGTGCGCAAACTGCGCGTGCTGCGTGAGCAGCGGCAGAGGAAACTTGCGCACAGCTCTGTGCAGCCCCCAGCGCACAGCAGTCGTCAGCATGTCAAGCTTCCCAATCGCCGCAGGCAATGTTCGCTCATCGAGACGTTGCGCTTCGAGTGCTTGTCTGAACGCCGAAGCATTGAGCACGTTTGTCACGACAACAAAACGAGGTCGTGCTTGCAGTTGCTGCGACTTGCAGGTTCTGTTGCAGCGCTCAACTGAGAGTTGCGCTTTTGCTTCAACAAGCGTCCAGTCCAGCGCCTCGTTTTGCAACGCAGCTGTGCGAAAGTGGTCTGTTATGTACTGCACAAGCCTCTGAGTGCGCTCGTGGTCGTAAAAAGTGCCTGTGCACTTTAACAGCAGCGGCATCTCAAGCGCCATGTGCTTTGACGTAAAATACACAAAATGCTCCATAAGCGCAAGGCGAAGCATGTACGAATGATTGTGGCAGAAGGTATAAATGTCGCGCACGCTGCCGCGCGTCTGTAGGTGTGTAAAGAATGCAAAAAGCTGGCGCCGCATATGCCATGTCGGCTTTTTGTGCTGCGGCGAGTACAGCCCGAGACACGACAGCGCCATAATTTGAATCATGTGCATGAGCACAGGCTTCGACGTGCACTGCATCGGCGGAAAGTTTAGACGATTGTGCTTGATAAAAGGCATCGTGTACTGGTACAATTTGAAAAGCACGTCGTTACGCGGCTTCAGTAGCATAATATCTCGAACGATGTATCCAATGTCTTGCACCATGTCTGCGTGCAGAAGGTGGTGATGCTCGATTTTAATTTTTGTCGTACACAAGTGCTGCATCTCAGGAGGAAGCATACTTACAGTCAATGCTGCATCCAGCTGCGCTTGCACGTCAAACCCCTTTTTTTGCTGTACAAAAAGATCTTCAATGCAGGAGGCTATTGCGGGTATAGCCTGCCAGTGCTGCTTGCACAGCTCCCTCACGGCCGCTTGCGTCAGACAGTCGTCCTTGAAAAGCAGCGCCTTCGAGTCCGTCACATCTGTAAAGACAGGGCATCTGCTCCAGTTGCGTCTGCCAGGCTGCTCATCAGCAGCAGCAAGCGTCTCCGCCTCCGTGAGAAAGCTCAGCAAAAATCCTCCACGTACACGTTGCGCTGCTTCAAGCGGCGGTAACCGTCCTCGTGCACGACATAGTACTTGTTTCGCTGATGCGCAACAATCGGCAGTGGCATGCAATGTACTGGACCGTGCGGCGGCATTACCAGCATGGCGCTCGAGTGATACTCACCCGGCTGATCGCACACGTTTCCGTATGTCTGAATCATGTACGAACTTTTGTACTCGCTTTTCTGCACGCGGTAAAAAAGCATTTGCGTAAGCTTGCGCAGACACAGGATGCAGAGACCACGGGCATCTGAATTAATTTCCGGCATAACAAACGCGACACCTACAAATCCGTTGTGTTCGTCAATAAAGTTGCACTCGCAGTATTGACCCATGCTGCATGGCTTCTCGTCTGCAATAATGCATTCTCGCATGTAAGATTCCTCGTACGCCCGCGGCACAACGGGCACGACATGATTGTCCATCTTGCTGCTCATGTCGTGCGCAAGCAGCGACTTTTGAAACGTCGAGTTGTCAAGCACAACTTTCAGCGCGATCCACACAGAAGTCCTGCTCGTGTCCGCACTGGTGTTAGCAGCCTGCTCTTCGTATCCCCGCAAGATTTGGTCAATCTCCGCCATTGCAGAGGTGCTCACGTCGTGCTTGTTGCGCTTGCAAGGCATGCGTTCGCCAGCAACCGCTCGTCGCTTGCGCTGCACTGCAGTGACTTCCCCGCTTTCAACCTCCATACCGTCCACGACACACGCTGACATACACAATGCACAACCGAATGTCGAGCATGCACTTTATTTTTTTTAGCACGTACCATCATTTGCTTGCTTCATATGCGGTATATAACAGATGACTAGCATGTCAGACTTTTTTGGAGGCCTGAATTCTGGAAACATTCGCTTCACAGACGCGCGAATTAACGGCGACGGTCCGCTACCTACAAGTCTTAGCGGGCCTGAAGGAATTAACGGCGATCCAGATGGTCGCTACAACTTTAACGAAGCATTGTTGTCGGGCATCTTGCCGTACGCTGGCCCAAAGGCCGGACGCATGGGCTCAGACCGAAACTACCAACAAATTCCCCACCGCAAACAGTATCCTGTGCCCAAGATTTATCTTCCAGAGCCTAATTGGGACACTGATCAAGTTTTCGATATGTCGCATCCTATTGATATGGGTGACCTCGTATTTATCGTCAACTGCAACCACAAACAGTTTCTTTTGGAGGGCAAACTTATGGTACAGACTCATGCGGCAGACAACACAATGCCTAACTACAACGCATTCGTAAATGTTTGCACTGTTAACTACATCTTAAAAGGCATTAGTGTATATGTTCAAGAGTATGTCGTCACCACTAATCTTCATCTTTTTGACAATGCTAAAGAAAAACATGCATGGTATAAGTTGCTATTTTGCTTAGGACTTGACACCGAATTGAAGAGAATGCGAGACGAACATGATAAAATTTCTGATCTTCAAGAAAAAAAATTGTTCTTATGGGGTAATTTGAAGCTGATGCTGCAAAGTGTGATCAGAGACCATATTAAGCCTTATGGTGTTTGCTCAACCTCGGAAAAGCAAGGCGGACAACACGAGACAGGATATAAGCCTGTGCAAGCTGCAGCAAGTTTTTATGTCACTCTTACAGTTGACGGACAAAATAGAGACGTTGTCAATATATGGCGTGGCGTGGACGTTAAAGGAGGTGATTTCCTTATACTTCAGCTTGATTTGGTAAAATGCCCGACAAAATACGTTCTCAATCATTACTACAAAGGATACATACAGCGCGCTGCTCCAAGAACATCAACCGAGTCCTCGGAAATAGATTTTCAACTTGTCCCCGGCGTTAACAGCAGCGCATTCAGTAACCCATTTTATTTTTCCGAAAATTTGTCAAGCGTTTTGGGCTTGGTAGGACCGTGGTCAAGTCATGACGCAAATAATGTGATAAATTGGCTCAACTTGTATAACAACAGAATAAATGGTTATTGGCACATAGGGCAGACATACAGCATGAAGCAAAAGTTTGACAGCGATTCGGTACCCCACGACGACATGGCAATGACACGAGGTCCTATCATGCAAATCAATTTTGCACCTGTTTGGCAGGGCAGACAGCAGGATCTTACACAAAATTTGCATAGACATTTGAATTCCGACGAAGATATGCAAAGTTTTGCAAATACGCTTTTAAAATCTGCAGGTGATGACGACTCAGTATTGAAGATAATGTATGGGTATATTTTGTGTGATCTGCATTCCATTGAGAAGAAAACAAAAAAAGAAACATTTGAAAAGTTTGTAAGAGAAATAAATTCAGAAGGAGATGCAGAAGGTCTAGAATTCCAGGCGGAGCTTGCATCTGGAGCAACAGCAGCGTCAATGTCATTAAATCTCGGTACAGAGCAGCGCTTTAAAAAGGCTCGTGTGGACGGCGCACAAGAAGACGGTTCAGCAAATTCTGTTGTTGTAGCCCCTCTTAACTTGACCAAGGAAAATGCTAATGCTGGCAAGAACGGGGATTGGGACTTTGAGGCTGATCTTGCTGCCATCTTCGACAAAAACGCGTCTGGTGAAGAAAGCGCAGGCGGGAAAACAATCAAGAAGCCAAAGACCATCAAGAACCCATAAATAAAAAGAAATGCATGAATGAGCGTATTAACGAGAAGCACGTGCATGTTGCCTGCAGCTTTTGACGACCTGCCAGTGAGACGCACGACAATGCAGCACGTAAATGAAACTGCTATTAGGTACTTTGAAACAGTGAACAAAGCTCAGACTCTACACATGAACACTTTGCGTATTGCGCTGGATCCATTGTACACATGCAACAGTCAAACAGTTTGTGCTGTTCCTGACTGCCTTACCGACGCTGCGCTGCACGACGGCCTTCATGTAGACGTTCGCATAGACGTGAGCAGCTGGACTACGACGCAGCTAACGCTGTCTGTGCGTTCACCTGCTGAAAACTCAAAGATCTTTGTTTTTAAACCCGGTTGTGAACCTCCTGCGATCCCGCTCAGTGCTCGACTGACAACTTACGTTGACGTGCAGTGTTACAACGACGGGCAGAAAATTGGCAAGCAGCAAATTGGTAATGGTCAAGCCCGTAGTTTTATTATTTTTAAAGACCTCAGTGAAAAGTCGGAGGTCGATGGTCCAGTGCCTATAACAGTGTCGTCTGGCGCGACGACGCTCACAGCTCTATTGCGCTCAGAGGACAAAGCGTTTACTTTTAGCATCCCATTTTTTAAGTACGCTGGAGAAGAGGTTGAATGCGCGCCGATTGCGACAGGGTACACAGTTGGCTGTGCTTTTCAAGATTTCAATGCTGTTTTACAGGCTCCTGTGCTTACGCCGTCGCGTCCTGTGACTTGTGTCAGCACGGAGCGTGCAGAAGCAATACTGCACGAGTGCGAGGAAAATGTGCTAAAACTCAACAGCATTTTTGACGATGTGTTTTTGAAAACTGCACAGCAGGAGTTTGGGCGTGAGTACGCAAATAGTGTCGTGTGTGATGTCGATTGGAGCAAGTCTTTTACTGTGGCCACGGATGTGCTTGTGCAAGAATTAATCACGCATGCAAAGGCTTTTTACACAAACTTGACAATATTTTCAAACACTGCTGTTGATGCTTCCTGGCTGACTGACAAGCTTGCGCTTGACCTTCTGTCACGTCGCGGGCAGCTTGCGGAAAGCGTGCAGGGCCGCCGCACGGAGCTTGCAAGTGTTGCGCGCGTGCGCTGCACCTTTATGTGCCTTGACGCGATTGACAACGCCCTAAGACGGTGCTGTCGTCTGCGTGACAGTGAAGACACGCCTGCTGGCAAGCTAACAACGGCGCTGGAGACACCCTTTCACATGTATTGGTTGACTCAGATGAAGAACAACGTTTACAATTCAGTGACGCTGGATGACAAGAACTATTCTGACGCATGCAATGTACTGCAAGAGTGTAAAACCCTCTGCGACGGGCGTAAACTGCTGCCTATCCCAATTACAACGGCGATTAAGTCCACATTGGGCGGCGTTGTGTGGCAGAGTATGCATTTGCAGGGCCTGGCGCGTAACCATGTTTTCTGCTTAGCACCTAGCGCACACTTCATGTACAAGCAGAAGGCGCGCATCGACTACACTGCACATCCAGTTGTTGCTCGTGCGCCGACGGTCCCTCTCGCATTGCTTACAATGCTTGTGTGTGCGGATGTTGAGCATCGAATCATCCCGCGAAAACTTGGTTCACACATTCTTGAGCTGCTGCAAAATGCAACAGGCAAGGACGCTTCGACGGAAACATTACAAAATGCTACTACATTTCTGCAAGGCGTGTTCGACACGTCGCTTCACTCGCTTGCACAGGCTGCGCTCGCATCAACCTCCGCGCAACCCGACCTTTCGTTTGCAAATGGGTTGCAGTCTACGGGATACAACATGCAGACAGTTACAGCATTTTGTCTAGAAACGGTAGTATGTGACAAAATGTAAGATAGTTGCTTGGTTTACATTAAAAATTTATTAATTTTTCTACTGCTCGAAGTTTGCGTCAAGCAAAAGCTTGTTGGCGTCAAAAAGCAGCCTTGTAATTTCTCGCGCAGCTATGAGCCTGCGCCTCTTGGCGCAAGATTTGTTAGCGTGCGCCTCTGCGTCCCCGGCGATGCTCATGATCATGTTCGACTCAAGTTCGCGCATGCGCATGAGCGAAGCTAGAGAAAATTCACTGCAAGGAGATGGGGGCGGTGTCGTGGTGCTTGCAGCCGGTTTTCTGATACAAAGGTTGGTGATGTGCAGCGTGTCTGAAGCAATGTCTGATGCTGTGCTGACAGGCAGCTCTGTGGACTGCACGACCTCAGCCTGTGCGACCTCGAATATTTCGTCAAACTGCCCTTTGCGCGCAAAATCCGAAAGCATAAACTTGATGATGTCTTCCGCGTGCATCGCCACAGACGGTTTGCTCAGCTGCTCGTGTGCAAAAAAGCTAAGACTAGGATACTTACGCAATTCTGGTACAGGCTTTTCCTGAGGCTCGCCAAGCAGAGCGCGCCTAAAGCCGTACTGTGAACAATACGACGACGGCGAGTGCAGGCTCCAGATTTGCGCCAGGTCAAACTTTGGCAGAGTTTCTTTGCTGTCTGCGCTTTTTGGAATCCACACGCGAATGCTCTGAATCTGATGGTTGCTGAGTGTTGGTATTTTCAACTTGCGTTTTGGGTATAGTCGGTGGGCAGCAGCCTGCATGTGCGCGTGCGCTTGCATGACGGGCATGAGTGAGAGAATGTACGGAATGCACATGAAGCCAATGTTGTTAGAGTCTGGATCCTGTGGTGATTCCATAATTAGCTGTCTGCGAAAGCAAGCCTGTCCGCCGCACAAAAACGAGTCGGATTCGCGCTGCTGAGCTTCTTTGGCCGCGTTACAAACGGCGCCTGTGGACACGCCAATATGCGTAGCAAGCGCTGTTGGGCCTTCAAACACGCGGCCGTCACTTGTGCTCCAGAGGTATTTTGGATTATTGTTGCCCGGAAGAGAAATCGTCGCTGCCACAGAAGACATAGTACTGCAAATTGAGTTTTGCTGGTCCTTCAGCCACAATCTTTTTTTTAATTGTATTTAATACACGCGACAAAGCCGAAAAGAAGCTTCAAGAGCGTGCGTATAAAACACATGCTGGGAATGCTTCTGCTTTTTGCTGTGACAGTGCAAACATTGCTTCTTTGTGAGCTGCTGCTGCGGCGCGTCCTGTATTTATTTTTTTCTGCCAAGCGCAGTGCCGTCCAACGCTACGCTGATAACTCTGTTCTGGCCTCCATGGTAGCTGCCATGCTGCAGGCGGCGACTGTGCCGCTGCAGGCTGTTTCCAGTCTTCTTGCCTCAGGCGCGCGAGTGTGGGTTATATTGTTGCTGCTCACCATTGTCTTTTCAGTATTTACAGTTATGTCTAACAGCTCTATGTACGCGTATAGCGCTCTCGTGCGCATGTACAATACCGGCGTAGCGCCAGTCGTCGGTGCGCTCAAGTGGATTTCTATAATCTCCGACTTTGCGTTCCGCGCCGTCGTGCCGTTATGGAACGGCATCTCGTTCTTGCTGACGCAAATCTTGCGGCAAATTCTTGTGCCATATACTTTTAACGCCGTCGACACCCTGCCCGAGCTTTTGCAGGCCGTTGCGCTTGCGCTGGGAACCTTGGGGCAAAGCATTGTGACCTGGTTAGGACACGTGCAGCAGTGCACTTCTGCCTTCGAAAACGTCGTGCGTGTCTGCGGCGCAAACAGTAGTATAGGCGCCGACTGCGCGACTGTTTTTACACCACTCGACTCTCGCTGCCACGCCATGCCCACACACTTGGCAATAGATCTGCTGACGCCCGGCCTGTTTGCTCGGCAGGCTGTTCAGTCTGTGCAGGGCACGGTGGCAAACAGCTGCGGACTTGCTGCAATTATTCTTAACCTTGCCCTGTACCCACTTGCCGACGTGCACTTGTATTCTGCACTTCACGCCGCAGTCAACACTGTCCTGCACGTTTTCGTGGGGACGCCTGTCAGCACATGGCGCCGCTGCAGAGCTCTGGAAGAGCGCGCGCGGTGGAGTCCTGGAGCACTGCGACCAGTACACGTCAAGGTCGGTTGCACTCCAGACTGGCAGCCCGTTGCCGCCATGGCGGAGACGGCTATTGAAAGTCTTGGCAAGGCCTTGGACAATTGGCTCAACGCTGCCGCCGTCGTCGTGCACGAGAGGTTGACTGGCAAAGAATTTTCGTGCGAAACCAGCATACCTTTGAAACAGATTGTCCTTGACGCTGCGCGCGCCATAGAAGGCCTCGAGAGCGTCGAGGCGCTGGAAAAACTGCAGGGTCGCAATGGTGTGCCGGAAAGCGAAACGCTTCGCAGCGTCCGTGTCATCGGGCTTACAGAAGCCCTTTTTGGCGTCACAGACGGCAAGACAGTGCTTTATCGCAGCGCACACGACGGTTACGTTCTTGCCTTTGGCGCGTGGCCCTTTCAAGTGGACGTGCGATTTGGTCTGGCCGCCGTCACCTACAGCGGCAGCTCAACCGAGGCCGACAGCTCAGGCGCTTCCCGAACAGGACTGCTAGGATGTCGCTGTGTTGAAGAGCCGGAGTTTTCGTTGATTTGCGCTACAGCGCCGTACTTGCAGCACATAGACGACGATCTTTCTGGCCTTAACACAAGCTCGCTTCACCAAGTCTCGTTCCACGGTCTTGTGCTCACGGGCATGTCTTGCTCCAACACAGCCGTGCGTGTCGTTGCTTTGCGATGGCCCAGGCGACGCTTGGCGACGACGGAAGGCGGCGGCAGAGGCTTTAGCGGTTACGACCGCTTTTCATTTCGTGACACGGTGAATCGTTACACTGGAGATTCTGACGCCACTGACAACCTGCAGCTTCTTGCAGCCCGCGAGCGGGCTATGCCAACTGGCTCTGTTGAGGCTGCCATTTACGTGCAGCCAGTGTGTGGAAACGAAAAATCGGTGGCGTGCGCTCCTTCAGAACGCGACACGTGCTTTCCGTGGTGCATGGGCGTTGTTCGAGGCGGACGCCGCGCGCAGAACATAACAATGTACAATGCGCGCCGCTGGGACGAGCATGTCATTTTGCCGGGCGTAGACTGCGGCGTCGAGCGAGACAGGGGCACGTGCCCGAAACTTGATCCTGGAGCGCCTGCTGCGTTCGTGGACTTGATGGAACTTGTGGGGGCTGTGCGCGCGCGCTGCACTGCTTCGTGCATTCCTGCTCCTGTGCCATCGTCTGTTTTGAGTCTTGTTCCCCTAGACGCTGTCGCAAGCGTGGCAGACGTCAATTCGACCCTGCGCCTTACACAGGAGCACAAGCGTGTGTGGACAGCGGCGCGTCTGGAGCAACCCGTTGTCGTTGCAGGCGACACGATGCTCGTGCAAAGCACAGACGAGGCAGGAACACAGCGGCTCGTTGTCACTCGTCTTTTCGACATCGGACAGAGCACTTTGCAGATGGCCAGTGAACGCCTTACGCTTGCAAGTAATGCGCATGCGGCAGAAATTGTTACCTGTGAAACGCAGGACGATGTAAAATGTGTTGCGCGGGCAATGCAACAGGGAAAAATTGTGCTTCCTCCTGCAACCCGTACAATATTTGGCGACGTTGCTGATGCGGGTGTTGTACCTCCAGCGGCGGCGTCGCGTTGGGCCGTACACTGGGCGCAGAATCCCGCCGTCAGCGTGTACAACAATTTGTTCGAATATTGTCGTAACGCAACCCCACAATTTTCGCTCACTGTGCACTCAAGTTACAACAGAGCGCGCGTCTGGACGCTGCAAAGTACGCGCGCTGTCGATCTGGAGCAGCAGGGCACCCCATCTGAAGAACAAACTCGCAGCCGCGTGTCTTACATGCGCGTTCCATACTTTTTGGGCCAAAGTGACTTTAACGAGCGAGCCTGTGCAAAAGTCGTTGGCCTGCAAGTAGTCGCAGTAGAGTATTTGAACGAGCAGAACATATTGGTGACGGTGCTTGCTGCTCGGCCTCGCGATTACAATCCAATGACTGGGAAGGTGGATGGCCTTCGCACGCACAGGTATTATTACCTACACCCTGGCCGAAGCGACTGTGTGCGCGCCGACGATGAGGACGCGCTTCCAGAAAATCCGCGCATTTTTTCGTGCTGGCGCTCGCAGGCGAGCGGCATGTGGCCGGCTGACGACCTCGTCACTGCTGGAAACTGGGGCGGCCCCAGCGGTGGACGCTGCACGCGGCCCCGTCTTATGCCAGAGTTCGGCACTTGGGTCGTCATGCCCGTTGTAGCCTTTGTGCGCATAGCCGAGACGGCCCTCGACACTCTATGCACGCTTTCCGCCGTTATTGCAGCTGACACGCAAAACCCAGTGCGTGCGCTTGACGATCTGTTCACAGTGCAGCTACAGCAGTCGACGTTCCACGCCTCAGTGGATAGCGCAGGAGCGCGATTGTTAGCAGTAGATGGGTTCATTGCTGTCGCTGACTGGGTTGCGGCGTTCAACGCGCGGCTTGCAAGTTTTGTCGTCAACGCGTTGACTTCCGTGTCTACAGGTCAGGAGCAGGTTGACAAGTCAGTGCAAGGAGTGCGCACGCTCGTTGTCGCCGGTGCTAAGGTGTACGAAGGCATGCCGCGCATGGAAGTTCCATTTTTGCGCGTCGAACAACTATTTCGCGAGCCGATCGCATACTCCGGACTTCATGCAAGCGTTGCCGTGCTGACAATGGCTGACGGCATCAAGGCCGGAGTCGTTATGCCAAGTATTGTGCGCGCCTTTATGGCTGCGCAGCTGCAGCTCGTAAGCGTATTATCACTGACTCTGCGCCTTTCCCGCGTCGTGCTGCTGCGCCTCATACAGTCTATTGGAGTTGCTGCAGACGGCAGACAAAGTGCAGCAACATCGATTGTCTCTGCAGCGCTCCTTGAGTCTCGCTCAATCGTGCAGAACGATTTCCTGGGCGTGATGCGCTTTCAATGCTACGGGTTTGCGCAGATAGCGGGGTCAGAGTATTCTTGGGGGCAGGCACTGCGGCACATGTGTCTGCTGCTACCAGATACTCTCGAGGGTGTGGTTACAGTCGTCAGTGTGCTTGTACTCGATTACCCAGTCGTCGCGTGCGCGTGCAAGCTGGGTGACGGTGATGCTCTTCAATCACCCGCTGAGGCCGTCGTCTCTATCTGCTTACAACGACCGATGCCTGCAGAAAGCTTGCACTGGCTGCTTGCGTTGCGCTTTGAAAGTGCGACGCGACAGCACGTGTGTTTTGCAGCAATGGACAGCGCAAACTTGCGGCTATACACAGCGTTTGACAAGACATTCAAGCGCATGTATCAAATGACGAGGCATGCTGCGCAAATCACTGACGGGCTTCTTGCCCTTGTCACAGGAGACACTGTGGCGTGCGACGCATTTGACGTGTCACCATACGTCGTGAGTATTATTCCAGAGCCAGTAGACTACTTTGCAACCTGTGTAGACACGGACGACTGCGTTGGCCGCTGTCTGGATGAGTACACTGCGTTTCAGCAGGAGCGCACAGCGCGCCAGAGCGAGCTACCGACAGGTTTTCTAGGACTCACCACAGACGTTGAAATTCCGCTGGAAAGCCTGTTGTTTAGCATCGACGACATCCAGCAGGGCCGCCACAAACCTCCATTTCAGATCCTTGATGCCACAGAAATTCCACCAGAGGCGTGCAATGTTGTGTGCAGCAGGTCGACTGCTGCAGCCGGTACGCGCTGTCTTGCTGTGGCCGGCGTGCGTGGACCCGACCTT
>Ga0194133_10002939_pt1 | contig 25068 bp, 18 predicted proteins | sample TA2KigOf40mmetaG_FD_155448 | JGI IMG/M metagenome (GOLD analysis project Ga0194133, IMG submission 155448) | Freshwater microbial communities from Lake Tanganyika, Tanzania - TA2015055 Kigoma Offshore 40m | ecosystem: Environmental > Aquatic > Freshwater > Lake | place: Tanzania: Lake... | reverse complement strand
AAGCAGGAGTAGCAAAAGCAGAATTAACTGGTGTAAATTTTCAATCTATTCAACTTAATAGTGTTCCTGATAAACTTATTATATGTGTCCGTAAAGTTATAGGCTCACAAACAAGTTTTGATAGTGATAGTTTCTTACCAATTAAAAAGATTTATATTAACTTTAATAATAAAGCGGGGCTCCTTAGCGGGGCTACTCAGTGGGACTTGTGGCGTATGTCCGTTGAAAGTGGTAGTAATCTTACATGGGCTGAATTTAGCGGTAGAACTCCTGTTGGTAGTCAAACTGCTCCTGCTAATGGTTATAAAGAAATTTCTACTTGTGGCTCTGTTCTTGCTCTTGAAATGGGACGCCATGTAGAACTTGACGATGTATATAGTGCTGGTTCAATTGGTGCCTTTCAACTTCAATTTAAATTAGACATTGAAAATAATGTATTTAATACTGCTGGTGTTAGACAGCCTATTCCAGCGGGTGCTTATGAAATTGTGCTTATCACTATGAATAGCGGTGTATTTACTGTTGAAAGGGGAACCTCTCAAACTTATACCGCTATTTTATCAAGAGCAGATGTTTTATCTGTATCTTCTCAACCTTCTGTATCTAAATCTGCTGTTGCTCGTCTTGTTGGTGGTTCTTGGGAAGATTCATTTAAATCTCTCTGTGCTTCTATTAGTCCTTGGGCTGGTCGGGCTGAAAAAGTTAAAGATTTAATAATGGGTGAAGGATACAGTGGCGGGGCTGGTGCTTCTGGTGGTGCTGGTGCTTCTGGTGGTCGTATGAAAAAACATCTGGCTATGTAAATATATTTAGGATTATATGGGGTTTTTAGTTTGTTTCTCCCCTAACAACTTTTTATATGATTGAAAAAACTACAATATTTTTTAAAATATTATAATTCTTATTATAATATTTTAATTACAATGTAAAAAACAAAAATAATAAATATAATAAGAATTTCACAATGTAAAAAATTTAATATAAGAAATTTTTTTATCTAATACTATTATATAATATGGCGAGTTATAAGAATGCTTACAATCAGGCTCTGGCTAATCACCAACGACGATTAGATATAGCGAATATAAGAAATGATTATCAACAATCTTTAATAAAACCTTTACACGGCGGTGGTATGTCTGGTGGTGATTTTTGGAGCGACTTTGCGGATGGTTTTATGAGTGTATGGAACCCTATTATTGATACTGCTGGAAAAGTTGCCCCTCTTCTACCTCTTGTAGGATTAGGTGAAAGTGGCGGGGATATGTCAGTAAATGCCCCTTATGAAGGTTATGTTTATGGTTCTGGTTATAGTGGTGGGGCTATTGCTAATGACGGAATACCTCCTTTTAATATTCCTACAAATGCTGGAATGTCAGGTGGAGATGATTTTGGAGGATTTTTTGACGGACTTAGACAAATAGGTCAAGATATGTCGCAAAGTGGTCCCGCCCCACCACTCGGTATTACTGGCAATGGATATTCAGGTGGAGATGAAATAAGCGATACAGACCATGCTATTATTAGAAATCCTGAATTACAGGCTACAATGTTTTTAGGCGGTAGGAAACCTTCAACTGTATCAAAAAAAGAAAAGATTGGAATGGTTAAACAAGTAATAGCAGATATGATTTTAAAAAATAAAATGAAAGGTCTTGGTTATTCTGGCGGGGCTGGTGAAAGTGGCGGAAAAAGACTAATGGGTAAAAAATATGCTGATATGCTTTTAAAAAGACAGTTAAAAAATTTACACGGCAAGGGTTATAGCGGTGGAGATTTTGATTGGTCTTCTCTTCTTTCTTTTGCTCCTCTTCTTTTAGGTCTTGGTATGTCTGGTGGTAAAGTTGATATGAATGAAATTAATGACTTACAACCTTTTATAATGGGTCTTGGTATGTCTGGCGGGGATTTTTGGAGTGATCTAAGTAAAGGATTTAGCGACGCTTGGAGTTGGATTACTGATACTGCTATACCTGCTATAACTCCCGTTATTGATACTGCTGGTAAAGTTGCAGATGTATATGGTAAAGTTTCAGGTAAAAAAGAAGGTAAAGGATACTCTGGCGGGGCTTTATCTTATTCTGGTAATATGGCTATGGCTGACGCTATGGGTGATATATTCAGTGGTATGGGTAAAGCAAGTGATACAAGAAAGAAAAGCGGAGCAATTCAACTTTATAAAGGTGGAAATAGTGAAGCATTAATGCTACAAAGGAAACGCTCAAATGTAAATCAACCATATCTTACAGGAAATGGACGAAAAACTAAAATGAATGAAAGACTGGCTCAAAAAATAGCACATCTTCAAGGGCGTGGAATGGAACCAATAGAAGATATGGAAGACTCAAATGATATTATAGGTCTTATGTCAAAAATAAACCCCGAAGTTGATAGAAAAATAGGTTCTGGTGTTTCTGGTGGTAAAAAGTCAAGTAAATGGATAGAACATGTAAAGGCTTATGCGAAAAAACACGGTATTAAATACGGTGAAGCATTAAAACAAGCCAAATCAACATATAGGGGTTAATTTTTTAAGTATTTTTAACAATTATATTAATTAAAATTTTATTATCTAATTAATATATATAAATGGATAGATTACAAGCATTATTAAATGGACGAAAAGCAAATATTCGTGATCCTGTTTCTGTAAGTAAAGTAAATCATGCCACAGAAAGAGCAAGATTGAATAATGAAGATAGAAAATATAATCAAATTGTTTATGATAATTCATTAAAACAAGCGAACTTATATAATCAAAGCGTTATGCCTAATACAGGACGAGATATAGGAGTTGGTTTTAAAATTAATGTTTATATTATTAAACTATCTCAACTTTTAGGAAATAAAGGAGAATTAGATAAAATATTAAGAAATTATTTTACAAAAGGTGTAAGTATTCAAAAGTTAAGAGGAACTACAAAAGAAAGCCAAGTAGCAAGTAGTTTTTTTCAAAAAGGAGAAATTGTAAGCACATATAATGAGTTAATGTTATATATAAAAACTTATGCTAATGATATAATAAGCGACGACGCTTTTAAAGCACAAATGTTTAATTCTTCTTTTAATCCTCTAACTCAATTATTAAATGATACTGCTGGTTTATATCCTGCTTTTTTTGCTTCTTTACCTCCGCCTTCAAATGCGAATACACCACAAGAAAATACAAGTGAAAGAAAAATTTATGAAACAGCAAGAGACCAATGTATAGGTTGTTATTCAACTTTTAATACTATGGCACAATTTATTCAAAATTTAATTTTTAGACCAATAGTAAAAGAAGATGTAAGCGAATATATTAAAGATAATAATGTAAGAAGTATTTTTCAAACTAATCCTATGGCTCCTGCTCCTATTATTATTCCTCAACAAGAACAACAACAACTACAACCATTACCCGCTTCTCCACCATTACAACCATTACAACCTCCCGCTTCTCCACCATTACAACCATTACAACCATTACCTGTATTAGATCCAAATAATCCAGACCAAATAAGAGAGATTATGAATGCTTTTGTAATGAAGAAAAAAAGATATTTATATGACGAAAAAGAAGCAAGAGAAGCCTATAATTTTTCAAAACAAAATTATGAACCAATAACAACAGAACAAGAAAAACAATTAGTAAAAAATATTAAACAATTAATGAATCAAATAAAGCAACAAAAAAATATTGATAGTAAGCAGAAAGCCAAAGATGAATTTACTGCCGACCAAGCGGGACAAGCGGGACCCGCTCCTGTATCTCCACAAGCGGGACCTGCCCCCGCTTCACCACAACAAGCACCACAACAAGCACCAAAAATATCTGCTTTAAGAGATGGAAACCCTGAAATTTTAACTGAGCCACAAGTTGTGAATGAAATATTTGGTATTTTAACTAATAAACAACCTTATAGCAACTTAGACCCACAAGACCAAGGAAATTTAAGAGCAGTTGTTAGAGATACTATGGCAAAAATAAAACAATTAGAAAATCAAAAACAAGGAATTTATAGAGCAAAAGATGATACTGATATAGATAGTATTATAAATACTCAGGCACAACAAACAACCAAAGATTTAAATACGATTTTTCCAAATGTTGGAGAACGGATACAATTTTATAGAGACCTTATAACTGCTATAAAAGAATATAGAATAAAATATGCGGATAATGAGGCAAAAATAAGACAAGATGATACTTTAAAAGGACAACAAGATACATTATGGGGTCTTGGAAAAGAACGAAATAATAATTTAGTAATGAATCATATTTTAGATTTTGAAAATATGGCAAGACGACAAGCACGAGATGGTGATTTAGATACTATATTAGAATTACTACCACAACTTAAAGGAAATGAAAACCAAATTAAAATGTTTATTGAAAAATTGAGACGAGAACGAGATAGTGAGCCTAATATGTGGGGTAAGGGTAAGCATGAAAATAAACAAGGAATTATTCAACGGGCTTCAATGCTTAAACCTCTTATGGAATTTGAACCAAAAGCAGAAGCATTAAAAAAAGGTATTGTTATGAGTGGTGGTTGCTCTACTTGTTGTATGAGAGGAGGAATGACAAATAAAGAATGGAATTATGCAGGTTATGGAGAGGTTATGAATGAAGAAGATACACCATTTAAAAGAATGATAGGGGGAATGCCTAATCCATTTGCTCCTTCAATTGAAAATGAAAAATATGGTAAATTCCTTCCTTATAATGCTTCTTTTGATAATGAAGATGATAGAGATTATTTTAATGAAATATTACCAATAGAACAAGGACATTATGCAGAATTAGAAAAGCCCGTTGATTTGGACGAACAAGCCGATCATATAAGAAAGAATAATGAAAATTATAAGGTTTTAACTGGTAAGATGAAAAATGTAAAGTATAAAAATTAATAATAAATAAATTTCTATATTATATATATTATATAATATGGATATTGCAGAAACAAAAAAAGGTATTGATAATAGTATAAGAGAATGGGTTAATGCTTTAAAATTTAATGGTTCTCCTATCGTTCAATTAGGGACATCTTCATTTAAAGCCCAAAAATATTTTAGCGATTATGATTTATTTTCTCCTGTAAATAATCGTAATATAACACCTAAAAAATCATGTCAAGAGATTAAAAAAATACTTTCTAATTTAAAAAGATTAAATGACATATGGTTTATTGAATTGAAAATACAAAATAAAGATGGTAGTAAAGAAAAGTTTTTTAAACCTGATATTGATTGTGTTAAATTTGAAAAAGCCATTAAAAAGTTAGATTATATTAAATTTGATTTTGTAGTTTTTATTAGAGAAACTCAAAAATTAACAGAATTATCTATTATTTATTCATTCAGTGATATGCCACCAAAAGAAGATTTAATAAAAGCAATAAAAGCAGATTATGATTATTATAAAGGAGAAGGTAATATTTATAAAGCATTAAAAAGGGCTTTTTCTATTTATAGATTGAGAGGAAATAAAGAAAAAATGGTTGAAATAAGTAGTTTATTTAATTCTCCCGCTGGTTTAGCATATACAATAAGTAGTAATTTAAAGGCTATAAAATTAATTCTTGAAAATGGAGTTAGTGGTAATGATATAGATAAAAAAGTTAAAGTAAATTTACAAGATATTAGTAATGATATAGATTTACCATTAACAACTGAGAAACAAATTGATATAGCAATAAAAGAAACTGATAAATTAATTACTAATCAAACAAAAGAATGGTTAAAATCTCATAAATCTGTTTTACTATAAAAATAATCTAATCTAATTATATATCATATGAATGAGTTTAATTTGGTTAAAGAAGGAAGACCACTATGTAAAATTATAGATGGAAAATTAAATGGAACAATAATAAGCGTAGCACAAAAAGGAGAAGTAAATAAAAATACTTTTCCTATTATTAGATTACCACAAGAAAGCAAGTTTCAAATTATACCTGATTATAATAAAGAGCGTGATATTATTTATATAACGGGAGCCTCAGGTTCAGGTAAAACTACTTTTACTGCTGGTTATATAAAAGAGTATAAAAAAACTTATAAAAATAATGAGATTTATGTTTTTTCAGCATTAAAAGAAGATGAAACATTAGATAAATTAAATATTAAAAGAATCAAAGTAGATAAAAATTTAATAGAAGACCCTTTAACAATTGACGATTTTAAAAATAGTTTGGTAATTTTTGACGATATAGATGTAATAGGGGATAAGAAGTTAAGGGAAGCGGTTTATAAAATATTAAACAGTATTTTAGAAACTGGAAGACATACTAAAACTTCATGTATAAATACTAATCATTTACCTACTGCTAAAAATGAAACAAGAAGGGTTTTAAATGAAGCCCACGCAATAGTTTATTTTCCACATTCTGGATCAGTTAGAGGTATTAATTATTTATTAACTGATTATGTAGGATTAACAAAAGAAGATATACAAGTTATAAAAGGTATGAAATCCCGCTGGTGTTGTATTTTTAAAAATTATCCACAAATTGCTATGACTGAAAGAAATTTATGGTTTGTAGGAGATGAAGAATAAATTACATTTCTATGCCTTCTTCTTCGTCTTTTGGAAATTTCCACCCCATGCCATATTGTTTTTGTGGTTCCATTTGGTAAAATTCACCATTCCCACCTTTTAATACATCTTTTACTACTTCCTCTTTTATTTTATTTTCTTCAATAGGAACATTAATTTTTACATGAGTTAAGCCATTAGTTATTGGTGGCTTACTAACATTAGATTCATTTTTATACATATTATTATACTTATCAATTATATCAGTATCAATAATAGGGCTAATATCAAATAAATTTTTTAAATCTGTTTTAATTAATGAAAGCATATCTTTGGGATTTTGTCTTTGGTCTCTTTGAAGTGATAATTCTATCTGTATTTTTTTTGATATTTGAGAAAAAGTTAAGCCACAGATTCTATGTCCCTCTGCTCTCTTTTGTAATTGAAAATAAGAATCAATAGACTTAATAACAGATACAAATATAGAACCTGTTGAAAGTATAATAAACATATCGTCATTTTGTATATTCATACCTGTTAATAGACCTATTACACTTGATAAGATAATGACGGGAATATTTATTATATTACTTCTAAATTGGTATTTCTCATATGATAGATTATGTAAAATACTGTAAGATTCTGCTTGTTCTGCTTGTTCTTTTAATAGTAATTCTAAATCATTATTATAATGAATTTCTTTAATCATTTTATATATATATATAATATATAAAATGTTTATCAAACAACTGAAAGAATTAAAAATACCTGTGTCTCAATACTTAACAATAGCAAAAGATAGGGCTAAAAAAGCGGGTTATAATCCTGAATTATTAACAATTTCTAAAAATAAAATCTATAAATTAAACTATGACGGTGTTAATTTTGGAAGAGTTGGATATGGTGATTTTATCATTTGGAGTATATTAGAAAGTAGGGGACAAGTTGAAAAAGGATATGCAGAACAAAAAAGAAATGTTTTTCAAAAATCTCATTCACAAATAAAAGGAAATTGGAAAAATGATCCAAAATCAAAAAATAATCTGGCTTTAAAAATAAATTGGTAATTATGAAATTCCAAATGGAAGCGTTTTGTCTTCTTCTTCTTTCTCTCTGGTTTCATTCCACCATTTAATCCATTCTGGTATATAATAGAACATATATATTATATATCATATATATTTTTTATAATCTTTATTTTTAGTGAGGCAAATAAATTTTAGTGAGGCAAAAAACCTAAATTAGGTAAAAAATGAAAAATAGAGGTTCTTATAGGGAATTTAGGTTTTTACCCTCACTAAAAAATATTTCCTCCACTAAAAATTATTTAATTACAATAAAAAGTAATCTTAGGTGGTAAAGATAAAGAAACATTAGGACGAGGACATATGACAGGTAATAACTTTTTACCTAAATCAATAACAGTTTTTACAGGAGGACGAGGGCGTGGCATTATATATATTTATATGAGATAATAATTTTATCTAATTGTAATAAGATTTGATACTATTTCGTCATAAGTTAAACCTGTTGCTTTTTTTACCTCTTCTAACATTTCATTAAATTCTTCTAATGTTGTATCATGTTTTTTCAATTCACTTGCTCGTAAAACATTATATGCTCCACAAGTTGAAATTTTAGATCGCTTGGCTTGAAATTGAACGGGATTATATATTACTCTAAATGGTGATTTATCTAATAGCATACTTAAATATGGTTTATCTTCCCCTAATATTTTTCTCATACCTATTGGAATCCATGATAAAGGCTCGTCAATTTTTGAACCATAAGAACAGAAAAATTCAATAGTATCTATTCCATTATCAATATAACGGGAAACTAAAACCCAATGACCTACATTAGGCTGTCTCTCATACAATAAAAAGAAGAATGATTTAGGCTTTGGTAATAGTTGTGTAATGTCATTATATTTTGATAATTCACTATATTTTAAAATCTTAGCATTAGGAAAATATTTTCTTATATCGTCATCTCCCATTGGTTCTTGTTGTATTTCTTTAACTTCGGGGTTTCCTTCCCCAAATTTACGCTTTACCTTTGCTTTTTCAACTTGTGTAAGTTCTTTTTCTCCTGTGGCATATTTGTCCTTAGCATATAAAGCACCACCTTTAAATGGTTTTAAGTTCTTTTCTCCCTTTATTTTCTGTTTTTCTTTAATTTGTAAGCGTAGATTTTCTGGGTCTATTTCATCTGGCGTTAATGGTGTATCTTTTGTAATCCGTTTAGTAGGTCTAAAAACTGGATATTCTTTATTACCTATATCTTTCCATTCCTCACGAAACCAACGCTTTAATTTTCGTTCTCCGTCTTCTTTGAATTTTCCGCCTAATTCCTTATATTTCTTAATTACAGCCCCTGACCTATATGCCGAAGGTTTTTTATATTGTGGATAAACAATTTCTTTTGCTTTTTCATACAGTTTTTTATTAATTGGAATTGCTCCACCCAATAGTTTATTTCCTAACCAACTAAGACCCTGATTAAATAATGCTTGTGATATACTATTATCTGGATTTTGTAGCATACTTCTCGGCGTGAATGCGTCTAATAGTGCGTTTCCACCTTTAAAATCATCTTCTAAATAATCTTTTTCGGGTTCTATAATATCGGTCCAATCTTCGTCGTCAAAAAAATCACCACCACTTAAACCACTACCTCTTTTAATACCTTCTAAATATTCAGTTATTTTCTTTTGGTTCTTCTTGTATAATGCTTTTTCTACAACTTGTGGAACTTCCATTTGTAAAATTTCCTTAACATCTTGTGCTTCCTCAGTTTTCTTATTTTTTTTAATGTCATTTACAATTTGTGGAATTTGTGAAACTGGTAATTCTAATTTTTGCTGTATATCGGCTTCTAATTTTTCAGTTGGTGAGGTATTCATAATAACACTTTCTGGTTTAGTAATATCTTCTTTTTTAGTTCTAATAATTCTTATAATTGTTAAATTAATACTACTAATTTTTGAAAGTTCCCCTTTTTCATTAGATGCGTCCCATTTCTGGTCGTTTAAATCCCACATTTCAACATTATCTAATGACTTCAACCAATTAGCATATTGTGGTTTTTCTCTATTTTCTTTTCTAACTAATGCTATTATTTCTCCTTCAACTTCAAGCATTTTATATGACTTTTCCACAAAATCCATATCATAATAATCACGATCTAAATTAGGATTTAATTTTTTATACAAATGATAAGGCGGGTTCATGATAATTAAATCATAAAGAGAAGGATTAACAAATTTTAAAAAATCCCCTTCTGTCATTAGTGTTAATATATCAGGTGCTACTTTTACTAAATCCTCTAATATTGCCCTATTATCATCTTGAATTTCTACCATGTCAATATGACAATTACTAAATTTTTTTAAAACTCCTTTTACAATATTTCCGCTTCCCGCTGTTGGTTCTAAAACATTTAATTTTTTAAAACTTCTTTGTAATCTTTTAGATTTACTTATCATTTCTTTTACAATTGTATCAGGTGTAAAAAATTCTTGAAATCGTTTTACTTTTGACGCTTTCTCTTTTTGTTTTTGTGCTATTTCTTCAACTTTTTTTAACTTTTGATTTAATTTAGTTTTAGGATCATCTAAATTTTTAATCAATACATTCTTTTGTTTTTGTAATTCTTCACTTTGAATTTTTAAAATTTCTTCTGGTTTTATTCCTTTTTTAATGGCTTGATTTACTTTTTCCTCTAATGGACTGCTATAATCTTCAATAGAAGGAACATTTTTATCTAATACATTTATAAAATCATTTATTACTTGTTGTTTAGCAAGACTCATAATTAATAATCTTACATCTACTGCTGGTAAATCTTTAAAAATATCATTTAAAGCATTATCTACTTCATAACGATTAAATTTTAACCCTTTGAAGGCTTTTTCTTTTAAAGCGGGAGGAAGTTTTCGGGCTTTTCTTTTATCTAAATTTCCATCTTCATCTAATAAATCTGCTCCTAATGCTTTTGCTTCTGCGTCTGCTTTTCTAATTTTAAGCATAATTTCTGTATAATCAAGTTCTTTTCCTTGACCTTTTAATGATTTATTTATTTCATTTATTAATTCTTTATCATGAGGCTTAGCCACTAAAAGCCTATATACATTTACATATTGTTCTGCTTTTGGTAAATGATAATGAGATTTAAAACGAACCGCTCTTGCTATTGCTTGATTTGTTAAGGCTTCATTAAATTGACTTTCTAATATTACCATATTTGTCGTTCCTTGTGTATCAACCCCTTCTGTTCCTGCTTTTGAAATTAATAAAACTTGAACCTCATTTTTATTATATGCTACTCTTGCCTCTTCTTTTTGTTGTTTATTTTCTTTACCTGAAATAACAGAATATTGAATCCCTGCTTTTCTCATAGCATTAATATACATTTTGGCGGAAGCGTCAATAAAAGTTGTATATAAAATTGTCTTTTTAGTTCTATCTTTATTTAATAAATTCATAACCCAATCTACTTTTAAACCATCTATTTGCTCCGATAATTGACGAGTATAAACATAAAATGGATTTTTTCCTTGTTCTATATTTCTATATTCTTCGTCATCTTCTTCTAAATATAAAGGCACTAATTCATTATTTACACGAGGGAAAAACTCCGATCCTGCGGGATTTTCATAATGGCTTATTTTGTATTTGAAATAATCATTACCTATTCCATCTATGCTTGTAGTAATCTGGGCGAAATCATTTTGTGTTAATGGATTTTTCTTATCAACCATACTAATCAAGTTTTCAATGTCATATAGAATATTTACAAATGGTGTCCCTGTTAGTAATAATGACTTATGACAGTTTTTAATGGCTTTCAATATAAAATAAGCCCGTTTTCCTTGTGATACAACTTCAATATCTTGACCTTTTCTATCTTCAATAACAGAAACAGATATATAACTTCTTAAAATATGGGCTTCATCTACAATTATAAGCGTATTATCATCTACTATTTTATCCGCTACTTTTATAAATTTATCATATGTATAAAAACTATATCTTTTATCACGAATATTTAAACCGTATTGGATCATGGCTGTTATTGAATTATACAATAAAGCGGGAGGACTAACAATAACTACTTTATTTTTTGGATACACTGATAAATAATAATGAGATGCTACAACGGCAGTTATTGTTTTACCTGTTCCTACACCATGAAATACAATAGCACCTGTAAAATTTGATAAAATCCATTTTGTAATAAATTTTTCTTGGTGTTTTTGTAATTCTGTTGTTTCTTGTTTTCCTGTTTTAGGATTTAGATAAGGAGATTTTGCTTTTAAAGGATTTATTATTTTATATCCTTCTTCTTCAAATTTTTTCTGTTCTTCATCTGTAAAAGCCTTTGTTGAATATCTCTTTAAAACATTTTCTACTCTTGGCTGTATAGCAGGTAAATTTTGAGGATTAAATTTTAATTCTCTTAATTTATCAATTAATTCTTGTTTTTTCATTTTATTTATTTTTTCAATATTTATATTTTTTTCATTAGCATAATCTGTTAAAACTTGTTTTAATGTTGCTACTGGTTGTTTAGCATATCTTGTATCAAACTCTAAAATATCTTGTGTTTCTTCTTGATTTCCACCCTTTAAAATAGACTTAGTTTTTTTGGGGGGTTCTGCTTCTGTTTTAACTTTATCCCACCATTCTTTTGCTATTTCTCCATAATCTGTATTATCTAAATCATTTTTATACTGTCTTAATATTAATTTTATAGATTTAGGATTTAAACTTCTTGCGTGTTCTACTTCTTTATAAGTATTAATTACTCTAAATTTATTTTTAGATAAATCATCTACTAAATCTAAATAAGCGTTATATGTATTAATTATTCCAAAATAACCTTGAAATTCACTTACTCCATATTCGCTTTCTTCTACTCCTTCATATAAAAGATTATTATACTTTACCCCATAAGGCGTAATTTTAACAATTTTTAAAAGTTCATCTGGATTTTTTCCTTGTTCTTTAAATTTTTTAACGGCATTAAAATATGGCTTGAAAAGATTTTTTGTATTATGGTCTTTACTATCTTTAAAACTATCTAATTTTTCAAGTGCTAATTTTTTTAATTCTCTGTCTAACTCTTCTTTATCTAATTCTTTTTCTGGTTCTTGCGTTGGGACTTGTATTTCCACATTATCGCCATTATCTAAAATTTTAACTTTATTACCTTCAATAGTTTTAAATTTAATAGATCTAATTTTATTTCTCATTGTCAAATTTTTAGACTTATTAGTTAATGTAGGAACTTCAACCTCTTTATCTCCACTTTTTAGTTCTTTAATTTTAATTAAACTTTTGGGAACTTTAATTTTTAAAGTATGAAATTTAATACCATCTTTTAATTCTTCCCCGTCATCTTCAATAACAATATCTTTATTATTTGTTTCTTCTAAAATAATACTTTTTTGTTTTTGTCTCGTTGTTAATGCTTTTAACTTTGTTAATGAATCTACAAGTTTATCTTTATAATACATATTAGGTATTCCAATTTCTATTTTACCATATTTAGGGGCTTTAATTATCATACTTCCTCCGCTTATTCCAATGGCTTGACGCTGTTTATAGGCTTTTTCATATGGTAAGGTGTCTTTACTAAAACATTTTTTAGTATTTTCCTTACATACTTTAAATCCATCTTCAAATTCTCTAATATCATAAGGCATATTATATATATTATATTTAGAAAAGAAATATAATATATTAAAAATTATTATAAAAAACATATTATTACATTAAGCATAAATATAATCTTTTTGTTGGGCTGTTGAATGTCCCATGGCTTTGGCGTCTTTTTCTTGTTCTTTAACAACATCTCCATATTTACTTGTTAAATAAATATGTCTTAATTTACTTGACGCTATACCTTTACCTAAACTACTATTTAAAATTCTTGTAATTGAATTCATTTGATTTAAAGGTTCTGCATCTTTATAAACTAAAAATTTTACTTCTTCTTGTCCCTTAGGAATTTTACCATTTTTTAATAATGGGTGAAATTTTAAATAAGTTCTTAATACTTCAACTGTATCAGGATTTACTTTTTCTATTTGTTGTTTATAAACTTTACTTGTTTTATAAGTATTAAATATAAATTCTGCCGTTGATCGTGATAAATAATTTTTTTCATTGCTTAATTGTGGAACATATTTTTCAACAATATACATATTTAAATAATCGCTGTTTCTTCGTGGTGCTTGTAATGTGTATAATGATAAAACAACATATTTTAATAATGTTTCATATTCTGGCGGAGAAATAGTTTTATTATCTTTAAATTTATCTACTTCTTTTTGTAATCCTTCAAGTTTTTCAATTATTATTTTCCATTCTGGTAATTCAACATTGCTATGGTCTATTTCTTTTACTTTTGTATTTATATTTAACATTAAATCATAATATTTACCATAAAGTTTTTTAATTTTTGGGTTATTATCTGTATTTAAAGCACTAACAATAGAGATTAAAAAATTTCTTTGTGTAGTTAAAGCATAATCTTTAATTTTATTTAAAATAATTTCGGGTTTTTCAAGAAATTTAAAACTTGTAATTTCTGCACCGTCGTTAAGTTTCCTTAAATTATTCATGTAAAGTTTAATGGAACTTGGGGAAATGTTTTTCTCTGTAAATTTACTTTCTAATTCACTTTCAAAATTTGACATTTTCTATATATAAATATATTTAGAAAAAAATTTATATGTTTTATATTATTTCTTTAAATAATCTTTTTTAATTTTTCTATTGGAATATACCAATATATTTTATTTGGGTTATTTTGTCCTCCATCTCTTCTTTTAAATGTATCAGTTTTAAATGTTTTAAATACATCTTCGTCATAATGAATATAATATAAACCATCTGTAAAATTAAAAAGGAATACATAATTTTTACCTTCTTTAATTTTATCTGTTGGAATTATTGTAGTTGGAAATGCTCTATATTCATTCCTTCTGCTTTTTAATTCATATTTATATTTTTCCCCTAAATAATCCTTTGTATCAAATCTTTGATTAGTTTGAGTTATATTATCTTTAAAATATGAATTCATTTTATCTAATATCTCGCCTTCTTTCTTTCTACCAAATTGATAATCATTTTCAATAATTATTTTTTTTGACATTTTTAATTAGTCTATATATAATAATGAGAAAATAATTTTATTATTTAATCGTATAATAAAATTATTTATGTAAAAAATCTAAATGTTTTTTATTTATCTAAATCGTCAATAATCTTTTCTTCTTCTGCTTCTACCTTTTCATATCCTTTAATGACACTTGAACCATTATAAATTTCTATTTGAATATCATTAAATATCATAGCATTTTTCAATTTTTTAGCCGTTAATTGTTCGTTCTTTGGTTTATCACTATTAAATTCAGCCAGAATTGTTGAGGTTTTAGTTCTAATAATGTATTTTTCTCTTTCTTCTTTTGATAATGATTTAAAATTAGAAGGAATAACAAGTTTTTTATAGTTAGTATTAAACCAAAATTTAAATTCATTATTTTCATCTACATATTCACTAAGGCTTTCTTTACATAAATCACTTAATTTCATATTTTCATTTTTTATATCTTTATTAGCATAAGCAATTTCTAACATATAAACCATAAATTCATTAATATATTTTTGTTCTTGTATTTTATCTTTTAGTTTATTATCTCCGTAATGTTGGTGTGGATCGGTTGGATCAGGATTAGAAATAAACCTTTCAGTAAATGGAATACATTTTAAGCGTTCTACAATCGCTTTATCTATTTTGTTTAATGTTGGTTTATTATTACATTGTAAAAAAATAGTAAAATGATTTTCAAATACAGTCTCATTTTTATAAAGTCCTCTTGTTGTTATAGGGTCTTTTCCTGTGTTTTTTTTAACAAATTCAACATTTAACATACAGTTTTCGGCTCCATTGTCTGGCTCACTTACTGATAAATAACGAACACCTTTACAATTAGATAATGTAGGATTGGGTGTTCCTGCTTCCATTTTAGATGTCAAAAAACTTGAATTTGCTGAATAATGATATTTTCCTAATGCTTTTCTAATAATTGTATCAAGCACTCCCTTGCCGTTCCTGCCTGAACCTGTTAAGACATAAAAATTATTATAACAATTAAAGAAGAATGATAAAGCAGTTGTTAATTTATAATATTCTCTTGTTTCTACATCTGGAAAAATACTTTCAAAAAGTTCATTTAATTCTTTTCTAATTTGTGGATTAGATTTATGTATATAATCATAACCACATGTCATTGTTATATAATCAGTAGGCTCAATTGGTCTAACTTCATTTTTTGTAATATCATATAAACAATTATCAAAAGCAATAATATTTTTATTACTATCTATTAATTTATCAATTTTATCATTAATGTATAAATATGGTAAAAAATCAATAATACTCTTACATTGTTTTGAGTTTTTAACTTTATTAATAAGTTTTTGTATAGCAATATTTCTTTTTTCAAAATTCTTATCATTAATATCTAAAAGTTTTCTTTGTTCGTTGAAACATTCACTCAATGAAAAACTAACTATATTTTTAAGACTTGCGGGTTGTTTATCGCCTGTATTAACTAAAATATTATTTTCATTGTATTCATACCAGCCATAAAATTGCGAAAAAATATATCTTGTAGGTTGTAAATTATAAAATAATTCGGCAAGGTCTAAATCACTGTTATTTTCAATAGCCATATTATAAAAATCTTCTCTTTTTGGTTGTAATGATTTAAATAATTGTTTATTGCTTGATTTTAACCATAACCACAATGTAGCCTGTGATAAACCTTTTCTTTTTATTGTTTTTTCCCAAAGAATTTTATTATAATTTTTATCATATTTATTACCTCCAAATAGTTTGGATAATGTATCAAAATCTTCATAATTCCAATTCTCATTTTTCCAAATAAAAAGAATTTTTAACCATTCATTATAATCAGTCCATTTTTCAATTGGTAAATTTTCACATAATTGTTTAATGATCGGGGAAATTGTCATTGGTTGTTTTTCTTCATTATCTTCAATTTCAATAACTTGATTTTTTTTAGGTTTAGGTTTTTCAGTTTGTTCTACTTGTTTAACAGTTTCTATCATTTCACAATTATTAATATTTTGAATTAAATTCTCTTCAATTGTTCCTTTTAATATTCTACTTATTCTTTCTTTTTGTTCTTGTTCTTTCCAAGCATTAGGACATCTTACTTTATGGTGAGAATATACGCCAGTATCTACATTTAATTCATTCACTGTTGCTTTTGTAGAAATAGGGATTATACCCTGTAATAATTTTGTTAATCTTGGTAATTCGTCATTAATAATCCAATTTTTCATTGTTAATACATCTGCTGTCATTTTCTTATATGTAATTATAAAAGATAATTTATTCTCAACTTTCCAAAGTTCATTTATCTTTTTCTCGTGGTTCCATCTATAACTTCTCGCTTCATACATTGAAGATGTCCTAACTCCTGCTAATGGTTCATATGATAATAATGCTATTTCAATTTCTTTATTTAACATTATAAAATCGCTTCCATTGCCTTCAAATTTACCATCTAAATCAATAAAACACCTTTGGGGGTGATTTTCTCTTACTATCTCATAATAACAATTAGATTTATTGAGATTTTCCGCTGTGATCTGCTCGTGTTTGGTCTCATTAGAGATATTTGTTGTTTTACCCTTGATTGCCAAAAAACTTGTCATGACTATTATATTATAATATGAGATATTAATTTTTCTTTAAGTATTTTTTTATTAAATAAAAAATAATCTATACTATTTTTTATAAAAATTTTGTCCTAAATATTTCTATATGTTTTTTAAAATTTCTTCTTCTAAATCTTTCTTAGATATTTGAGTATCTAATGTAGGCGGGTTCATTTTTTCTATTTTCTTCTCTTCTAAATGTTTAATGGCTCTTTTATGTAATTCACTGTTATTATGGTGGCTCTTATTATAATATGTAAAAACTCCATAACAGATAGGGCATTCAAACCGTTCTTTTTCCTTGTTTTTATCATACATTCTTTTATTATATTCTCTAATCTTTTCAGGTGAATAAACATATATTTTTTTTGTAGTTATTGTATTTGACATGTTATATAATTATATATAGAAATAAATTTTTAAGTGAAAATATAATAATTAAATATTATTTATATATTTTTATAAATTTTAGTGAGGGAAATAAATTTTTAGTGAGGCAAAAAACCTAAATTATGTAAAATTCAAAAATAGGGGGTTCTTATAGGGAATTTAGGTTTTTTCCCCCACTAAAAATATTTTCCTCCACTAAAAAATAGGTCTTCTTGCAAGAGATTGTAAAAGTAAATTTCCACCTTTAAATATAGGATTTTGTAATGTATGTTGTTTTAAGATTCTATCTTTTACATTCCACCATCTAACATTAGGAACTGTATAATTTCTTACTTCTTTATTACCTTTTACAAATCGCCCCATAATATTATACAATGGATCGCCGTCGCTATAAACTCTGTAATTATTAATATTTTCATTATTTAAATCTGTATATGATACAGCGGGATTATAAGTTCGGGCTTGTGTAATATATCCTAATTTTAACCAACTGTCAATTATGGCACCAGCAAGACTATGACCTACGGCATAATATGTATAAGCATTTGGTGGATATTCTTGTTGAAAATTTAATAATTCAATAGTATCTATTTTATATCTTTCTGTATTTTGTATATTATTAATAGCACTTGGAACCCATGCTTGAAAGTCTTGAAAATCTGCGGTTCCTCTAACAGCAACAACTATTAAAGGTTGATATGTAGATTGAAAAAACTTTAATGTATCAGTTTGTTTTACAAGATTAAAGCCGTCTATATTATCACTATAATTATTTTGATATGAGGCATCCGCCATTTGTTTCAAAATCGCCTTATCGGGAATTGTAGTATTCATATTATAATATAATTAGATTTAGATAAATTATTTTCTACTTTAAATATATAAATAGAAATGTCTGTTTCAGGTATTATTGATAGTGATTCAAACGACCCTAATTATTACAATAAGATTTATCCTGACCTTATTCCTTGGAATCATCCACACGCAGGACAAAACCTCGGTAATGTTCTTTCAGTAGGCAACTCGGCTTTAAATCCTTCAACAGGACTTCCACAAGACGCTACTGATTTTGATAAAGTTGGTTGTATAGAAATAGAAACTGGAAAAGTTTATCAAGGAAATAATTTATCACTCCAAATAGGAGAAGCAGGAGATACACTACAAATACTCGGTGCTACTACCAAAGCATCTTTTCTTGTAGGAAATGGAACAAATACAGAAGAGTTTGCTGTTCCCGTTGCCCCTGCTGTCGTTCCGCCTAATGGTTCAGTATTGATATTAGACAGCACACAACCACTCGGTATGAGGTGGGGTGGAGAAAGCGGACCAATCGCAACAATCACAGCAGGAGATAATATAAATGTTGTCGGAACTTCTGCCAATCCCATTGTTGAACTTCAAAGCCCGCTTAGTTCAACACTCAATATGGGGTCGCAATCAATAACTGATAGTGTCTCTTCAACGGGAACTTCGGGACAAGTATTATCAGCAGGAGCAGGCGGGCTTACTTTATGGACTACAATACCAACACCAACAACAGAAGATCTCGCTAATACATTACTCGCTGGTAATTCAGCAGGAGCAACTGATATAGATTTAAATGATAATACATTATTGAAATGTGCTGAAATTACTTCTACTACTAATCTATTATTGAATCCAACAGGAAGTATAGACGCAAATGGAAAAACGATTAGTAATTGTCCTCTTATTCAATCACAGAATAATAATGATATAGATATAGAAGCAATAGGAACTGGTAATGTTGTGTTAAAAACATTTAATACTGATAGATTAATAATTAATGATACTGGTGAATGGACGATAAATGGCGGTAGTGGAACAGCAGGAGAAGTGCTTTTAAGTAATGGGTCAGGTTCTTCTCCAAGTTGGGGTTCTGCACCTACTCCTGCTAATGTATTTAACAATATAGTCTATTTTGGAAACGCTACTCCTACAACGCCTTTGAAACTTTACTATTTAGATACTACGGGCGACTGGGTTTTAGCAAGTAATACAAACTCATCTGGAAAATTAATCGCATTCGCAGTCGGGACAAATAGTAGCACTAATGGTATGTGGATTGCTTCTAATACAGGAAATATACCTATTGCTGTCGCTTCCGCAGATATTGGTTCTCCTGTTTTTGTAAGTTCAGTCGCAGGTGAAATTACTGGAACACAACCCGCAGGACAGGATTTAAGTTTAGTAAGACAAATAGGATTTAAAATATCTAATATAGAAATAAAATTTTTTCTCTACCCTATATATATAACAGCAACAGGTATGAACGGATACGGAATAGCTACACAAGTCGGGGGGACTTCCCAAACAATTACAGATACAAACCAATACACTCTTCTCGCTTGGACGGCAACGGCAGGCACAAGAACTTTCACAATATCAGTCGCAGGACTTTTTGATATACTCATGGTTGGTGGTGGCGGTGGCGGTGGCTCGGGTGCGGGCTACAATGGAGAAGGTGGTGGCGGTGGCGGAGCAGGTCAAGTCATAGTAGAAACCTTGTATTTACCTGTGGGGACTTACGATGTGAATGTCGGTTTGGGCGGTCAAGAATCAGTCGCAGGGGGTATTTTCTTTGGCGGATCAAGCGGATTTAACTTACAACCCGTAGGTTCGGCAGGAACACTAAAATATGAAGCATTAGGCGGTGTTAATGGTGGGTCATCTTGGGCTGGCGGAACAAAGGGGTATAATTCTGGTGGAGCGTCTTATAGAGGTGGGTATGGTGGTAATCCTGCAGTTTCTTCTATCGGTATTTATGGTAGTGCTGGTGGTAGTTCAAACGGGTCGGGAAATAACGGAGGAGGCGGTGGTGCTGGTGGTAATGGTTCTCAAAGAACTTCAACTACTCCTCCTTCCGCAACAAATCAAGGTGGAGGCGGTGCTGGGATTACTACTACATTTACTGGTGCTTCTACAATTTTCGGTGTAGGTGGATGTGCTGGCGGAAATACTGGTTCAGTCCCTTCTGCCCCTTCTGCAAATACTGGTTCTGGTGGGGCAGGTGCTATTTCAACTGGTTCCGCTCAATCAGGAGCAACTGGTTTTATGGCGGTAAGATTCAGGATTTAAAAACATCTCGTAATCAGCCTTAACGGGGCTACATATAAAATCGCTTTACTAAATCCATAAAAAATATATATTTATAAAATTTTTATCTATATTTAATATATAAATAGAAATGTCAGTGTCAAGTATTATAGACAACTTAACAGGTAAAATTTATGACAATTTAATACCACAGGGAGGCAGTATTCCATTACAAAAAGGGCAACTAATCACAGCAGACGCAGCAGGAACAGAAACAGCATTTCCAGTAGGAACTAATGGGTTTGTTCTTTCTTGTAATACAGCAGAACCATTAGGTCTTGAATATATACAACTACCAGCAGGAGGTATTAATTTTACACAAGAGGGACAATTACTCTACGCAGGAGCAGCACCAGCATTCACAGATAGTTTATTAAATATAGGAAATGCGGGTCAAATTTTGGGAATAAATGCTGGTATTCCAGCATGGATTAACGCAGGAGGTTCTGGCACGATCACAGCACTAGCACCGCTTACTGAATACGCAGTAGGAAATGCTAGTAATATCGCTATTGATTTTACAGCAAAAGGTGATTTGGTAGTAGGAGCAGGAGCACAAGCAGGAGGCAATCCAGTAGCAGGTGTGATTTTACCTGTTGGAGCAAATGATTATGTCCTGACCGCTAATTCAGCAACGGCGTCAGGTTTAGAATGGAAAGCGTCAGGTTCTGGTTCTTCCGCAACTATATTTAGGAATAGTAATGATACTACACCTCTTATAATCACAGCACCTGTTTCACCAAATGATACTTGTATCATAACAACAGACCAAGTTTTTAATGATAGTGCTTCACAGATTTATAATGTAGGAGGAGCAGGAGTTCAAACACCAACGGGTGGTATTCTCATTTTCGCATATACGCCCGCTATAAATATCACTATAACAAATATTGTAGCAAATATAAAAGCCCAAGGCAACGGAGAATTTGGTGCTCCTATTAATACAAGTGTTGCTTTAACGAGCGACGCTCAGGGACAAAATGCTCTTTCAGTAAGTAATATAGTGCCTGTTTCAAACACTAATACATACAACTATACAGGTTTTAGTAATTTACCATTAACCCCTGAATTACAAGCAGGAACAACTTATTATTTTTTCCACCAAGCTGTCCTCTCAGGTGGAGACCAATTTTGGAATTATATTAACACCACCCCAGTAGGAGATATTACAATCACGGGCATTTCTTATCCACCACCACCAGCAGTATCAACATTTACTCTTAATCCACCTGTAAAGTTTAGAATAACAAATGATTTAACTGGGAATACTTCTGCTACTTGTAATAGTTATAGTTCTCAAAGTTTCGTAGCAAGTCAAGATTTACAAAGTTGGATTGCGATAGGGGGAACTAACGCAGGGGTTCTTTTTATTCCATGATCTAAGATATTTAGAAAATATATAGAAATTTAATTATAAAGTATAATTTTTTTTCTATGTGTATTATATAAAATGTCAGTTAGTTCTTCAAGTTCTTATTCATTAAACGCCTCAGCAGTTAAACAATCAGGTGTTCTTACATTCAATGCAGCAGGAACATGCACTGTTCCAATTAGCACTATTACAGCCTTAGATACTGTTTTAATTTCTTGTAAAACAGCCACAGCAGGAGCCAATAAAGGATTTAATACCACAATTACAGCAGGAACAGGTTTTACAGCAGTTGCGGTGGATGATACATATGCAGGAACAGCCGATTATGTAGTAATCACATCTCAACAAACAAAAGTAAATATTACATCTGGTTAAATTTATTTTATAACAATTTTATTTAGTATATCTATATTAAATAAAAATGATTAATCTATTTTCTATTAGATTATTACATATTTTTAGATTATTTCCATGTAATAATCTATTTTATTTATATTATTATAGTAAAAATAAATTTATTTTTACTGTATTAATCAATATATATTAAGATTATTACAGTAATAAACAAGATTTTATATATAAAATGTAAAAATCTAAAATAATATAGAATTAAATTGAAATAATTTATAATATAAATTTTAATATCTACTCTATATATATATCAATATGTCTTATTCAGCGCCAACACAGATTTATTATGATTTAGATGTTGTAAATACATTTAATCCTGCTACTAACTCAAATTTTACACCTGAAACAAATAGATTAACATTTACAGAAGTTAGAAGTTCCCCAATTTTAGATAATCCAAGTGATTATTTTTTATCAATTGTTAGGTTTAGTTTAGATACAGCAGGTTCAATGCCTATAATGATTCCACAAATAAATTTAGACCAAACTCTTGCTTCACTTGATTTTCCTAATGAAACTATTTATTTTGTTAGTATGAAATATGACGACGGAGTAAATCCAGCTGTATATCAAAAAAAAAGAGTTATTTTTATTCCTCAATCTTTTACACAAACAGGTGTAGGAGGAACGCCAATACCTCCAACTTTTCCATTAGATCTACCCAAAGCCACGGGTAATTATTATTGGTTAAATAGTTTTCAGTATTTTATTAGTATGGTTAATAAAGCATTAAGTGATTGTTATGATTTACTATTTACTGTTATTAATCAAGTTCCATATACACCACTTCCAGCAGATATAACAGCAACTAATAAACCATATATATTATGGGATAATGACACTAATAAGGCTACATTATGTTTTCCTAATATAACGCCTTTTTCATGGAAACAAGAACCATTAAGCACAGGTAATGCCAAATTATTTTTATATTTAGATAATCAATTACAAATATTATTTAGTTCATTTGAAACTATTTTAATTTCTAACTATTTAAATACAGCAGTTGTAGGGATTGACGCAGATAAAGCAAACTATTTAGTTCAAAATTTTAGTAAATATAATAGTAATTTTGAAGCAACAGGAACAGGAACAGGTTTTCCTCCATATGATATATTAAGAATGGAACAACCATATAGCACAGGAGCAACATTATGCCCTATTCAATCATTAGTTTTTAATACTTCACTTATTCCTGTTCTTCCACAACTAATAGGAGTTCCACGACTTAGTAAAGAAGTTTTAGTTAATAGTTCAGGACAAAATGATAATTTAAGTAATGAAATAACCGATTTAGTGGTTAATGTTTCAAGAGGAGATGAATATTTCCCCTCTGTTCTTTATTTACCAACCGCAGAGTATAGAATAATTGATTTAAATGGAAATGCTCCAATTTCAGCAGTTCAAATTTCAGTTCAATGGAAAGACATTTATGGAATTTATCACGATTTCTATTTACAAAATAATTGTAATTGTTCTTTAAAGATAATGTTTAGAAGAAAGAATCAGGGATTAGAATAATATAAAAGAATTTATTTTAAAAGATTATAAATAAAATATATAATCTTTTAAATTTTTTTATCTATGTATTATATATAACAATGTCTTCAAGCGATTTTGAGAAAGTTTTGGTTCAGGACGATGTCCTCAATACAACCGATAAAGTCCGTTATGCCGTTTTTAAAGGGGCGCAAAATATCACACCTTCACAATATGAAGCAATTTCTAAATCTACATCTTCAATCACATGGAATATCCAATTACCAAGTGAAAGCACTGTATTTTCTCGTAGAGTTATGGTAGAAGTTGGAATGACACTTACAATTAACGCAAAATTTGCTGCATCTGCTCCTCTTGGTTCAGTATTATTTAATTATGGTTATTCTTCCGCATTAGGTCCTTTTCCTTTTCAGTCTTGTTGTAATACAGTTCAGGCTACTATTAATAATAACACAGTATCACAAAATATGAAAGATGTAATGTTCCAATTGCTCCGTTTTAATGACCGCAGAGAACTTGCCCGATATAATAATGCTTGTCCTAATATGTATGATAGTTATTTAAATTATGACGAAGCATTAGGAACTAACAATAATCCCCTTGCAGCGTTTAACAATGTATCTAACGACCAAGATTTTCAGCCCCGTGGAGCATTTAAAATTATCAGTGTTTCTGGTAATGCTCCAAGACAAGAAGGTGTAAATGACGAAAGAAATATAGTGATTAAATTTACAACTACTGAACCCCTTATGTTGTCCCCTTTTATCTGGTGTGATCCTAAAAGCAATAATCAAGGTTTATATGGAGTTCAAACTCTTAACTTCGTTTTTAATTTAGGTAATGCTAATAAAGCAGTTCGTCTTGCTAATAGTGCTTTATTTGACGGTGGAAATGCCCCTGTTTCTCTTACTTCTGTTGATAAAGCAATATTATTTATGGAGTTTTACACAAGACAACCAAGTGATCTTGTAAGTTCTCGTAATGTTGTTCCTTTTGCTGAATAT
>Ga0194133_10002938_pt1 | contig 25068 bp, 16 predicted proteins | sample TA2KigOf40mmetaG_FD_155448 | JGI IMG/M metagenome (GOLD analysis project Ga0194133, IMG submission 155448) | Freshwater microbial communities from Lake Tanganyika, Tanzania - TA2015055 Kigoma Offshore 40m | ecosystem: Environmental > Aquatic > Freshwater > Lake | place: Tanzania: Lake... | reverse complement strand
GGATTGGTTTTGAAATGCGCATCCGAACGATCAACATAGAGTTCGGCTTGGTAAGTTTTGCCGGGCTCCAAGAAGTCAAATTTCACAGCCCCTGTACGGCCTTCAAATCCATTCACATTGCCCACAAACCAGTGACCTGTGTCCTTCGCTTTTCTGGCAATAGTCAGGTAGTACCCAGGCTCTGCCTCCAGATACACACTCTTCTCCCAATCTAGGGCCACGTCTTTGATAAACTGGAAGGCATCGGGAAAGCGATTGTAGTTTTCCGGAAAGTCAGCTGCCATCTGCAAAGGCGAATACATGGTCACATACAGGGCAAGTTGGTTGGCCAGGGTACTGTTGACATGGGATCCGTTGTGCACATCCATTTCAAATACCCCAGGTGTATAGTCCATAGGACCACCCAGCTGCCGGGTAAAGGGCAAAATGGTCACGTGATTGGCCTTGCTTCCTCCAAAGGCCTGGTACTCGGTACCCCGCGCAGATTCATTGGCAATCAGGTTGGGCCAGGTACGGGCAATACCCGTAGGACGAACCGCCTCGTGTGCATTGACCATCAGCTTGTATTGGGCAGCCTTCTCCAAAGCGTACTGGTAGTGATTGACCAGCCACTGGCTGTAGTGGTACTCCCCTCGAGGAAGTATATCCCCCACATAGCCGCTTTTGACTGCCGGGTACCCGTAGGTATTCATTAGTTGGTAAGCCTGATCGATGTGCCGCTCGTAGTTGCGCGCGGAGGAGGAGGTCTCGTGGTGCATGATTAGTTGCACCCCTTTTTCCTTGGCATAGGCACTGATTCCAGGCAGATCAAAATCCGGGTAGGGAGTCAAAAAATCAAATACGTAGTCTTTGGAATTCCCAAACCAGTCCTCCCAGCCCACATTCCATCCTTCGACAAGCACTCCATCAAAACCATGCTTCGCAGCAAAATCAATGTACTTCTTCACATTGGCCGTAGTCGCCCCGTGGGTACCATTTGGCTTCGCCTTGCTGTAATCGCTAAGGCCCAGTTTGACCGCTTTGAAATCATTCGTGTAGGACCAGGAACTCTTGCCGGTGATCATCTCCCACCAGACTCCCACATACTTCATGGGCTTGATCCAGGAGGTATCCTCGATCTTGGAAGGCTCATTCAAGTTGTAGGTGATACGGGAAGCGAGCACCTCTGCAGCCTTATCGCTCACGATGATGGTACGCCATGGGCTTTGCGCGGGTGTATACAGGTATCCCTTGTCTCCTTGCGCATCAGGGGTAAGGTGTACTGAAAATACAAATTGGCTATCATCCAACTCCAAGTGAAGGGCCGGATAGTCAATCAAGGCTGCCTCGTGCAAATTGATGTACAATCCATCAGCCGTCTTGAGCATCAGAGAGGTCTGCACACCGGTATCTGAAAAAGGACTTTGCGAGGCATTTGGGGTGATGGCCTCCTTCATTTTGCCACGGATCTCGGACAACTTGGATTCCACGTAGTCGTACTCCTGGGTGTCGTAATCTCCAGGAATCCAAAATGCGGTGTGGTCACCGGTCATAGCAAACTGAGTTTTCTCCTCCTGAATGACAAAGTACCCAAGCTGGTCCTGTGCAGGAAACTCGTAGCGAAAGCCTATTCCCTCATTGAAGGCACGGAAACGAATGTGGATTTTGCGGCCGGAGCTCTTTTGAGTTAAACCGATCAGCAACTCATTGTAATGATTGCGAATCTGTGACTCCTCTCCCCATACTGGAGCCCAAGTTTCATCTAGTGAGGTTCGAGCACTATCAGTGATAACAAAGCCATCCAGCAGGTTGACCTCATCATTTTTCAAATCAAAACCCAAGACACTGGGCTGAATCACTGCCAGTCCCTTTCGGTCAAGGGTGTAGGTAGGCTCCCCCTTGGATCCAAGGAAAAACCGAAGGTTTACCTGCTGATCGGGCGACTGCAGCACCTGAGCATAAAGGGAAGTGGCCGACAGCAGCAGCAATAAGCACAGGCATACCCGCAGGGCCGAATTCGAAAGACAAGTTTTTGGAAGGGAAAAATTCATCGTAGTAAAATCAAAATTCCATTTTTAAGTATATTCCTTCTTCAAATCTACACGCAAGTATGGCCCTTAAAAAATATTTTTCGGAGATCCCTGTTTTTTTACTAGTGCTGGCAACTCTTTTCTCCTGCAAATCGAATAGCCAAGAGGAAGCAAACTTGAGTACTCCTCCACTTCCTCGCTTCACGCTTATCCCAACGGATACCTTCCATTTCAATAATTTTGTGGATTGCAACATGGCCGAGGCCTGGATAGGGGATACGTTACGAATTTTTCCAGGAAAATATGGGGAAGACCCCGTATGGGGATATGCAACAGACCTCAAATTTGCCTCTGGCCCTAATGCGGACGTGGTTTTTAGTACCGCTGCAGAAGCATATATTGCTCCAAAGCTTCCCAAAAATGCCCACACAGGCTCTCCAGGCCTCCACCGCTGCAGAAGCATATACTGCTCCAAAGCTTCCCAAAAATGCCCACACAGGCTCTCCAGGCCTCCACGGTGCCATCTGGTTTGAAACCGTCTACCAAGATGAAAAAGATACCTCCGGCAAAACGCTATACGCCATTTATCACAATGAAAATTACCCCGAAACCCTTCCTTACAATCCTCGCTCCGGGGAAGGTTACTTAGACAAACAATGGCCTTTAGGTCTTACCGACCGCATTACCCCGGCGGCTGTTCCCCGAATTGGGGTAATGAAGTCCACGGATGGAGGTTGGTCCTGGGACAACAAGGGTATCATGCTAGAAGACAAGCAGCCCCGACTCATCCTTAATCCTCACAACAGTTCCAAAACCTTCGCTGGAGGAGTAGGAGATCCAAGTGCAGTAGCTGTAGGAGAATATTTGTACCTCTTTTACGGAGAATATGGATATCCAGGAGTCTACGACCCCACTACCTATTCCCCGGATACGGAATGGTCAGGACAATGTATCAGCGTGGCTAGAATCAAGATTACTGACCTAGATAATCCACAAGGAAAGGCAAAGAGATGGGATGGGATGAGATTTGAAGCACCCTGGGACGACATAGGAGCACCCATCGCTTCCCTACAAATTCCTCGGGAAAAAGGAGGTGGGCCTGCTTCCTCCCAATCGGGTGGGTTTCATTGGGGTCCCTCGGTTAGCTGGAACACCTATTTGGAATGTTGGGTAATGCTTATGGGGCATGTGGAAGGGCAAAAATGGGTGGGAGACAAATTGTATATCTCCTTCAATCCCCACCGAGACTTGGGAGAGGGCAACAATTCTCAAGCTTGGACTACCCCAAAACTACTGCTTCAAAAACCTGGTCACGTGATTTGGTATCCTTCCCTACAACCCTTAGCCACCCCAGAAGATATTGCTGCCAAACATACTAGCATGAAGCTGGGCAAAAAAGCACGACTCTTTTTTAAATATTCCGATTTAGGAAGATACTTTTCTACTTACCAGATCGAGTTTGAAAAATAAGGAGTACATACTCCTATCTATCCCTGAGAGGCAGAAACTTCAAGGGAGGATTCCAAAAAGGGCAACCACTCTACTGCTTGTCGTGAGGCATAGGTGGCCAAAAAATAAGAAAGGGTAGGCGTAAAAGGAAGAGTCTGTAATTTCATTCCTACTTGCTCTAAGGTTTTGTCTCCTTTGGCCACATTGCATCGGTTGCATGCAGTTACCAAATTTGCCCAAGAGGTTTTACCTCCCTTGGAGCGAGGCACCACATGATCAATAGTAAGTTGCTTGGTACTTCCACAATACTGGCATTGACCTTTATCTCTTCTAAACAAATTGGCCCGGTTGAGGAGCACCCCTTTGTAGGGAATATGTTTGTATTGGACCAAGCGTATCACAGCCGGATAGGAAAAACTTCTCGAAACGGTCCTAATTTCCAATAGCTCATAGGAAGAAAGTAAGTTGGCCTTCTCCATAAGCAGCAACACCATAGCCTTCTGAACGGTGATTACCGCAATAGGAAAATGATCCAAATTCAACACCAAGACTCGCTTTTCCATATCCTAAGCTAGCAGCGTATACATTTCTATCTCCAACTGAGCTCCTGAGGATTTTTTAATATAACTTTCCCAAGGATATAGGTCTGTGATCCCCATCCTATGGTCCATCCAAAGTAGCTCATCTGCTCCCAAAACTGAGCTCCTGAGGATTTTTTAATATAACTTTCCCAAGGATATAGGTCTGTGATCCCCATCCTATGGTCCATCCAAAGTAGCTCATCTGCTCCCAAAAATAATCCTAAATAAGACTTCTTCTTCAGTGGATCTGAGGCTACAAGTACATCCCCTGGGAGTATTTCTTCTGGCTCAATTCGCCTGCCTGGAAGCTTTCCACTCACCCAAGAATATCCCCCTATTCCAAAAATAAGTGGAAAAGCATGCACCTCATCCAAACCAAAAATACTTCTTCCTCCCGCCTGAAAAGGAGCATGAAGAAATCGTAGAGCCAGCTCCACCAATTCTTCTCTGCTGGCTTTTTGTGCATGAGGCCTAACCGTACCTGTAAATCCTACGTGATCCTGCCAGTTAAAGAGCTCCTTTTCTGAAAAATGAAGCCTACTTCCAGGCAGCAAGTACACGCTGGCTCCTTGGTAGGAGATCGCTGCTATGGGGCTGGTCACAATTTGAAAATCCTGATGGAGAAAGACTTGGTAATCTGCAGCGGTGATTTCTTTGATTGAATTGGCCCAAACCCAGCCCTCCACCCCTGTATCCTCGTGGAAAGCTTGAAACCACTGTCGATCCGATGTCAAGCCTCGAAGTTGGTAGCACTCCCCAAAAAGTAATTGTGTGACTAGCGCCGAATCTATAGACGGCCTCAGGTACAAGGGCAAGACCGTTTGCCGGCAAATGCCAAAAGCATCAATCAAAGGCCATTCTTTGGAGCTCCCTTTTCGCATCTTTTTCCTTCAAATCCTGTCGTTTGTCGTGATTTTTTTTGCCACGGGCCAAAGCGATTTCTAATTTGGCCTTCCCGCGATCGTTGATAAATATACGAACAGGAATGATGGAAAGCCCCTTTTCGGCAGACTTAGTTTGAAGCTTTTCTACTTCTTTTTTCTTTAGCAGTAATTTTCTATCCCGCACGGCCTCATGGTTGTAGCTACTGGCCATGCTATAAGGAGCAATATGCATCTGTCGCACATACAATTCTCCATCAAAAAACATACAAAATGCCTCAGTCAAAGAAACCTTGCCCTCACGTATGGACTTGATCTCCGTTCCTTTGAGTACCAAGCCTGCCACATAGGTATCCAAAAATTCAAACTCAAAGCTTGCTTTCTTATTTCGAATATTGACAACCTTTTCAAACCTAGAAGACTTGGCAGACATCCTATATTTTCATTTTAGCCAAAGGGGCAATATCTAGACGAGCAAAGTCCCCCTTGAGGTATTTGTAATGTGCCGCCATGGCAATCATAGCGGCATTGTCGGTACAGTATTCCAATTCTGGGATATAAAGTTGCCACCCCTTCTTCCGAGCCAGAGCATCTAAGGCCATCCGCAATCCAGAATTTGCCGACACCCCTCCTGCTATAGCCACCTGAGTGATTCGGTACTGAATCATGGCCTCCTTTAATTTGATGAGAAGCATTTCAATTAAGCTGTATTGAATAGAAGCACAGAGATCGGCCATATTTTCTTGAATAAACTCAGGATTAGCTTCTAATTTCTCTCTAAGAAAATACAAAACTGCCGTTTTGATCCCGGAAAATGAATAATTTAATCCTGGCATCCTGGTAATGGGGAAGGCAAACTTTCTGGGATCACCATCCTTGGCATACCGGTCTATGAGAGGTCCGCCAGGATAGGGCAAGCCCAGCAACTTAGCAGTTTTGTCAAAGGCTTCTCCAACTGCATCGTCTAAGGTCTCCCCTATCACCTCCATGTCCAAGTAATCTCTGACCAAGACGAGCTGCGTATGACCTCCACTGACGGTGAGACATAGGAAAGGAAAACTCGGTCTTGGGGAATCAATAAAATGCGCCAGCACGTGGGCTTGCATATGGTTAACCTCAATCAAAGGTATATCAAGGGCTTTGGCAAAGGCCTTGGCGAAACTCAATCCTACCAACAAGGACCCCATCAATCCAGGTCCTCTGGTGACCGCGACAGCAGAGAGCTGCTCTTTGGTAATTCCCGAAGAACTCAAGGCTTGATGTACCACGGGAATCAGATTTTGTTGATGCGCACGAGAGGCCAATTCGGGCACTACACCCCCATAATTTTCGTGTACAGATTGTGTAGCCACAATATTATTGAGTACTTTGCCATTGACTATCATGGAAGCAGAAGTCTCATCGCAAGAGGACTCAATAGCAAGTATAGAAATATCGGTGATGCCCATTGGAAAATAAGGTCAAAGGTACGGATTTTTTACACAAAGCTCTCCGACTGGCAGCTTGGGTGGTTATTTCCTTGCTTCTCCTCTTTATCAGCTTAGCCCTACTCCTTCAAGTCCCCAAGGTGCAATTTTGGGCAGTGACTAAAGTAAGCGAATACCTCAACCACAACAGTAGTTTTCGCACCCAAATTGGAGGCATACGCCTTAATTGGTGGGACGCTCTGAGTTTGGAACAGGTTGCCATTTATGATTCTCATGACAGCCTCATGCTGGGGGCTGATCAAGTATACGCCGACTTTTCCCTTCTCTCCCTACTGCCTCCTGGAGAAACAGAAATTGACCAATTGCGTTCAGAAAATCTAAGGGTACATTTCATCACTCATCCTGGTGATAGTAGCCTAAATATCAACCTTTGGTTGAAAGAAATTTCCACCCTCCTGAGTGGCCCTCAAAAAACCCCAAGTACTGCGCGATTTGCAGTAAATAGCATAGAACTGAGGCATTCTAGCTTTGCTTACAGCGATCTCCGAGCGAGAACTGTTCCTGAAGGATGGAACTATACTAGAATTGCTTTCGACCAAATCGATGCCAATGCTAGTGATTTACAAGTCGATGGCCCAAACCTTGCCTTAAATCTTGATTTGCTTACTGGAAAAGAACGGTATACAGGCCTCAACATCAAGCAACTTAGTACACAAATCCAATACAAGCCAGAGAGAATTGAGTTGGCAGAATTAGATATACAAACGGATAAAAGTCGCCTTAAAAACTACCTGCTCCTAGAAACTATTGGACCCGAGGGATTTTCCGATTTTATACATCAGGTGCGGCTAACTGCTACTCTGGACGAAACCCGCCTCCACCTTTCCGACCTCAAACGCTTTGCACCTTCCCTACCCGATATCGAGGAGGAATTGGTGCTTAGCGGCAACTTTACCGGGCCAATTGCAGAACTAGAATCCAAAGAATTTTTGCTTAGAACAGGAGAAAAAACAGCCCTATTTGGATCCTTGTTGGTAGATGGGCTTCCAAACCTAGACAATACCTACATCCACTTGGATTTAAAAAACTCGGTAGTATCCTCCAAAGACCTTCAAGCCTACCTTTCTCCTAAAGTTCAACAGGAAGTGAACAAATTTAATCTCATTCGCTTCGATGCGGAATTCACGGGTATGCTAAATCGATTTACCACCACTGGCAACTTTACCACTAGTATAGGCAATCTTTCTGGACGCGTAAATGTTGAGGGCACAAAAGGCACGACCAGCATTACCTCTCGCTTGAAGGTAGATAATTTTGATTTGGGGATTTTGACAGAAAATCCCACTCTTTTCCAAAAAGTATCCCTAGAGGGCACAGTAAATGCAAAAGGCAATAGTGTAGAAAACGCGTTGATTGATCTCAATGCCAGCATCAGTGAAATAGGGATCAATTCCTACACCTATACCAACATTGAGACGGACGCCATCTATGGAAAAAACTTATTTAGAGGCAACTTAGCGATCAATGATCCCCACCTGAAATCTACCCTAAAAGGATACCTCAATCTCAACGAAGGCGTAGATTCTGTCAATGTCCTGGTAGACGTGGAAAGTGCTTACCTGGATCGATTGCGTCTGACAGAGGCTCCCGTTTTTGTTGCTGGAAAATTGGACATGGACACCCAAGGCATTACCCTAGACGACATTCAGGGGATAGCCAGATTTAGAGATATTCAACTAGGATACGAAGATAGGTCCTTAGACCTGGGGGATTTTTTTGTGCAGTCTCTATTTGCTGGTGGCACACGCACCCTTTCTCTCAATTCGTATTACCTAGTGGCCTCCGCCTCCGGGCAGTTTGAACTGCAGCAAATGGGGGAGGATTTGGAAGTATTGGGACAACAATACCTTGCTATCCTATTAAATGAAAGTCCTCCCCTGGCAAATGTGAAAGAAAATTTTTCAGAGAATTATAATATAGACCTCAATATTCGAATGGCTGACATCAATCCTTTAATCCAATTGATAGAGCCAGAGTTACGCATTTCAAAAAATACGCTTTTAGAAGGGGCATTTTACCAAACCACCGAAAATACGGTTTTTAACTTTTTTACCTCCATCGATTCAATTACCTACAAGGGAAATACTGCCTTCGATACCAATATAGATTTCAATACCTCCAAGTACATCAATAGCAAGGATATTTTAGCCTCTTTTTACGTGTTTTCTAAAAAACAAGAAGTTGGCGATGCACTTAAGTTTACTAATCTTGGTTTGGAAGCCATCTGGGACCAAACCAATCTTGACCTTCTATTTAGTTTAGACCAAGAATCTACCCAAAGCAGTGCCAGAATCGAAGCTGAAGCCCAATTTACCAATTCAGGAACTTTTTTAAAGTTTAAACCCTCTCGCCTAAAAGTCCTCAACCGCAATTGGCAAATCGATCCCAACAACTTGGTGACCCTGAAGGAGGGGGAGGCAACCTTTGAAAAATTATCAATCTCCAACGAAAAACAAGCGTTGGGATTAACTGGAAAGATAAGTGAAAAACCAGAGGAATTGCTCACCCTGAGCATTCAGGACGTGGAAATGGATATTCTAAATACCCTCAGCGTTTGGGAGGTAGAAGGCAAAGCCGATGGAAATTTTAAAATGGGAAATCTTTTCAAAAATCCCTCCCTAGACGGTTCCTTGCATGTGGAAGAACTGGAGATCAATGATTTTCCTGTTGGTAATGTAGATGCATTAGCTAAAATGGACGATGCAGAACTTAGGCTAGACTTGGAGAATTTTTTCAATGGGGAAAAAAAGATAAATATTGAGGGAACCATGGGCTTGGAATACCAAAATTTGAATCTAGACGCCCAAATGACTCAAGCCAATTTGGTCATTCTTGAACCCTTTTTATCCAAATACATCAGCAATTTGGGAGGCACCCTTAGTGGAAATTTTCAAATAAGGGGAATTTTGGACTCCCCTGAGCTTTTAGGTAGCGGTAGAATCAACCAAGGCAAGCTTAGCATCAATTACCTAAATACCTCCTACTTGGTGGATGGTAGCGTGGTTTTCAAACCTACTCAAGTGAGTTTCCAAGACGTCTTGCTTCGCGATATCAATGGGAATAGAGCCACCTTTACCGGAGGGATCAACCACAGAGGATTTTCCTCCATCGTGATGGACATCAATTCTCGCTTTACAAATTTTCAAGTACTGAATACCAATGCCAAAGACAACGAATTGTTTTTTGGAACAGCTTATGCCACCGGTACCCTAGCCATCAAGGGAAGTACCAACAACTTGGATGTCATTGCCCGTGCCACGAGCCAACCCAATACCCGAATTTCTATACCATTGAGCAGTTCAAAGGAGCAATTTCAAGAAGATTACATCCAGGTCATCAACGTCCAGGATACCGTTCGAATAAAGGCGATAGCAGAAGAGGTCAACCGACTGGAAATTGAAAACATTAGGATGAACTTTTTGCTTGATGTCACTCCTGATGCATTTACTGAGATTATCATCGATCCACGAACTGAGGAAAGTATTCAGGGAAGAGGTAGGGGCAGTCTAAACTTGAATGTGGATACTCAGGGTAATTTTTCCCTCACGGGAAACTACGACATTGTAGAAGGTAAGTACAATTTCTCCCTGTACAATGTAGTCAAGAAGCAGTTTAATATCCAACCCGGTAGCCGCATCACTTGGTTTGGAGATCCCTACACTGGCATTATGAATTTAAAAGCAAGCTATGAAGAGAGTGTCTCCTTACAGCCTTTACTAGCTAACAATAATGCCGCCCAAGATAATAGCCAAATGAGAAGGAGGTACCCACTCAAGGTTTTGATGGATCTGGAAGGAGAATTGCTCTCTCCTAGCTTCAAATTTGGCTTTGACTTCTCTGCCTTCCCTTCTAGTGGAGACATCCAAACAACCATTTCGGCCTTCCAAAATCGAGTGGCTGCCGACGAACAAGAGATGAACCGACAGGTATTCTCTGTGATTGTAGCACGAGGACTTTCGCCCGAAGGACAATTTTCCGGAGTATCTACCCTGTCGTCAAGCTTAGGGAATTTGCTTTCCTCACAACTCAATAGTGTGATCGGTCAAATGGACAAAAACCTGGAAGTTTCCATAGACCTGGCTAATCTGGATCAAAATACTTTGGAAAATTTCCAATTAAGCGTAGCCTACACCTTCCTGGATGGGAGGTTGCGCGTATCGAGAGACGGTGGATTTACCGACAACAGAGGAGGCGCAAGTGCGGCCTCCATTATTGGAGATTGGCAGGCAGAATACATGATCACCGAAGACGGGGTATACCGCTTGAGGATTTTCAATCGCAACAACTTCAACACCTTTACCTCTCTTTCCCTTACCCAAAATGTACTTTCCTACGGAGCATCCCTTTCTCAAAACGTATCATTTAACTCCCTTTCTGAACTGTTTATAAAAATTGCTAAAAGGAGAGCTGCACGAGTAATTCTCCAAGATTCAGATGATTTTTTAAGAGATGAATATACTATTGAAGAAGGATGGAAACCCATCAATCTTGAAAATCTCCCTCTCAAGGAAGAGTATGTGCCAGAAATACGGGTAGAAAAAATGCTTCCCAAAGAAAAGGAGGGAGCTACCAAGTAAAGGACCTGCTATTCCAAACCTGGGATGCATTGGAAATTGATTTTTTTCAAACAATTTGCCCCCAAACCCTCTTCTTTGATAAACGAACTTCATGAAAAAAATTAGTCTATTTTGGTTTCGCAGAGACCTCAGGGTAGAAGACAATACGGGGCTTTACTATGCCCTTCAACAAGAAGAGCAGGTCTTGCCTTTATTTATTTTTGATCGGAACATCCTGGACGCCTTAGAGGAAAAAAATGATGCCCGAGTTACCTTCATTTACCAGCAGGTAAAGCGATTAAAGGATTTTTTTGAACACAAGGGAAGCTCCATGCTTATTTCCTACGGGCATCCTGAAACCGTATTTGAGGAGCTTTTGGACTCCTATGAAGTGCAGGCAGTATATACCAACCGAGATTACGAACCTTATGCCAAGTCAAGAGATGCCGCTGTAGAAGAGATCTTGAAGAAAAAAGGAATTCCTTTCCTAAGCTTTAAAGATCAGGTAATTTTTGAGCCGGGAGAAATCCTCAATGGATCGGGAGACTTCTACAAAGTGTTTACTCCCTTTAGCAGAAATTGGATGGAAAAATTCAAGCAAACCAAGGTTCAAATTCTTCCAGAAGCCGCTTGGAAAAACTTATGGGCAACAAGGCCTCTTCCACAAATCGAGCTTGAACAGATGGGGTTTCAAGCCTCTTCCCTGGAAATTCCTAGCCCACTTCCAAATCGAGAAATCATCCAGCACTACGATCGTGACCGAAACTTTCCTGCTCAGCACGGGACCAGCAGGTTGGGAATCCACCTCCGCTTTGGTACGATTTCCATTCGAAGCCTAGCCCTACAGTCCGCATCTTTGAATCAAACTTTTCTCAACGAGCTGATTTGGAGAGAATTTTACCTGATGATCCTGGCCTATTCCCCCCAAGTCGTAGATCGTGCCTTCAAGCCTCAGTACGATAGGATACCATGGAGAAACAATGTGGAAGAGTTTAAGACCTGGTGCGAAGGAAAAACAGGCTACCCCATTGTGGATGCAGGCATGCGAGAGCTAAATGCCACTGGCTTCATGCACAACCGGGTACGCATGATCGTGGCCTCCTTTTTGACCAAACACCTTTTGATCGATTGGCGCTGGGGAGAAGCCTATTTTGCAAAAAAATTACTGGACTTCGAATTGGCCTCCAACAACGGAGGCTGGCAGTGGGCCGCAGGAACGGGCACCGATGCCCAACCCTATTTTCGGGTGTTTAATCCCGATTCCCAAACGGAAAAATTCGATAAAAACCACGTTTATATCAAAAAATGGGTTCCCGAGTGGGGTACTCCCTCCTATCCTCCACCCCTGGTGGATCATAAATTTGCACGCACTAGAGCCATAGCCACATATAAAAAAGCATTGGAAGAAGCTTAAATGGTTTAAAGAAAACTTCGCTTGAGAAGCAGCTTTAGAGAAAAGAAATTGAGGAGAGATTTAATCAAATTAGAAATATTTCCTACTTTCAATATCAAAGAAGGATCTGTCATGTTTTGAATGTCTAGGTCTTCAATTGCAATGGATTCCCCAGAATGAAATCTCCTGTATTTCAGCTATTCTTATCCCAACACCAACAAGCAAAGGAGCTTTTTCTCGAGTTGGGAAAGGAATTAAAATCCTCCAAATCCATAGCACTACTGGACCATTTGGAGTTTTTAGAGCTATACTCTGAGCTATTAGAAAAAATTTATTTTGAAGATAAGCACCTGGGGTATTCTCTATTTTTTCCGCTCAAAACCTTAAAGAAATCTTTAAAAAAAATTTACCACCTGAAGTTGGTCGAAAAACGACTCAAACTTCGGGAGCAAGATACCTCACTTACCTTTGAGTCCTTCAGGACCTCCTTGAACGAGCAAAAAAGAGAAATGCAAAAGGAAGCTTTTGATTTGATGGTCGGAAGCTCCTTAAAAGTTTGGGAGGATTACTTGGAAAAAGCTCACCAAGCCAGCAAGTCCCTCAAGCCATTAGTAATCCATACCTCTATTCACCAGTTGGTTCAAGAAGAACTGGAATCATTAGGTAAGGAAGCAAAGATTCCCTTGAGCACCCAGTACCTGCGAGATTTTTTTGAAGGAGTAAGAAAAGTAATTCTTCTGGAAAATCTTCTCTTGCACCTTGGCTTAAATTCCATTTTCGTGACAGAGATTCATGGAGAATTGGAGCGCCTAAAAAATGAACTAAAACTCTGGTATGGGTTGCAACTCACCTTGCAAAGTCTCACGCATTTTATTGCTCAAAAAGAGGAGGTGCCAAGCAAGTACCTGGAATGGGTTCAAGAACTCAAAGAAGAGAAAAAAAGACTTAACTCCAGCCTTGAAAAACAGGCACTCATAGTACTTCGCAAAGTAGTGGGATAGCTTAGCAGGCAAAAGGTGTAAGAATTACATCTCCGGGGCTTCTTCCCAAGAGCAGAAATCCATCCCCTAACCCTGTTATATTTTTTTCAAGGCTTCATCAAGGTCTAGCATGAGGTCTTGTACATCTTCTACCCCTACACTGAGGCGAATCAGGGAATCTACTAGACCTACCTTTTCCCTTTCCTCCTTAGGAATAGAAGCATGGGTCATGGAAGCAGGATGTCCACATAGGGATTCTACTCCACCTAGAGATTCTGCCAAGGAAAATAGGTGAAGATTTTCCATTACTTTTTTTGTATCGCTCAACCGATTTCCTTTCAGGGTAAAGGAAATCATTCCCCCAAAATCACGCATTTGCTCCTTGGCTACCAGATGGTTAGGATGGTCCTCAAACCCAGGCCAGTAAACTTGAGCTACTTTGGGGTGCTGTCTTAAAAAATGTGCGATTGCTTTACCATTTTGACAATGCCTCTCCATCCTTAGATGAAGGGTTTTGATACCTCTCAAAACCAAAAAACAGTCTTGAGGTCCTGGAGTGGCCCCGCAGGCATTTTGAAGAAAAACCAAGCGCGAAGCCAAGTCATCGTCATTGACAACCAAAGCTCCCATCACCACATCGGAATGTCCTCCCAAATATTTGGTCACGGAATGCATCACGATATCTGCACCCAAATCTAGCGGGTTTTGTAGGTAAGGAGAGGCAAAGGTATTGTCTACGGCTAAGAGCAAATTATGCTTTTTTGCAAAAGAGGCCATACCCTTCAAATCAATGATATTCATCATGGGGTTGGTAGGAGTCTCTACCCAAACCATTTTGGTGCGGGGAGTCACCCAAGCAGATAAAGCTTCGGGATCAGCCATAGACACAAAATGAAATTTGATGCCATAGCGCTCAAAAACCTTAGTGAATAAACGGTATGTACCCCCATAGAGGTCATTCGTAGAGATTATTTCATCTCCAGGCTGAAATAGCTTGATGACAGAATCGATAGCCCCAAGACCAGAGGAAAAGCAAATGCCATGTCTTCCATTTTCCAAGGCAGCCAAACTTTGCTGCAAGGCAGTGCGAGTAGGATTGTGCGTGCGGCTATACTCGTATCCTAAGTGATCTCCAGGAGATTTTTGTACGTAGGTTGAAGTCTGAAAAATTGGAGTCATGATGGCTCCCGTAGACGGATCTGGAGCGACTCCCGCATGAATGGCTTTGGTACCGAATTTCATGGTTGGTAGTGTTAGGAGGGTTGGGTTTATAAAGAATTATGCCCCTAGTTGAAGGACTTGACTAGAAATCCAATCCTTGGTGCTAAACTTGCTGGCAAATACTTACAAGGCGAATCAAAGATGACAAAAAAGGAGAGCATTTTCAAATGGCTAATTTCTTACTTCCGAAATCATCCCGGGACGGCCATGGGTTGGGCTTGGGTAAGTACCATGCCTTTGGTAGGATCATTCCTATTGCCTTTTTTCTATCCTTGGCTTGATTCCTTGGTACTAGATGGCCTCTGGATGCATGTAGCCCTTGGAATAGGGATGACCTTACTCGTCAGTTTGGCCATTCTTCCCAGCACATTAACTGCCCTGACCTCAGGTTTTTTCTGGGGATGGGAGATTTTTCTTACCCTCTTGGTAAGCTACCTGCTCGCCAATGCCTTGGGATATACTTTTGGAAAATATCTTCATGCAGACTTTAAAAGCCTACTTTACCAAAGAAATCCCACGTTGCAACAAGAAATAGAGTCTAGGATAGTCCGACCTGCTGGATTGATTTTTTTTGTGCGGATAAGTCCAGTCGTACCCTTCGCCATTTCCAATTTTCTTTTTGCCTCCCTAGGCATACCCTTAAAAAAGGTACTGCAAGTAGGTCTTTTGGGCATGCTACCCCGTACCTCCTTGGCCTTTGCCACCGGGCAAGTAGCACAATCTATTTTAGATGCTCAGAATTCCATGAAGCAACCCTACCAATGGGCTTTCCTCGCCTTTTTTATGCTCCTAAGCCTCTGGGGGATATGGTATTCTTGGAAAAAAGGAACCAGAAAAAGTTGAAATGGTTATGGCAACTTACAGCTGGGAATGGCTCTAAGTGCAGGATCCCCCAACAATAGCATTTGTTCCACCTGCGCCAAATGCAAGTCATTCATACCATACCTTTCCAAAAACAATGCATCGCTAAGTAAAATTACTTCTCCTAAAGTAGGGCAGGATTCCTGTGTCCAGGTTGAAAACATCACTTCATACCAAATGGAGGTATATCTTTTCAGTACTACATCAATAGCAAATGCACTGGGTGAAATTACAGCAGAAGCCCATCCTCGCGGAGTGAGAAGCCAATCTTCAGCTTTGGTAATCTTGTCACTAAAGGCACTACCGTACGAACAACTCAGGATCAGAAAAATGGGATGGCTTTCAAAAAAATCACTTCCTTGAAGAGAGTCCGAAACAAATCCCAAATCCAATTCCAGGTATTCTGAGGAGCCGTGACCAAAAAAAGTAAGAAGGTCCAGCCTCTCCTGAATTTCATCTGGAAGAGCTAAGGGCTCCACTTCGTTGAGAGAAGTTTTTTTTATGGTCAAAACCTCACTTGCGGATTCGGACTGAGTTAGGAAAGATGCAATCTCTGAAAGGAAAGATCGGTACCGCTCTTTCTCCAAAGGAGTAAAACCTCCACTTAAGTGGAGAATTTTTGGATTTTTTTCTAACCTGTACCCTTGACTTTCTTTTTGCATGACCTTAAGTAAATAATCCGATATCTGTTGAGAACGGGTGACAGGAAGCCTTCCCACCGCCATAACTGGAATATTCGGTAGTGTAGAATCTACCCCCATGACATAGAACTTATCCGAATAGGGGAAGCCAGCTGCAGGGACAAAGTCCTGAAAATCAAAAGCCTCGGGATGATTTTTAGCGAAAATTAATCCCGTAGTTTCTGTAGGTTGGGAAAATGGGGCCAAGGACCTCCCTACCAAAAACAAATGGCTTGGATGATGTTTTTGCCAGTAGTTTTGCAAAAATAGATGTACCGCCAGAGGAGTCTTTTCCCCAAAAGAGAAATGGTTGTACAGGTCCTCGATATTTACAATCAAGGTATCGAAGCCACCTCCTTGTGGGGATGCCCGGTAAGAAGCGTAAGCTTTCAGAGGATTGGAATGTATGCTACTTGGTTTTTCAAGAAGAGGGTGCCCCAGTAAGAGGTAATTTGCGTAAGGAGCAAGCATGTCTCTAAATTGTACGGGCTGGAGATTTTTTACTTCTAAGGTCTGTTCTGGGTAGACCATCCACAGCTTACTCGTCTTTTCGGCTTCTCCTACTAAAAATCGAAGGGAATTAGGCTCATTAATAAGTTGATGAAGCTGCATTTCGTAGGGATTTTCTCCTTGGTAGACCAAAAAATTTCTAGAATTGGACCTCAAGATCACTTCCTGCTCCCTAGCTGGCAGTAGTATGGGGAAAGAAGGCAACTCTACTAGAGACATGCCCTTGGGATAGCGGAGCTGTAAAAAGGAAACCGAAAAATAATCTACCTCATGTTGCTGTTCTAGGCGCAACTCCACATGAAGGTCACCTTGCACTGAAAAGTTTTCCTTACCCAAGGCAGTATTATAAAAAAAGGGGGCATATCCAAAAAATACCAAGGTATCTAAGAGGCAGAGTTGATCTGTACTTGGTCCCACCCAAAGGGACAGGGTATGCTTCTTAGGAGACCTTCCTACCCCACCTAAGGATAAAGTACTTAGGGCCTCGTGGGATATCTCCGTTTTTAGTTCAAAAACATGGCGGTGGGCAGTAGAAATGACTGGACCCGTCCAGCCCTCACCCTGATCTAATATGGAACGCCTTACCCCTAAATCATACATCCTACCCAAAGCATATTGTTCTGAGCCCAGATGTGCTATCTCGTGAAGGTAATAAGTAGCCTTGGGGAAGCGATGGACAGGACTTGAAAGGTATTGCATCCTTTTTCCTAACTCTCCAGGCGTATAGGTCAAAAAGAAAGCCGTGGTATCAGAAAAGGTATTTACAAAAGGATTAGAAATGGATAATCCCTCCTCAAGAAGCAACAGATCTAAGGATGCATCATTTTTTAAACCCAAAAAATCTATGTAATCCACCGTATCGAAGCGGAAGTCCTCTTCTCCCTCTACATGCAAGGCAACTTCCTTTCCTCTATGGTAAAGTCGAAAAAATTGTGGATTAAATTGCTGCATAGCCAATCCCAAATTGGCTAAGGCCTCGAAACCGATCCGGTAGATGCCTTCTTTTGCCGTAGAAATTTTATAGTAGGAAAGATCGTATCGGTACCAGGTAGAATCCTGTGCGGCAAATAGAGTATTGGTGAGAATCAGCGTCAATACAAAAAAAAGTACTTTCATGAGATTAAAAATGGAACTAAAAAAATGTACAAAATCGGTCACTCGCCTGTCCTAAACCTGAACACGGTAGGTTCTTTGGCAATGAAAAAAAAAGAAATACAAAAAAATAATTGAGAATACAATTTAATAAAAAAAGGTCCAATTTGCTAAAAATGACAGGTTTTAGAAGATTAAATATTAGATGTTTTTAAGAATAGAAAGGTATTCGTCCAAAATTTTAAAAAAATAAAAAATTGGTATCACTTTTTCTTATTTGGTAGAGGACACAATCAAGGGCATCCATCCCATTTTAAAAAGGAGTAACATGAAACTTGCAAATACAACCAGATGCTTGAGTCAGGAAATTTTAGAGTATTGTATACTTCACCTCATTTCTAAAAGGGAGATCAATAGCTCTGATCTGGTGGAGCAACTCATAGAAGCCCAGCTGATAGAGGCAGAGGGAAGTATTTACCCTCTTTTACACCGTCTCAAATCCGAGGCATGGCTGAGCACAAGAGTGGAAGAATCAGAAGGAAATCCACCCAAAAAATACTACCTCCTCACTGAAGCAGGCAGGAAGTCTTTAGAAAATTATGCGCATAACTGGAAAAAATTAACACGTACTGTTCAAACTCTCCTAAAAAAAAAGTAATCCTATTCTTTGAATTCTCTTTTTATGAAAAAAACCTTAAGCATTACTATTGGCGGCATAGTATTCCATATAGAAGAAGACGGGTATGAGATATTGAAAAATTACCTAGATGGGATCAATGCTCATTTTTCAGAATATCCGGACAGCAAGGAAATCATTTCTGATATAGAAAATAGAATCGCAGAAATTTTCCTATCCTACCTTAAAAACAATAATCAAGTCATCACCGCAGAAAACGTGGATCGCTTGGTTGAAAAAATGGGGAAGCTGGCTGACTTTGGAGCAGAAGAACCCCAAGGTATTGGAAAAGAAGAACCCCAGGAGGAAGATTTTTACAAGTACGTCACTCCTCCATCAAATGAATCCTTGGGATACAAGAAAATCATGAGGATGGAGCATAAGAAAATTCTAGGGGGGGTATGTGCAGGGATTGCCCATTATTTTTCCATTGATCCCCTATGGATTCGTTTATTTTTTATCCTAACGCTCTTCAGCGGGGGGATTAGTATAGATTTAGATTTTTTTGATGAGGAATTAAATTTCAGTATCGGCTTTTTTATCTTCTTAGGATACCTTGTACTCTGGGTAATTTTGCCTGTTTCCAAGGAACCCATCGACGACAACAGCATCAAAAAACTATATAGAAATCCAGACGATAAAGTTTTGGGAGGGGTTGCAGGTGGATTATCCGTGTATCTAGGGATTGAAGCGCTTTACTTGCGTCTCGCCTTCATCCTGATGACCTTTTTGGGTGGTTCAGGCCTGGTGATTTACATCATCTTATGGATCATAACTCCAGTGGCAAGTTCGATTACGGAAAAGATCAAAATGAAGGGCGGAAAAATCACCTTAGACAACATAGACTCCACGGTTAAAGAAACCATAAAGCCGGTAGAAATGGTTCCAGAATCCACAGCTAAAAAAATAGTTATGGCACCTTTTCGCTTACTCGGCCAAGTGATTGACACGCTTAGAGCTTCCTTAGGTCCATTGGGTAAATTTATTTTACTGGTAATACGGATCTTTTTTGGAACATGGATTTTGATACTTGGATTAGTTCTTACCGCTGCTCCCCTGTTATGGTCTGCCGTTTATTTGGGAATTACCGATGCTAATTTTCAATTTGGAGCAGAGACCTTGCCCATACATCTCTTAATCGAATTGGTACCTTTTTCCTTGGTAGCATCAATTTTTGGTCTGATTGCCATTCCTGGAATTACAATTCTCTTCCTAGGACTAAGTGTCTTAGTAAATAAAATTTTGATTGGGAAAAAATTTGGATTTACTGCCTTGGCCCTCTGGTTTTTGTGTATTGGCTTTTCGGGATATTTCTTAACAGATATTCTTTCGAAGTTTAAAGAATCAGAAAAAATAGAAACCACCGTCCCGCTGACCCTTTCTCCAGGAATTATGGTTATCGGAACAAGAGAGGCGGATGAAGACAAAATGTTTAATCTGGCCCAACTTACCCTTATCGGTACAGCTGACAGTGTGGTGAGCCTCACTCAAGAAAGATCTTCTAAAGGAAAAACCAAAGAAGAGGCCTTGGAAAATATCCAAAGTATCGCCTATTCCTACGAAGTAAAAGATTCTTTAATCACCTTTGAAAAAGGCTATGATTTAGGTGCCTTGAAAACATTTAGGGAACAATCCATCCACATGACTTTGGCAATTCCCTACGATACTCCTTTTATCATGGAACCCAGCCTAGTAGAAATACTTCGAAACACTCTTTATGTGAATGGTTTTGAAAATTCTGATGTCAGGCCAGAGGCAATTTGGGTGTTTAATGCAGCTGGCCTCACCTGCCTCACTTGCCCAGAAAAAATGGGGGAACGCAGGGATTGGGATTCCTTTGATTCGGAAAAAACTAAGCTAGACTCTCTAAATAAAATGAAGAGCGATAGCCTAAGTAGGGTAAAGTTTGAGCAAAAGTCTGCTCCTCAGGATTGATTGGTTTGTTTAGTTTTAATTAAGTGATTAAAGAGACGCCTCAGGCGCCTCTTTTTTTGTACCTTTTTCCAAATTTTAGTCCTATGGATGTTACTGCAAAATTTTTAGGGGGTTCTGGCGTAGTCACAGGATCGAAATACTTAATTGATCTAGGTGATTTTGAATTTTTAGTGGATTGTGGCCTTTTTCAGGGTAAAAAAGAATTACGAGAACTGAATTGGGATGCTTTTCCCATGCCCTTAGAAGATTTAGAAGCCATCCTCCTTACTCATGCGCACCTGGACCATATTGGATATTTGCCCAGGTTGGTAAAACAAGGATTCAACGGCCCCATTTATTGCACCGAAGCCACGGCAGACCTAGCCAAAATATTACTTCTTGATTCTGGAAAACTTCAAGAAGAAGAAGCTGAATTTGCTAGAAAAAAAGGGTATTCTCGACACGATGATCCCCAAGCTCTTTACACTACTAAAGATGCGGAAGCCGTATTTCGACTGCTGGTGCCACAAGCATTTGAAACTCCTTTTTCGATTCATCCATCCGTAACGGTCACCTTTTACCATGCCGGCCATATCCTAGGGGCATCGATCGTCAAATGCCTCATCCAAGGGGAGCATCAAAGCAAAAAATTAGTCTTTTCAGGAGATCTAGGTAGGTCCAAAGATCCTATTCTTTTTCCCCCTACACGAATTCCAAAGGCCGATGTATTGTGGATAGAATCTACCTACGGTAATCGAAGTAGCTCTACACAAAAGCCAGAAGAGGAGTTGGCCCTAGCCATTCGAGATACCTTCAGGCGAGGTGGATTGGTGATCATTCCTGCTTTTGCCGTGGGCAGGACACAACTTCTCCTATACCATCTATTTCAACTCATGGAAAAAGGGAAAATTCCAAAAGTTCCCATTTTTACCGATAGCCCCATGGCCATAGATGCCACCAAGCTTTATCTGAAATTTCACACTGCTCATCGCCTCACTGCCATGCTGCAAGAGGAGGAACATGCATTTAGGCATCCGCAGCTCCACTACTTTCAGAAAAAAGAAGAATCCATGTCACTCAACGACCATAAAGGAAATGCCATCATCATTTCTGCGAGTGGAATGGCTACGGGAGGCAGGGTCCTACACCATCTTTTTCATCACCTACCTCATGAAAAAAATGGAGTCATCATCGTGGGTTACCAAGCAGAAGGCACCCGGGGAAGAAGATTGTTGGAGGGAGAACCCACCCTTCGCATCTATGGAAAAGAGGTGGACGTCAAAGCTAAAGTATATCCCATAGATGGGCTTTCTGCACATGCCGACCAAGAAGAATTGATGGATTGGGCGGAGGGGTTCTCCGAAAAGCCAAAAATGACCTTTATAGTTCATGGAGAAAAAGAAAATTCGGAAGCATTGTCCCAAAAATTAAGCCAGGAGCTTGGCTGGAATACCATTATCCCGAGCTACTTAGAATCCTTTTTTCTCTTTAAAGGAATCTAAATCCATCCTTCAGAGTAGACCAAAGCAATACTAAGTAGCCAAAAAAAAGCCTTGGAGTAATCGACTCCAAGGCTATATTTTTAAAAGAAGGCGATATCAATCTGCTTTTTCTTTTTTCTTTACCGATATCATTAACTCGATTCCTTCTTCCGAGCAGTCTGCAGTAATGACATCTCCTTCGGTCAGGTCACCTTTTAAGATCTCTTCTGCGATAGCGTCTTCGAGGTATTTTTGGATGGCTCGATTCAATGGTCTAGCGCCGTATTGCTGATCGTATCCTTTTTCGGCTAGGAATTCTTTTGCCTTTTCGGTCAGCTCTATGCTATATCCCATTTCGGTAATTCTTCGGAACAACTTACCCAAACTGATATCAATGATTTTAAAGATATCTTCTTTGGAAAGTGAATTGAATACCACTACATCGTCCAAGCGGTTTAGGAATTCTGGGCTAAACGCCTTCTTTAACGCCGATTGAATGGTAGACTTCATGATTTCGTCCATGTTCTCAGATTTGGACCTATTGGCAAATCCAATTCCAGCCCCAAAATCTTTCAAATCCCGAACCCCAATATTGGAGGTCATGATGATGATGGTATTTCGGAAATCTACCCTTCTACCCAATCCATCGGTAAGTATCCCGTCGTCGAGTACTTGAAGTAAGATATTAAAGACATCAGGATGTGCTTTTTCGATTTCATCAAGGAGGATCACCGCATACGGCTTTCTTCTTACTTTCTCTGTAAGCTGACCTCCCTCTTCGTATCCTACATAGCCTGGAGGCGCTCCTACCAACCTAGACACGGAATGCTTTTCCATGTATTCTGACATGTCAATTCTAATGAGGGAATCTTCTTTGTCAAAGAGGTAGGTAGCAAGGGTTTTGGCCAATTCTGTTTTACCAACTCCTGTTGGACCAAGGAATATAAAAGAGCCTATGGGTTTTTTTGGATCTTTCAATCCCACCCGAGTCCGTTGAATGGCCTTGGTCAATTTTTTGATCGCATCCTCTTGTCCTATGACTCTTCCCTTAAGATCCTCAGTCATGCTGAGCAACTTATTTCCTTCTGTCTGCGCGATTCTTTTGGCTGGAATACCCGTCATCATGGCTATTACTTCAGCCACGTGGTCCTCGTCTACGGTAAAGCGCTTGGATTTACTTTCCTCTTCCCAAGTCAATTTGGCGGCATCCAATTGCTCCAAAAGTTTCTTTTCCTTATCGCGTAGCTGAGCGGCCTCCTCGTACTTTTGAGATTTTACCACCCTATTTTTCTCAGATTTGATATTTTCTACTTCCGCTTCCAAACGAAGAATGTCTTCAGGCACATGTATATTCATGATGTGCACTCGAGCTCCTGCTTCATCCAGCACATCAATGGCCTTATCAGGCAGGAATCGGTCGGAAATGTAACGGTCTGAAAGTTTGACACAAGCATCTATAGCTGCATCCGTATATACCACATTGTGGTGATCTTCGTACTTGTCTTTGATGTTATTGAGAATCTGAATGGTCTCTTCCGGAGAGGTAGCATCCACCATCACCATTTGAAACCTACGGGCTAAAGCTCCATCCTTCTCGATGTACTGGCGGTACTCGTCTAAAGTTGTAGCACCTATGCACTGTATCTCTCCACGGGCCAAGGCAGGCTTAAACATGTTGGAGGCATCCAAAGAACCTGAAGCTCCTCCAGCTCCTACGATGGTATGCAATTCGTCAATAAAAAGGATCACATTAGGTGATTTTTCCAATTCATTCATCACCGCTTTCATGCGCTCCTCAAACTGACCTCGGTATTTGGTACCTGCCACTAGAGAAGCTAGATCCAAGGTGACCACGCGCTTGTTGAATAAAATCCTAGACACCTTTTTTTGGACTATCCTAAGAGCTAAACCTTCAGCAATGGCAGTTTTTCCTACACCCGGCTCTCCAATCAGAATGGGGTTATTCTTTTTTCTTCTGGAAAGAATCTGAGCAACGCGTTCGATTTCCTTCTCCCTTCCGATGATGGGATCAAGCTTGTCGTCTTCGGCCATTTTGGTCAAATCACGGCCAAAATTATCCAATACAGGGGTTCTAGATTTTTCAGTTCCAGGCTTGCTTGTACCCGCGCCAGAAGAAGAAGAACCAAACAACTTGGATCCGTCTTCGTCCCCATCCTCTGCTTCTGCTTTGGCTTTAGGAGCGTCGTTACTCTCGGATTGCATCTCCAACATTTCCTTGATGCTATCGTAATTCACCTCAAATTTATTAAGGATTTGGGTGGCAATATTGTCCTCATCTCTTAGGATGGAGAGCAACAAATGCTCCGTGCCTATGAGTTGACTTTTAAATATTTTTGCTTCTAAATAGGTGATTTTAAGCACTTTTTCAGACTGCCTGGTTAAGGGAATATTGGCCATGTTTTTCACATTGTGATTGGCAGTACCCTTTACAGCTCTTTCTATGGCGCTTCTCAGCTCATCCATAGGTATACCCAATTTCTTTAGAATGGAAACAGCCACCCCCTCTCCTTCCCGGATCATGCCCAGCAAAAGGTGTTCTGTGCCAATGTAATCGTGTCCCAAGCGAAGGGCTTCTTCGCGACTGAGAGAGATCACCTCTTTGACTCTGTTTGAAAATTTTGCTTCCATTTTTCCCTTTTATACGTAAATGCCAATTCTGTACCTATGTTACCTAATTTGTATGAAAAACACAATGCCTGCGCTTATTGTTCGCGTTTTTTTTGCGATTGACTCAAGAGAAAATCAGCTTGGGTCCCCATACAAAACAATAAATCAAGTACAGATAAATTAGGGACAAAGTCTGAGCCAAAAACTTGGGGATAGGCCATGGCTTGGTAAAAATTTCTTGCTTCATAGGAGCTAGAGGGTAGGAAAATCCCTCTCAAATCCTCCATTTCCCCCGTATACGCATCTTCTTCTAGAACAGTTAGCTTGACAGACCATCTCAATAGTTTCAGACAGATTGTCAGCAATTCCAAATTTAAGTCCCAAAGATGTGCTTCTTTCCTTATCAAGATTTCTTGGAAATAAGGGAAAAAATAGTCAAAAAAAGGAGCTTTTCCGTAGGCACTTTGCATCCCACGCAAGTGATTTTGAACCCAATTTTGACTATAATCCACTTTCACTTCCCGGAGAGGAATCCTAGGTCTTCTCCCTTGTATGGGAATACTCAAGGTATTTACCCCATTGGCCAACCTGAGTTGACATCGGTTGGTGTAGGATTGCCTTGGATACCTGGCTTGAGGAAAAAGTAAGACCTCCTCCTGTCCCCGAAGG
>Ga0194133_10002937_pt1 | contig 25069 bp, 20 predicted proteins | sample TA2KigOf40mmetaG_FD_155448 | JGI IMG/M metagenome (GOLD analysis project Ga0194133, IMG submission 155448) | Freshwater microbial communities from Lake Tanganyika, Tanzania - TA2015055 Kigoma Offshore 40m | ecosystem: Environmental > Aquatic > Freshwater > Lake | place: Tanzania: Lake... | reverse complement strand
TGCCATCCTTGTTCTATTGGTTTTATTCGTTGAACTATGTCACGTAACAAAATCAATTTTTTCTTAAAAACCATACCATTATAACTTTATTCACACTTCTTCAAGTTCGACGTGTTTAATATGCATATTAAACTCTTGTCGCACACGTATATGGTCGTATATATACTGATACAACAAAAGACAAGCAGAAAAACCAAGGAATCCAAGAGAAATTCCAATTACTGCATCGAATGGTTCATTGAAACAGACAAATGAATATGTCAACTGAATAATACGTCGCAATAAGTCTAATCCGCTTAATAAAATATTTGCGGGAATAGCTGTTTGTTTACTGTTAAGAATGTATATTTTGTTAAACATGTAGAGTTGAAGGCCAAATGCAATAAAAAAATACATGGTAATCGTACTTGCGGTTACCGGCGGGACCTGTTTTATTGTGTAGAACACTGCAAATGGCGCAGCAACGATCAAATACGTACATTGAAAAATGATTTGAAAGTCAATATTTTGTAATTGAGTACCATAGAGTGCCATTGAATACTCAATAATATTGTTATATGCCGAGTTCAAAAAACACGACACCATTACAATTGCTGCGTTTTGAACTACGTTTTTTCCCATAGGACTCGAGCTGTACTGTGATACATACTGAACAGTCGAGACCACTTGAGCGACAACAAGTGAAACACAACTTGCAATGTAAATGCGAGTTACCGGTTTTTTTAACAGGTATTTGAACCATGGAATGTTGAATATAATAAATCCAGACCTTAATATAGTATAGTAACTAAGAGTAATCGTGTTAAGTGCGAAAAAAACAGTAACTGTTTCAATTGTGTATAATATTCCGGTAACTACTGGATAAATTAAAACGTGTCGCATTTCCTTTGACGTATAAAATTTTATTTTCGTCCATGAGAATTTATTTATAAAGAAACAACTATAAAATGGTGTAAACAATAAACTAAGTAAGACATTGAACCATTCGTTTTTGTAGTCATACTCCAGGTTTACATACTTCATGCAGATCAAATATTCGGATAGGGTTGCTACAAATAACACTGAATTTAGGGCAAGCAACCAGGTCATACTCTGTAAATGTATATAATATGTATTTCATGGATAATATCTATATCCATTCAGAATTATTTATTTTGTGTTTCGTATCTATATACCTATCTATCTATTTATCTAGCATACATGAGACCACAGTTTCCAGAAATAAATGTAAGTACATTATACCGCTCTTCGATAAGAGTAAGGTCAAACATATAGTTGTAAATACGCCAATTCGTTTTGTTTACACCGATCGGTAGTCGTGTAACTGGATCACAAATCATATGGAATGACGCGTTCGGATCCAATGATGGATAAATGGTTGATAATTCTAATTCGACTTGGGTAAATTTACTCATATTAACTGCTCCAGATGGCTGCAAGTCGTTTGGATCAGTGTTTATGCAAAAATTGTAACAATATAATCCTGGAGGCGGGTTCCCTTTTGTTCGAACATACTTTTCTACATAGTTGTATATTCCCGCGTCCCATATATTCTCTCGATACTTTCCATTAAAAACAATACCAAGTGTATTCAGGATTTCTTTTTGGTTACCAGGTTCGAATAACCCTGTAGTATAATAACCAGTTCGACGGTTGCTAAATGTATGAGATTCAAGTCGACCTGCTTCGTCAATACACGGATTGCGACCAGGTCCAATATGATACGGAGTTCTTGTTGCAAGAGGTTCCCCAGCACCTGATACTTGTAGAGGCTTCCATCCTTCGGTAGTCTGTCGACTAGGTGGAAACGTCATCTCAGCAGGTTCAATGTCGTGTGGTAAGTACTCATACGGCCAATTTGTATAGTTGCTCCATTCGTTTCGTAAAAAAGCGTCACTTCTACGAAAAAAAAACATCCAACTGGCTACCATTCCCAACGTGTTTTCGAGTTTAACTCGAGTATTTCCAGTGACATCTTTGAAGTCCCATTCATATATACCCTTTATCAAATACTTTTGTTCGTTTGCTGCAAATGCCGCTGTTTCTTCGGCAGATAAAAACCCATATGTGGCAATCATATGAACATCGGCGTTCCAATCGGTTCGAGTATCGGTATACGACGACGGTCCAATTTCTACATCTGGTGGGCTCTGTAAGAACCGGTAAAATTGATGCTCGTTCAGCGTGTAATTTGACTGTACATACGGCCATTCATTTTCAGGATCAGTAACGTCGCGAATTACATAAAGTTCTTTAACCGGGCGAAGGGTGACATCGATTTGCAATGTATTGTATTGTAGACATACGAGCGGAAAAGCCATTTGACTTGATGTAGTAAACCAAGTATTGATTGGAATATACAATTTTCTGCCTCGAATGGATGGTTCGGCTCCTCGCTGGCTCGGTGTATAGTATGCATTTGGATACTGGTTTACTCGAGCTCCGCAGCATCCGGGATCATTTAACTCAGGAACATTTCCCGTCATATGGTCGTATAAATCACGTTTTGTCGCGGGATAATCTCGTTGCATCATAGAAAGCAAGTAATTGCCCGAAAACTTTTGAAGAATTTGTCCTCCCACTGATACGGTTATGTCTTTGATCATTTGTGTTCCCAGGTTTTTTATCCACTTGAATTCGTAGGGAGCCCATTTATGTTTTTCAGTTTTTGGGGGATAAATTGGGCTCCATATTGTGGGAAGTGTAACACAAATGTAAGTATCCATAAGAAGTTCTGCGTATCTGGGCATGTAAAATGTAAATTTAGACTCTTCTGACATTCGAAGTTTTCGTTGGCCGTCAAAATCAATTCGAAATTTCTGTAAACCAAAATTTGTATATTTTTTGTATGTGGTTTTAAAAAATGATTTTTTAGGATTTTTTTAGGATTTCCATTCAGAATTGTGTTCTGGTTTCCGTATGCAATAATATTTAGTAGTCCGCCGGGCATTTATTTGATTTAATATTTGACTGTAACGTATTATTCACCTTCTAAAATATATTTTATTTTGTTTTTTGATAATAAGTTTATTAGATTGTTATATTATTTTATATTTTATAGTAATAGCATAGTAAAGAGAAAATATTCAAATAAAGAATCGTATTAGTTAAGTTACAAAATTTATAGAAAGAAATAATGTCAGGATCTTCGGCATCATCGACATCGTCGACCTCACCGGCATCACCGGCATCAGCGGCTGCACCGGGCGGCGGTATTGCCGGAGCGGCATCTAAAATAGCAAGCGCTGTAGACGGCGCTGTCCAAAAAATATCTCCAACTACAGCTCATTTGGGTGGGCTTATTCTTAATTCCGTAATCGCATGTATATTTATTGTAATTGTCGTTTGGACCCGTGGAAAACGTGAAAGAAATGACGCGAGCATGCTCGCTGAATACGAGGAATCTGTTAAACCCAGTCCCATAAACGATTTTGAAGACCGGTTTGCATACTTACTCAGAGATTACTATATTATGACGGCGTACAACTGTTGCTGCTCAGGAGATTATTCTGCTGATTTTGTATCAACGACTGCATTAGAATGTGTGATAAAACAGGGGGCGCGTGTATTAGACTTTGAAATTTATTCAGTAGACGGCGTCCCAGTGGTTGCGGCATCATCTAAACCGGAGTTTTCTATGAAGGAAGTGTACAACTACATCACATTCACGGACGCAATCCTTACTATAAAAAAGCTTGCATTTTCATCAAACGGGTGTCAAAATCCTTCTGATCCATTGTTTTTATGTCTTCGTATCAAAAGTAAAAACGTTATGATTTATGAATCAATCGCGACAATTCTTAAAAATAACCTTGCCTCAAAAATGCTCGATCCTCGTTTTTCGTACTCGCGTGAAGATATTGGAAGCATTAAGCTTTCGAATTTTATGAACAAGGTAATCATTATTGTAGACGAGAACCCGGGGTCAGATAATAATAATACGAAAGACATTTACAAACGTACCCCGTTGTATGAATATGTAAATATGACGATTACAATGGACGTGTCGAAGTACACGTTTCAAAAAATTAAAGATACAAATAACACAAGTATCAGAGAAAGCGCAAAAAAAAGTATAAAGTATATCGTTCCTGAGCGTTCAAAAAAGTGTGAAAATGTTGAACCGGCAACTCTTTCATTCAACGCTGGATGTCAAATGGTGTGTATGGCATTTCAAAGTTATGATGCAAATATGATTCATTACTTAAAAAAATTTCAATCATTCGGATCTGCATTTTATTTGAAATCGGAAGAATTAAGATATGTTCCAATTATACTCAAAGAACCTAACCCAGTCGATCCTACCGAAACACTCTCGTCAAAACAGACAGCAACTACTGTAACTGGCGGTACATATTCACTTGGGTAATAAAAGTGTAGAAATGTATAAAGGAGTAAAAAAGGTAAGCGTATTATAATGTTATCTAATGATATATTATACCACGGTTGTTTAGATTTTAAAATTTAAATTTTTAAAAATTTAAATATGTCATCAAAATCACGAGAATTGAAAAAAATAGAAGAACGCGAAATTGATATATTAAGGACTGCGGTGGATAAAATAGAATCTAGAACGGGTAAAAAAGTGGCGCAGTCACCTGAAATAAAAAAAATAATTGGTCGTCTTGAACGGTTTCTTCGTGAAAAAAAATTGGTGTGTTATGGAGGAACAGCAATTAATGCAATTCTTCCTGAAAAATATAGGTTTTACAATAATGATATCGAAGTTCCAGACTATGATTTTTATTCTCCAAATGCGTTGGATGACTCAAAAGAATTGGCCGACATTTTTTTTAACATGGGCTACAACGAAGTAGAATCAAAATCAGGATCTCATCCGGGAACGTTCAAAGTATTTGTTAATTTTACTCCAATTGCGGACATAACTCATATGGAGTCGTCGTTATTCAACGTACTCGCTGCAAAGTCATATATAAAACATGGAATTCGGTATGCGCCAACAAATTTTTTACGAATGGCAATGTACCTTGAGTTGTCTAGACCTGAAGGAGATGTATCGAGATGGGAAAAGGTTTTGAAACGACTTACGCTTTTGAATAAAGTGTATCCTATGAAACTTGTAAACTGTTCAAGACTTATTGCCAATGCTTCAAATGAACGAGAAGAACCGAGTAATGAGAGCGATAATGAGAATCACAATGACAATGATGGGGATGGAGATTCTGCAATGTCTATAAATTCAATAAATTCGAATTCGTCTGAAAAATCAACTCATTCAAAATCCGCTGATGTTACCGAGACCGATATTCGTAAAAAACGACTTCATCGAAAAATATATGATGTTACTCAAAAAGTTCTTATGAATAGCAATATTGTCTTTATTGGAGGATTCGCTGACATACTGTACAGTAAATATTTGCCTAAAAACGATAGGCATAAACTGACAAAAAGTAGAGAATTTGATGTTTTATCAAATAATCCTAAAGAACTAGCAAATCTTATTATGCTTACACTTAAAACAAACGGGTTTGAGAATATTGTTGTTGAAAAACTTCCTCCAATCGGGGAAATTATTCTTGATCATTACAAAATTGCAGTAGGAAACCATATTATTGTTCTGATTTATAAACCTACCGCGTGTCACAGCTACAATACAATAAAGCTAAATAATCAGATTATAAAAGTTGCAAGTATCGACACGATGATGATGTTTTACTTGGCATTTTCGTATGCTCGAAGATACTATTATAATCGAGACCGGCTGTTATGCTTGGCTGGTATTTTATTTTATATTCAAAACAAAAACCGTCTAATTCAGTCGGGACTTCTTAAACGTTTTGGAAGCTCGTGTTACGGAGTACAAGAAACGCTGGAATCGATTCGACGAGATAAGGCAAACAAGTATTTGGAACTCAAAGGTGATAAAACAAACCCAGAGTACCAAAAACTATTTTTACGGTACGTCCCATTTGAACGAGTTAGAACACGAGTTAGAAACATACGAAAAAAACAATCCGTATTAAAGCGTAAAAAACGAAGCGTTGGTCGCCTTGATATGTTTGATCCAATAAGTGTTAAACCGGAAGTAGATGTTGTGCATGGGGTTGACGAGTCGAGCAAACCCGGTAGTAACCACCGCACTAATAGCAATTCTCCTCTCACGTATGTTGCAAATAGTCAAGTACTTTCAAAGTTGAAAACAAAAACAGTTTCAAAGTCTTCAAAAAGTCAAAAAAAAGTTAACTCAAACACAAAAACAAAAACAAAAAAACGACGCGACAAACAATAAATTCGATAAATAAATTGAATAATATAGTTAAAAACAACTCATCCAGTTAATAATATCACGTTTTACGTTTGTAATAATATGGCATCTTCTGACGTCATTCATATAAGCAAAGATTCTGCAAAGCGTATACTAAGCGATGTAAGAGAAATTATGCAATTTCCATTGCATGGAGATGGTATTTATTACATGCATGACAGTGAGGATATTCTTACCGGACACGCAATGTTGTATGGTCAACCCGGAACATTATATTACGGCGGTTACTATTTTTTCAAGGTTACATTTCCTCCAGACTATCCGTATAAACCTCCAGTATTCAAATTTCTTTCAAATGATGGAACCACTCGAATGCATCCAAATTTCTACAAAAATGGATATGTATGTTTGTCCATTTTAGGAAACTGGAGAGGAGATCAGTGGACGGGGTGCGTTACACTCAAGTCAATTTTACTTACGATGATTTCAATTATGGATTCCGCGCCTTTATTGCATGAACCTGGTGTAACAATTACACACGCAGATTGTGAGTCTTATCATCGACTTATCGAATATAAAAACATCGATTTTGCCATGTGCAAACTTTTAGATCCTGTTGAATTTAAACGATATATTCCACTTCCGGCGGCATGTTATGATTACTATATTGAAATCATGCGAACCCTTTTTACAAAAAATAAAGACGCTATTCATAAATATGTAAATGACATTTCAGTCCGCGAACCAACGTCGTTGAATGTTTCTGTTTCTAGATATGGCATGAACGCAACTATATACTACAACAGCTTGAAAGATAAAATAAAAATAGTTTTTCAATAATAACCAAATAACCAAATAACCAAATAACCAAATAACCAAATAACCAAATCAACACTTTAAAATATAAGATATAGATATTATAAAATAAAATACTGTAATATACATAGAGTATACACGAATATCGAATATACGAACATATGCCGGTGTTTGCACAAACTTGCCGAAAAGGACCTACTGAAGTTAAGGTAGATGATCCAATTTCAAATAGTATACGACAAACTCGATCATTCAATTCGCAGTTTGATAATGATTTTACTATTGACACTAGCACATTAAATAATGCAATGAATTCAGCTCAGCAAGTTAGAAAATTGCAAACAGCAAATGCTGAAAAATTTTTAGCAGCAACAAGTGGCTCTGGAAAACATCCATATGGTGGGAAAAATATGAGTGTTCTGAAAAAAACAACTTCAAATCAAAATGGGGCGGCTGTAAACGGATATGTAACTGATAAAGGGTTGTTTAAACCGTGGAGTGATGCAGTTACAATGAACGAGTCTTCTGGAAAGTATGGGTGTCCAATTACAACTCAACCTCAACCACTTCCTACAGGATTTTCTTACAATGCCATTAATCCAATTAATGACTATGTTGGATCTGCGTTTGTAAAGGATCCAAATACTGATGCTGCCGGATCAAATATACCTGATGTTTTTCTTGGAAGTACTAAGAAAAAGATAGGTGGAAAAATTCTTCCAGCATGCGGAAATGAAGGGGTTAATGTTCAGGTTGTTTATCCGAGTAAGGCGACCGGAGCTCAATATGTAGGAGCATACAACATTGGCACGCCTTCGAGTACCGGATACGAAGAACAGACTGATATGAAAGACACGGTCAGTTATGAAACATGCTTAAAACGTGCAGAAGATAAAGGAGCTCCCATTTTTGCATATACTGGAAATAAATGCTACATCAACCCATATACGCTTTGGGAAGCTAGGTTGGCTGGACTAGGGGTTGACTTATTTCCATGCCCTGAATCAGCTCTTCCAACTCCAACTCAGTCTTCAAATCGATCATATCAAGGCGGCCAACGACTTTTGCATTTTGGAAAAGATGGTACGTTGAATATATTAAACACTCAATATCCATCATCAAATCCTGGTAATATTATATACAGTATTGGTCAAGACACTCCATTACCTGATTGCGATTTTTCAAAAGGCGGAGTTATTACTAAGGTTTCAGGTTCATGGGGAATGAATTGCAACAGCATACAGAAAACATATAGGCAGAATCAACATTTAGTGAGATGGCAAGCTCACTGGTTAGGACCGTTTATAAGAAACAGTGTAATTCAATCTAAAAGGGCAACTAGCGTATACGATGTTAGAGTTTAGAGTTTAGAGTTTTTAATGTTGAAATTCATAAACATTAAAAATATAAATAAAAAGTAAAATATAAAGAGAGTATTTAAAATATTTATAAAATTTATAAACATTTATAGAGACACGTTTTTTATACTATGGGAAGCGGTAGCAGTAGAAGCAGAGGTAATACTCGTCTTAGACCTCCTCCTACATATGACGCGTACGGCGGAGTTGCCGTGCCATATTATCCTTGGAAGGTGACCGCTAATAACCTTAATGATTGGTTAAACCCTGCGATAGGACGATCATCGTTTCAATATAGACCAATCACCTCGAGTGGATATTGGGATCCGGCATCGGGTTGCGACAAGAAAGTAGTAGCCGATTATACGTGTGGTAAAAAAAATAAAAATATATCCGAATCCGATCTTGGCATGTGGGATATACTATCATTTGACTGTGGACAAGAACATAGTGCATGTTTGAATTATCGGTTTGAAGTTAAAATAGATGGAAGCATTGCATTTACTGATGGTGGAGGTAGAGACCTCAAAACTTTCTTTACTCCGACTCCAGTTGGAAACGTCAATATGCAGACAAATGAAGGAGTAAACAGTAAGCAACCTATTCATTTGGTACAGCGACTGAACAATATGATACTTTATGATTTTTTACCTAGCCGATTTAAACTTAAACAAAAATTTGTGAGCTTTATGTATCCGGGAGATACGCTTGGTCCAGGAGAATATATTTGTTCTAGCACCGGGAACTGTTTTTTTGCCCTTGACCCGGTTGATTCAAAATTCAAAATTTTTGCATTAAAAATACGATCAGATGAAGAAACGCTTTCAAATGGCAGTATCGTGATGAAAGGAACCGACGATGTTGGAGAAGTAAAAAGTGCAGCATTGTATTCTTTACGAGGTGTTAGTATTTTGAACCGCGATAAAGTTGCAAACATATCAATTGACGGAAATCGGAGAATGTTTGGAAATGAAAATTTAGAGTTAGGAACGATGTACTCCAAAATAAAAGATAATGATGTTGCGGGAAGAGAAGTAAATTATGATAACCCAGGAAATGATCTTGAAGAAATTGCGAATGAGTCTGGCGATATTAGTTATTGTTTTGACCAGTGTACATCTCGAAGAAATTGCGGAGGATTTGTTGTAGACACTGAAAATCCGACAACCTGTTTTTTAAAGGATAAAAATATATTTCCCTCATCAAATCGAATTCGAGATAACAGCAAACAACTATATAAACGTTTACTTAAACCCAAAAACGTATCAAGTTCGTGTATGAAACCGGCTAATATGCAAGTGGTTGCAATTGACAGTAAACTGCTTGATCATTACCCAATAGATACTAAAAATCCTAAAATGAATAAACGGACACTTTGCGGGGTTGATGAATTAGTTCAGCCTCATACGACGAGACTAGAGTCATTAGACAGTATAATAAGCGATTTTAGAACTAAAATTTCCCAACGAATAAACTCGGCAGTTGAAGTAATCAAACAATATAATTTTATTCAAAGTGACCCAGAAATGCAAGTAACTGAATGGGTAGATGAAACTGGAAGATCAAATCCTGGGCTCATCGATCGATACGACGGAGTACATAAAAAAATAAAAAAAATAATAAATAAAAAAGAAATTATTGACGGAATAGAAGAAGATACTCGATTGCAGGTGATCAGTGAAACATATAAATATATTATTTCAGGGATAATCTCAGTAATTATTATTATTGTGGTTGTTGTATATGGCGACATATCAAATTATACTGCGAGTATGAGTAACGCGTTTAATGGATTTTTTAAATCATCATCTTCGTCGGCATCTTCAGCATCTTCGGCATCTTCATCATCATCGTCTTCATCAAGTGAATAAAAAAACTTACCTTAAACTTACCATAAACCATGTATGGTACCACCTGTAAACTGTTATGTAAATATTTATTTAATATTAAATATTTTCAAATTTTTCAAATTCGGATTAATCGTAACATGCAACATCATCGTTTTCGTCGTCATTGTCAAACTCCTTCATCCGTTTTGGAGCGTATCCGGGAGGAACAACGCTTGGAACGTCGTCGTTTTCAAATTCTTCGACCGCGGTCGTGTCCGGTACAGACTCCGTAACGAATCCACTCGTGTTTGGAGCAATCGTTGGAGTTTTGTTGTGTATATTGCTCTTTCTTCACGATAAGTTTTTCTCTAAAAGCAAAGAAGACAAGAGCAGTTTAGGAACCTACTTCAAGCTCTTTTTCGCTGGGTTCATTGTATCTGCGCCTCTCGTCTTCTTATTGTATAACCGCGATTTGAGCTTCAAGGAAGTGGAGGCCGGAAGCGGGAGGTCGGTCTCGGGGGGCGCCGTCAGCGATGTTGAAATGACGTCGTCTTCATCATCGTCAGATTCCGTTTCGGAAGTTATTGAGGAAGTCGCAAAGAAAGTGGGTGGCGGGAAATCTTCCGCACAGCGGGGCGGGGGAGGAAATGGGCGCCGGTTTAAAACAATGAACACTGATGTTCCAAATATGTAAAAGCCCTTTTTTCCCGCGAAGCGGGTAAAAGGGGCGAACCCCCAAAAACGACCTTAGAACAAGACTTTTTTATTTATATTATAATATAAATATTATAATATTTTTATCTATCATAATAATGCGGTTGTTCACTATTTGGTAAATATTCGCATTTTAATCCAGCATTATAACAATTTATAAAAAAACCAATGTCTTCACCTTCTACCCCCATTTTTGTATTGAATAATTCTTTATTTTCTATTTTAATGTCAAATGTTGATTTTTTTATTAGAGTGCATCCAAAACCTCCTATAATAAAAGGTTTTCTATATTCTTTTTTATCTTCATCATCTATTTTATGTAATTTTACATATGGGTATTCATTTGAACTTATGCCTATACATGAAGACCCATACCATTTTACTCTATAAGGTGCAAAACAAACATCTTTTTTTGTTTTTATAAGTTTATCTAAAATACCTTTTGTTGGTATTATATCAGAGTCAATGAACCATACCGCGTCATATTTTTTTTTTGCGTAATTAATTATTAACTGTCTTTTTTCTGCAATTTTATCAATATTATGACGGCCAGTAATTTCATAATGTGGAACTATAACAATTCTTGCTTTATTTTTCCAAAAATTAATTGAATTTTTATCAGTTTCTCTGGTTACAATCATTATATCATTTACATTATTTTCAGTTAAAGCATCATACATTTTTTGTGATAAATCAGAATCTCTATCTATACATACTATTCCAGTCAATATTTTATAATTAAACTTATAATAAAACTTAAAATACAGTAATAAAAATATAATTAAAACGATTATCATAAATATTATCAAAAATATTATTTTATTCATATATAATTTATATTATAAATTTATTTATACAAACCTTTATATTACATTAACTTCGATTTCTGTATAATTATATAATGTTTTACTTAATAAAAACATTATTGTGAGAAGGTAAATATTTTCTCATCAATTCGGTCGGTTTAATGTTATCTTTTAGTATAAATAATAGAGTATTATTTATATTTTAAATACAAAACTAAGATGATTTTGGCTTCGGTTTGGATTTTTCTCTGGTCTTCTTTTCGGAAGGCGCGTAGTTATTTGTCATTTCATCGATATGTAAATATTTTATTGGACGACGACATCGACGGCATCCTCATTACGGCAGCCTGTAACACAGGCCGCCATCCATTGTTTCCAAACACGCTTTCGGTAGGCGTAACAAGAACAGTGTCGAAAAGTGGAGAACTTCCAATCGACGGTCTCAACCTGAATGTCTGAAGCATGCCGCACAGATTCATTAGCGTCCACGCGTCTTGTGAAATTTCGCACAATTTTGAAAGAACTCCACGTCGAAGGTTCAACATTGTGTCTCCATTGTCAGCATCGTACGACCTGCCTCCGAGTCGCGTATAGACAAGGCTTAGGAGAAGTCCGTACATATTCCGTATGGATTGGGCGTTATGTGGATCCGTAACGTACCCCGCAGGGCCAAGTAGCGTGTAAGAGATGTCCAGCATATCAGTTAGTTCCATAACTGTTTTGCGAACGCGGCCGCTAGCAATGAGTAGATTTGCTGCTAGAATAGACTGCGGTTTCTGCTCTTCATTTTCGCAGTTGAAATCACAGTCGCTGTCAAAACAGTCGCAGTCTCCATCACATTGGTCAGGTTGGGGAAGTCCTTTTTGTTTTTGGTTCTCTTCCTCTTCTTCTGAAAATGCAGTAGCCAAGAAACAGCCAATTTCGCCTAGTTGATGGTAATAAATTGTCTCAGTCAACACGACCTCTGCAAGTGCGGCTACAGTTGCTTTTCCCATAACTGCGCTACTTCGGATCTCATCGATGTCGATGTCTTCAGAGTTGGACTCGAAATTGATTTGCGGAAAACTTGAAACTCCGTGAGTTCGAACTTCAGATGAAATCATCGAACTTAGTTTTACAGTTTCGTATCGAACACTGTCACATTCGCTTTTTGTTGACACATTCCCGTGAGGAATGAAACCAGATTTGAGTTTTGAAAACATTATATTATGCGTGTTCTTGATAAGATTGCAGATTGCCTAATGTAACCAAATGAGTAATTGTAAAATGAAATCAATTTTTTTTACAGTTTCAACCAATTCGTATCTTAGATAGATATTTTAATTTTAAGTATTTAGTATTATCTTTTTAGTGGTAGATGTTTCGTCAGAAGATGGATTGTCTATATTTTGGCCAGTAATAGGTTTGGATTGATTTTGAAATTGTGTAGCTTGAACGGGTACTGGTACCATCGTAGGCTGCATCGGCATTGCAGTCATTTGCATCGGCATTGCGGTCATTTGCATCGGCACCGCAGCCATCATTGGAGATATGGGAGAACTTGCCGTATAAGGTGGACTGCTTGAAGTGTAGGGTGGGCTGTACGGCGTATCACTGCTCAACTGTGTCGGGGTCGAGGTATTGGACGATACAATGTTTGATGTAATTGATTTTACCAACTGTTCGTCTGAAAGTTGTTTTGTGAGTCGGTCTTTATTTGATTGCAATGAAACAAGCTGTCTAACCAGTCGTTCAAGCTCTTTTATATCGTCTTTACTGTAATTTTTTACACCGTCATCATTCATACTTCGTTGGTCAATTTGTTGAATGTTCAGCTCAATCGCTGAAATTTGCTTGCCTACATTGATTAGCTGTGAGTGTAACACTGCAACTGAGTCGCCCTCAAACATTTCATTTTTGTCATATCCGGTTCCAGGTTCTGTTACTGTTCCAATTCCAATTCCGGTATCATATTCCGGGTTCGAAACGGTTGATTTGTTGAAAAGAAAGGGGAGTTTAGGGTACTTGTCACTCTTGTATTGAAGTATATACTCATGCGCAATTTTCAAATTATTACGAGTAGGCGGAGGAAAGCGCTTCAACGCATCTACTTTGTCTTCTAGTTCCAGAGGACGAGACGATTCCCATTTATTTTTTGGACCCGGAAGCCATCCGTCGGGATATCGATCAGGATATGTACCATTGTGTTTATTTGTATGCCAATACTCTGTAGGTTTTCCAGACTCATTTGTTACGATAGATGCGAAGGTTTCCCCATAACGATCGCCCAGTTCCGGTAAAAGAGCCCATCCGTTGTTCTCAACTACCGTTATACTTTCAGAAGAAGGAAGCCCTAAGGTATTTGGAAATTCGTTTGCTTTTCGTTTAGTTTTATCTTTCCGAGTAGAATCTTGTTTTTTATTTGGATTCGTTGCAATTGAAACCGAATCATCGTCATCATCCTGATCATCGTCGTCGTCATTGTCATCGTTGTTACCATCGTTCGCATTATCATTTTGATCTGCATCATTCATACTATGCTTTAAATGGGAAAACATGTTGGTTTTGATATTTTCTACACCTAATGCCCGAGCGGTTTCCGTGGCAACCGTTGACAAGTCGGCTCCTGTTTCCATCAACATTTCAATGTTTCTAGACGCTGCCATGCTTTCAATACTGTCAATATTTGCATCCGTAATAATGCGCATTTGAACGTTTAGTACTTGGAGCTCTTGAATGAGAAGTTTTAAAGAGTAGGGTATATGAACTATACTAAATGATCGACCATGTCGAGTAACATTTACCACTTGCGCCGATTTCAATTCCGACATGTTTCCTGCATATTTTATCGGCCCATCCGCCATTGGACTTATAAACAAATCTTGCGACTCGTTGTAGACCGCTATCATTCCAGTGGTGTTGCATATTGCAAGGTAATATTGATCCCCTCGTTTCATCATAGATTCTTGTAAAAACCGAGAAATTCCGTGAGAAATCACCGAGTCGCGCTCCATTTCACCAACACGAAGCCCCCCATCATTTGCACGTCCTTGTACCGGCTGACGCGTGAGCGCCGTGTTGGGACCCGTTCGTCTATAATTTATTTTATCCTTCACCATTTGTTTCAACCGCATGTAATACGTCGGTCCTATAAAAATGTCCGATTCAATTTGTTCTCCAGTCATTCCGTTATATAGTACTTGGTTTCCGCTAGAATGATATCCATGATGCGTGAGAATGTTCCCAAACGTTTTTCCGCGAGTGATAGGATCGGTTTTTAAAAATGCAGTGCAGTCCCCAAACGTTCCGGTAAACAAACAGGCTTTTCCTACAAGAGTTTCTATCAATTGACCCACTGTTAAACGCGAAGGGAATGCATGCGGGTTAACAATAAGGTCCGGTCGTATCCCATCAGCAGTAAATGGCATATCTCGTTCAGGAACAATGAAGCCTACTGTGCCTTTTTGACCGCACCTTGAGCAAAACTTGTCTCCTACAGCCGGATAACGGTGCTCTCGAACGCGAACTTTTGCGATGCGAGTACCTTTCATTCCCTCTGTCATATACGTGCGGTCCACGTATCCCAACTGTCCCTTTTTTGCGACAGTCGGAATTGTGTAAAGGTCGCCATCTGCGGCACTTGAAGATTTTTCTCCTCTTTTTAATTTTCCAATTACAACCATTTTTTCGTTGAGTTTGGTATTTTCTTTTATAATACCAGACGGGTCCAAATTCCGATAATCGTGTTCACTATTTACACCTCGAACCGAACTTGATAATGAATTTGAAAAAAAACTTTTAGCAGTAGATCCAGGTTCAGGGTCATCTTCTTCACAGTCTTCATACATGTTATAATACGTAATGTTGAAAAGACCGCGTTTTACAGACGCTTCGTTGAACAAGATCGAGTCTTCAACATTATACCCGTTATAACACGCGATAGCTACAATCGCGTTTTCACCATTGGGATGCTGTTCATTGTTGATATATTCTAAAAGCCTGCTTTTAACAAGAGGTATTTGCCCGTTATTAATAACCATGCTCATTTTATCTATTCTTGAAAAAAAGTTGGTATGGTAAAGTGATGCGGTTTGTTTGGCTTGTCCACAACCAAACGCGTCTCTAGGAAACTGATTGTTTTCAACAAATGCAATTTGGTTGCCCATAACGCCCAGTATGAGCGAAGGATGAATTTCAAAGTGAGTAAACGTTGACGCATTTTGCGCATGCGTTTTATCCTTTTTTAACAGTTCATTACGTGTTTTTATTTCACTTGGAGTGAGTTCAATATCCATGCTTATAACAGACGACTCAGTTTCGGATTGATCCAAGTATTCAATAATTGCTTGGTTATTTTTAAGACGCGTAACTAATGTGCGAGTTGGCATGGCGGCACGCGAGGTGTCGGGTTCAGATTCCATACCGTATAATTCGTCTATTTGGTAGAACTCGTAATTTTCATAGTTGAAATCTTCAATCCTCTTTTTCATTGTTCCGGAAACAAGATCGGCCCATGTCCATGTTTTCACATCTGCAGGACTGCGAGTCATCATACGTATGTAACTGGGCGTTGGCATTGGCTTTGAAACAGTGGATGGTTTACGAAGAAATGCGGCAGATGTAGACGGGTCATCGGTAGAATCCAGGTCAACATCTAACGTTCCGGAATCGTTATAAAAAAGCGGTCTGCATAATCGACCGGCGTCCGTAAAGATATGAATTTCATTAACAGAATATCGCCAACTAATACTTATAAACACGGGTATAGTTGCAACGCGTCTACAAAATTTAAATGTTTGAACCAACTCTGCCGGCTTATTTGTAACCGCCCAAATCGTACCGTTAATAATAACTTTGGTTAACTGAAACAGTTGTATAGGATAGCACTCGTCGATAAACCGGACAAAGTTGTATTCTTTCAGCCAGTTTATTACGGGTTGTGCGGAACATCCACTCGTGATATGCGCGACAAGCGAAAGATGCTTATGAAGACCAGTATTTGCTCCGTCCGGGACATCTACTGGATCGATCATTCCCCACTGAGACGAGTGAAGTAACCGAGGTTTAACCAGCGTTTCACTTCCAAGTTCTAAATTTATTTTTCGAAGGTGTGAGATGAACGAGTTATATGAAAGTCGATTTACGTCTTGAACAAGACCAATTCGTTTTGTTTGCGTCGTATCCCCCCATCTACCCTTGAACGCTCGCAGTATACCACGTTCTAATTCTAAATCTTTGAAATGCGTATGATACGTGTCGCCTATAATCATGTTTAAAAATCCAGCGCCCTGGTACTTACCAGTGTCTTCATAGTAGTACATTTTATCGATGGACTGGCGAATGATTTTTACTTGTTTTTTATAGTATTCTCGAAACAGGTCATATAACAACATTCCGGAAGTATCAACGCGTTTATTCAGAAAACTGTCTCGATCCGTGGGAAGATCTATTTTTGCTACCACTCGAATGAGCTTGTTCACAATAAATCCCAGCATGTACGCTTTATGCTGATAGTTCATGTCGCCAACTTGCGGTAAAAAATAGTCAGTTAAAATTTCATGAGCACAAATAATGGTTTTTTCAGGGGTAGCGTTCTTATCATTTCCAAGTTTTGTCAACATTCCAATGAATGCCAGCGCCTGCTGTTGAGTGAAAATACGATTTGCATCATGTATTGACGGAATAAAAAGCTCTAAGAGCTGCTGATTAGACTCTATGTCATACAAACAGTGTTCAAGAATTGATTTATCGCTTTCAATACCCAGTGCGCGCATTACGATAAAAAGTGGCACGGGGCTTCTCACATTGGGAATAAAAACGACAATGTTTCCATGAGTGTACGTTGGACTTGGCGCTTGAACGCGAATCGATAGGGTTCTTACAGGCTTTGATGGATCTTCGGATACGGTTCGAATGTCGGCGGAGTGGGTATAAACTTTACCGCTTGTTTCTCCTTCTACGCCTAGTACGCGAACATTTATCAAATTATCTGCAAATTTTTCCTGACAAATAATGAGTTTCTCTTTACCGTCAATAATGAAATACCCGCCCGGGTCATTTCTGCATTCTCCCATGTAATATCGCGCATCTGGTGCGAGACCCCTTAAAATACAAAAATCGGATTGAACCATGACCGGTAATTTTCCTAATCGAACTTTAGGAATGGTAAACGCCTTTGTGATGAACGGTTGGTAGTTGTCGCGAGTTTCATCCGTTTCTGAATTAGGGTACGTCATCTCGACATCTACGTCAACTCGAATCGTTGTTGCGTACGTCATGTTTCGAAGACGGGCTTCGTTGGGATACATATAATGTTTAAATTCAGAGTCTTCTATAGCGGCATCATCGGTGTAGTCGTAAATGATGGGTTTTCCAAAATACACTGCAGTGCCATCCTTTCCGCCTAAATAAAGCTTGCATTTATAAAGAATTGGCGCGTCTGGTGCATTTCGCCGTTCGCTATCCGATTCTTTGAATTCAAGAGAAATCGGATTCTCGTCTCTAAAAATTTTTGGTATGCCTTCTTTCATAAACAGGTTGTATGACGAAATGTGATGTTTTACAAGTATTTGTTTGTCGTGTGAAAAGTATTTATCGATAACGTCCCACTGAAGAGCTGTAATATCAAAGTTAACTTCTGTTTGGGCTGGGTCATCTTTTTTTGCCATTGTTTACACTGGGTTCAGTATGCGTTAAAATATATACCGATAATTATTAATTGATTGTAATTGATTAATTATGTTACTAACTTACTAATTTATTGTTATTGTTGTTTACGTTATTTACTACGAATTATTATTAAATTACTTTGTTAATAACATTGTTAAAGAATTAAAAACATTAAAAACATTAAAAACATTAAAACATTAAAACATTAAAACATTAAAAATAAATAATGAATAATTATTAAAAACGATTATGGCATAAAATTGATTAAAGCTGAAACGTGTTGTAGAATAAATATTACATTAGAGATATATAGATATATAGATATAGTATATAGGGTATTTGAATTGATTTTCAATGGATAAAGAGAAGGATAAAGATAACAAGGACCAGTCCACAAGTGCAAATATTGCAATTTATAAATCGAGAAAAAATTTACTGGAGCTTTTGCGGAGACAGGGATATGATACCGAAAAGTATGAAGGCGTTGGTACGCACGAAGTTCATACCATGAAACAAAATGACCAACTCGACATGCTTATCGAAAATTCAGATAAAGAACTACCGAGACGCGTATACGTTAAGTATTTTACGTCACAGCGTCTTGCGGCTAGGGACATTCATAATGTGGTTGACGACTTATTCACACTCGACAGTGTGCTTTCAACTGGAAATGACACACTGATTATTGTCACAAAGCAACCTGCAAATGAAACAGTCACCCAACTTCTCAACCAAATGTGGGCTCAATATAACTACTTTATCATTATATTCACGTTAGACCAGTTGCAGTTCAACATATTGAACCATCAGTATGTACCGCAGCACGAAGTTTTGTCCAAGTCTGAAACAGAAAGGGTTTTGAAGCGGTTTAACATAACAGATATTGACCAGCTTCCGAACATTTCAAGATATGATCCAGTCGCACAAGCCATCGGGATACGACCAGGTCAAGTATGCAAAATAACGCGTCCTAGTAAAACATCAATTACGAGTGAGTATTACCGAATTTGCACATAACTCAACTCATATTAAAATGATAAATCAAAAATACAAAATACAAAATAAAAATACAAAATAAGTTATTTTATAAATAATTTGTATTTTTATTCATAAGTTAAGTTGATTGTCAAATTATTTTTGCTTTGTACATTGTAATTGTAACTAACTATTGAAATTGAAATATTGTGTTATTGTAACTGTGTAATTGTAATTTAACATATACCATATTAATTTTATGACACCTTCGCCTATTTTTTCAGCAGTTTTTGACCCAGCTGGAACATTGAATGCAAATGTAGGAGGTGCAAATGAAGCGGAAGATCTTATAAACACCATTAAGAGCAGTATTAAAAAGTTTTTAATTGCTATTTTGTCTATTTTCGTGCTTGTGGTATTATGGGCATGGATAGCTGTTAGTATATTATCGTTCGTTCGCCCGGATAATGAAACAGCAAACGGTGAAAATAATTTTAAAAACGAGATTGCACCCGAACTTGACTTGCTATTTCCAGACGACAGCGAAAAGGCGCCGTATGGTTTTGAATGGAAGCGCGGTATACCCGATAAAGCTATGCAGCAAGAATATACAAGGGTTGCAGAAAATAAAGCAAATAGTGCCAAAGAAGACGATGAATCATTTATTGTAAAAAAACTTAGATATGATAAAGATGATAAAATATCATCGTGGCCATATACGTGGGGAACTCAAGAAATTGTTGATCGAGACGCCCACTTGGCACAGTATGATAAAGAGCAAGATTCTTCCTTTATAGCAAATTATGGATACGGAAAAACACTCTTTGATATTTTAGGAGAATGGTTATCGAGTTCGATTTTTTTTTCATTTTCAAAAACTAGAACCATTATGAAATGGATTTTACGATGGTTAAAACTGTTCATGATTAACAAAATGCCCAGTCCAACCGATGACATTACAAAAGAAGACAAAGAAAGCGATTATGCATACATGTCAAATGTTATGGTTGGTCTAATTCTGCCAATTGTATTTTTACTTCTAGTTGCATTTTATTTACTTGGAATTGGGCCTATTATCATGGTACTAGGAAGCGTGTACAACCAAATCACATCAAAAATAAAAGAGGGCGGAAAAGAGTATGACACTTCAAAAAAAACCCACTTGGGAAGAATTCTTGAAGGATTGGGTCTTACATTAACGTTCGGAACATGCAGTATATTTCCATTTGCAGGCGCAAGCTATTTTATCCAACCGGTTATGTTTTTCGGAAAGTTACTGGTTTACCCATTATTCAGAAGCTTACAAAACTGGAAAAAAATATTTTTCGAAGTGGTTCCAATGCTTGTACTTATATTTACAATCGGAATGGCATTGGTCGCGTTTGATGTTTTCACAGAACCGTTCAATTATATTATTGCGGTAACTAGCTTTTTGGTATATGGCATTATTTTTAAAGACAACCTTACTAAGTTATTCGCAGTCATTACTGCATGGAAGAGCAATATGATTAAACAAAAGAAGGTTGAAAAACTTGACGATACGTCGAGTTCATCTAAGTAAAAAAAATTGAGTTTATTTTATGATTCAACGCAGTATAAGACAAGTGAGTTTCTTTCAATATTCGTAACAGAAATATAATGCCAAGAAGAGGGTCGCCTGATGTAAGGTGCACTGTACCTGGTTGCAAGTGCGAATGGGTTGTTGTTTCAAAAACGAGACACTTATATTGCGACGACCATTTGAGTCAAGCAAATGAACTGTACCGGAACTACAAGGCTGCGAATGCGAACGCGTTGGTGACATTTTCAAATTTGGATCTTGACGCCAGTATTCGACTTCGCGAGGAGTATGCTGCCAAATTTCTAGACTTTGAAGACATGGGTGCACACAGTGCATATATTTCAATTTTGAAACGCGTACGGTCTATCGAAAATCAAGAAACGCGAAGAGGTATGTATAACAAATGGATGACTGAAAGCAGGTACTTTTCGGACTTTGTGTGTGTCTAATGCCTAATGAATATCTTTGCAGAACTCCTCGGAATTTTTATATTTTTTACCGGTTCGAACATCAACATATCCGTCAGTGTCTGCACAATTTTGACAAGGAAACCCATTTCCATAAAAGTAAAACCCATTAATTTTTGTTATATTTTCTCGCAATACCATAACATTTTCTGGATTTTGTTTTCCAATTTCATCACATCGTTTGTTATAGCACTCGATCGTGTGTTCTGTGGAAGAATGAACACGTTGATACCAATGCCACGACTCGATTCGATAGGTTGTATACATGGTTGGTTGTTCGTTAAATTTCGTTGAGATAGTAAGTAACGCAAATACAAAGACAATTTTAATAATAATAATAATAATAATAATAATAATAATAATATTGATTAATAGTAACTAATAGTAATTAATATTAATAATGACAATACCAGTACATAGTTGGATTTTAATAGTGGTAGGCGGTTTACTACTTTTATTTGCATTTATTGAATTTGATATCGTAAAACCTGCGTGTGAAGGTATGCAGTCAAACTGGGAAATTGCCGAAAATAGTTTTAAGGACGACGAATGTTTGGACACATGGGATGAAATAACTGGTGGAATAAAATCGGTTTTATCATTGGATAAGTTTGGCCAGTCAGATCGAAAAGCGCTTATTGAAAATAAAAACACAGAACCTGAATTTAAGGTATGTATACAAAAAGCGCCAAACTATACGTTAGAATGTCCGCCAGATTTACTTGAAGTCGCCGGGTGTAACGGTAAAAAATATAAGAATGCATGTTTCGCAGAACGCGACGGTGTTTATTCTTATGTTACAAGTAATGGATTTAAGGCTACCGAATAGGTAGTAGTTATTTATCCATGCTGATTCATTTTATCGCTAGCTTTACCGCCTACTTTTGGAACCGAACTATTCGTTTGAAATACCATTCCACAAAAAACTGCAACAATTGTAAATAAAATCACAATAATAAGCGTAGTTACTGTAAATGTAATTGCGGCGGCAAGAATCGGGGGGTGAAACGGTATTAGAAAAGGAACTGACCAAAATACTGCCACCAGTACCCACATAATAATTAAAATTACCAATAACACTACAATAATAATAATACATAGTGTCAAAATTGTACCAAATAAACTTTTTAGTGCAAGGTATACTCCTCCCAGCATATAAATGATCGAAAGGAAAACACCTTCCATTTTACGCATCATATCTCTTAATTTTACAAGTAAGTTGATAAATGGTACAATGAAATTAAGAATACTCCTTACGGTTTCAATCACAAAAGTTAAAAATTGTTCCTTGAGTCGAACATATAAACGTCGGATTTGCTCAATTGCTTCAAGACATTGTTTGAATATATTTGTTACAGTTGCAACCATATAATAAAAAACGGAAATCGCATTATCAAATACGAATTGAAACATTGCTGACGCACAAAAATTAAAGTTTTGACTAGTGTACTCTGACTTGTCCATATCTTGTGGCGCATTTATGATCCCTGCTAACGGTAATATGAATGGTTTGCATCGGTAACTCGTCCATGATTTTTTAATATTAATCATATTTGCGTCAACGATGAAATAAGTCATTGCAGTCAAAACTGCTAAAATAACAAAGACGGTGATAACAAGATCCTTGCTGTATTTTTCAAAGAATCCGCCCTTTTTATACATGGTAGCAACCCGATTTATAAGCAGTTCGGGTGAAATTGTTTTTTGGGTTGTTGATGCCATTTGCTGTTTTCCGGCGCCTTAGTTACTTTCTTACTTATTTACTCATACATAGTTATTATTTTTTATAAGTTGAATTTATTTTTATTTAAAAAAATATATTTATGCCGTTCCGAGAGATCGAACCAGTGTTCCAGCCACACCGGCCCACATGCTTTTTACAGTCCAGAGACATCCAAGCATGAGATGTAGCAGGGTTGCAAAAATACCTACAAATTTATTCATCATGTCTCGCATACTTATAATAATCTTTTGAAATGTAATAATTACATTGAGAACTACCCCCATGATTTCTTGAATCGCTCTAAGTATTTGTTCTTTGAGTTTATTTATGAAATTTCGAATGGTTTGAATATTTTTTACTAGCTGATTTGCTATCGTTCCTACTAGTGTAAACATGTAATTGAATGGAACCATAAGATACTTCATGTATCCGGTTTGCGTATTTTGTATACAGTACATGAAGTTCTCTTGCGTGTCATGTCCGAAAAACCCTGCAGTTATCATTATGCCTGGATTACACCGATGCTTTGCCCAATTTTTTTCAATTTCTCGAATTCCTACTGATACCGCGCTTATTACGATCAGGGTAACAAATCCTAAAAAAATAAGTACCGTATTTGACACATCGGAACCCATAATAGTTCTTTTAGTTGTTATCTGTTATCGGTTTATCTAATCTCTTATCACTTATTTAATAGTTTAGATTTTAGTTTAGATACTTTAAAATTAGATTTTAGATTTAAAAATGAAACATAATGAAACAACATGAAACATGTTTAACCCAAAAATTAAAAAATTAAAATAAATGTATATAGTAGGACATAACTTGTAACTAGATTAGGTAATTAACAGTATCGATATCGATGAAAAAACTCCCGGGAAACGTAAAAAAGTCTGATATTATTTCTATCGTACCAGATACGGCGTCGCCATTTTCATCCATGCATAGCTACATTTCAGAGCTTAATAACAGCGCACTATTTGCGGGGTTGGTTATGTTGATTATGAATGTTGGATCTAGATATGTACAAATCAACCTAAGCGAATCAACTGAAGAATATTTAAAGGAAATACTTAAAAAAGAAATTCTTGTATTTGCAATTGCGTGGATGGGAACCCGCAACATTTACTATTCTCTTATTATTACTGCATGTTTCATTATTATCGCAGACCATTTAACAAATGAAAAAAGCGAATACTGTATTTTGCCCCAGCATATTCGAGAACGAAACAAACAAACAGGCGAAGTAGTGAAAAGCACCGAGTTTGTTTCTGAAGTTGAAATCAATCGAGCAATTGGGGTTTTAGAAAAAGCAAAACGGCAAAAAGAACATGAAAGAAATGAATCATTGCTTAAAAAACATAATTTTTTTGAACTTTCTTCCTGAAATAATAAAATAATATAGCTATAAAACCAAAAAAACAAATAGTTAAAAAATAATAATAGAGTAATAGAGTGTTATTTTTTAAAATAAATTAATCTTTTTATTTCGATGTATCCTTCTTCTGGATTTTCGTCGTTTGGATCTTCGTCGTTTGGATCTTCGTCATCATCTTTATCGGGAATGGGAACAGGAGGGATGGACCCATCCGAACGGTCTCAGATTTTAATTCAGATAAAGAACGCCAGGGTGAATTATGCAAAAGTAATAGAAAAGATAGACTTTCGTCCATATATGTTAGACTTACCTCCCGCAACATCTTCTTCATCTTCTTCTTCTTCTTTCTCGTCTTCATCATCATCGTCGTCATCAGCTCGAATGGCAATATATTTGCCAGATACTCACAATGTTCATATCGTTTTTGAAAAATATATTAAATTGTATAAAGGCGTAATAGGCAATCCCGCATTAGTGTTTGTGGATCGAAAAGCGTACAGTGACTACATATTATATGCAAGAGACCTTATAAAAAAAACGAATGCTGGCGCTCCTACTCCTCCTTCAA
>Ga0194133_10002931_pt1 | contig 25124 bp, 25 predicted proteins | sample TA2KigOf40mmetaG_FD_155448 | JGI IMG/M metagenome (GOLD analysis project Ga0194133, IMG submission 155448) | Freshwater microbial communities from Lake Tanganyika, Tanzania - TA2015055 Kigoma Offshore 40m | ecosystem: Environmental > Aquatic > Freshwater > Lake | place: Tanzania: Lake... | reverse complement strand
CGGCACCTTCGACGCCGAGTCCTTCCGCCGCGCGGTGGAGTTCGTCATCACGGCGATGGACATCTCCATCTGCTTCGCCGACTTCCCGACGGAGGCGATCGGTCGTACCACGCGCGACTACCGCCAGCTGGGCATCGGCTACGCCAACCTCGGCGCGCTGCTCATGGCCGTGGGCCTGCCCTACGACTCCGATGGCGGTCGCGCGCTCGCCGCGTCGATCACCTCGCTGATGACCGGTACGTCGTACCGCCGCTCGGCGGAGCTCGCGGGCGTCGTCGGCCCCTACGAGGGCTACGCCCGCAACGCCGAGGCGCACAAGCGCGTCATGCGCAAGCACGCAGCAGCAACCGACTCGGTCCGCTCGGCCACGAGCCTCGACGGTGACGTGCTCAAGCTCGCCGAGAAGGAGTGGGCCGAGTGCCTGCGCGTCGGCGAGACCAACGGCTGGCGCAATGCGCAGGCCTCGGTGCTCGCGCCCACCGGCACCATCGGCTTCATGATGGACTGCGACACCACCGGCGTCGAGCCCGACTTCTCGCTGGTGAAGTTCAAGAAGCTCGTCGGCGGCGGCTCCATGCAGATCGTCAACCAGACGATCCCGCTGGCGCTGCGTCGCCTCGGCTACACCGAGGAGACCGTCGAGGCGATCGTGGAGTACATCGCCGAGAACGGCCACGTCGTCGACGCCCCCGGCCTCAAGCCCGAGCACTACGCCGTCTTCGACACGGCCATGGGGCAGCGCGCGATCACGCCCATGGGCCACGTGCGCATGATGGCCGCGGTGCAGCCGTTCCTGTCCGGCGCGATCTCCAAGACGGTCAACATGCCCGAGACGGCGACCGTCGAAGAGGTTGAGGAGATCTACTTCCAGGGCTGGAAGACCGGCCTGAAGGCGCTGGCGATCTACCGCGACAACTGCAAGGTCGGCCAGCCGCTCTCGGATGCCAAGGCCAAGTCCAGCGAGGCTGTCGCCGAGACCGTGGTGGTCGAGGGTCGGCCGGTGCGCAAGCGCCTGCCGAAGTCGCGTCCGTCGGTCACCACATCCTTCAGCGTCGCCGGCGCCGAGGGCTACATGACCGCCGGCTCCTACCCCGACGACGGCCTGGGCGAGGTCTTCCTCAAGCTCGGCAAGCAGGGCTCCACCCTCGCCGGTGTCATGGATGCCTTCTCCATCGCGATTTCGATCGCACTGCAGTACGGCGTGCCCCTGGAGGCCTTCGTCTCGAAGTTCGTCAACATGAAGTTCGAGCCGGCCGGCATGACCGACGATCCGGACGTGCGTATGGCGCAGTCGATCATGGACTACGTCTTCCGCCGCCTGGCGCTGGATTACCTGCCCGAGGACAAGCGCGCCGAGCTTGGCATCTACACGGCCGAGGAGCGTGCGGCCACGGTCGCGGCGACCTACGGCGGGGGGGCACCGGCGATCGAGGCGGATGTCGTCGTCGAGGCCGAGGAGACGGTGGCACCCACCGCTCCTGCGGCAGCGCAGGAGGCGCCCGCCAACGTGCACTCCTCCGCCGAGTTGCTCGAGGCACTCACGGGCACCGCATCCGACGCCCCGCTGTGCATGACCTGCGGTGTCAAGATGCGCCCGGCCGGTTCGTGCTACGTCTGCGAGGGATGCGGGAGCACCTCAGGCTGCAGCTGAAAGTGCAGTTTATTGCAACAGATGCAACAACTCAGGACTACGACCTGAGCGTGAAAACACCCCGATCTGTGGGCGGTTCCGGACCTTCGGAGCCGCCCGCAGTCGTTCCCTGACCTCACCACCGCGGCTGAGTGAGGCCGCCGGCACCGTGGGCCCGACGCCCTTTGGGGCGGGATTCGAGACCGCCGATAGTTTTGCCAACGTACCCAAAGTGGGCAGTATGGTAGGATGGGTGCATGGCGATAAGCGAGAGCAACTCAGTTCTAGTTGAGGTAGACGCGCGCGGCCGCGTGAGCCTGGGCAAGTTGCACGCCAAGAGCGGCCCATATCTGGCGACCGTCGAGCCAGACGGCTCGCTCATCTTGGAGCCTGCGGTGGTGCTCTCTCAGTCGCAGCGGAAACTGCTTCAGCGCCCCGACATTCTGAGGGCCATGTCAGCCTTGGACGCAACCCCGGCCGAGCCGAGTCCCCGCGGGCGCCCCCGACGGACCGCTTCCAAGTGATCCGCGAACCCCAATATGAGGCAGGCGCAGAAGAGGTGCTGGATCAACTTGAGGCGGGTTCCGACGAGAGGCTACTCAACGCCGTAGTCGATGCGATTGAGTTGATTCTGGATCGCGGAGATGAGCCCGAAGCCCGACGAAAGATGGTCACCGGGGAAAACGGCCAGGACTGGTTTGAGGTAACTGTTCGAGACAGTCGCCACGATTGGGTCATCTTCTGGAGGCCCGAGGGCGCAGTGGCCAGGATTGCGTACATTGGCTCGTTCTAGCCGCACGAACCCACGTCCCCATCACATCTTTCGTCACTGAGCCCCTGTGATTGGCTGATGCTGCCTGTGCCTGGTTCCCATCCTCAGAGCACGACGAGCACAGTGCCTAGGAAGACAACACCGAGCGCCACCACTTCGAGTCGCACGAGTCGCTCGCGCAGGAAGACCACGGCGAGGAGCGCCGTAACGAGGGGACTGAGGGCTCCGAGGACCGATACGACACCGATGTCTCCCTCTTTTGCCTCGGCGAAGTAGGCCATGTTTCCGAGCGCGAGCGCGAACCCGGCCCGCGATGCGTGGAGACCTTGGTCGCGCGCAGACGTCGGGGGATCCGGTACAGTGTCCACCACAACTCGTTACATCGGTCTCACCGCTGGGGGAGTGTCATGCGCTACACGAAGATTTTGGTGGCCGCTGCTGCGAGCGTCGCTCTCGCCTCGGGGGCTGCGATCGTCGCCACCGGCCCTGCCCACGCTGCCAAGGCGACGGGCGCCATCACGATGACGCTGAAGCCGGGCCTGGCCTACGTCATCACCGGTGATCACTGGGTCGGCGTGAAGCCGGCGCGCACTGGCATCGAACCCGCCGGCACCCCCTTCCCCGGCCCGACGGTGACCTTCCCCGTGTCCTTCGAAGACGGGGCCTTCAAGGTGCGCGGCAAGGGCGAGCTCGCTCTGGGGCCCGGCAGCATCAGCGCGCGCAAGCCGCTCGTGAGCGCCACGCCGGACCAACTGGCCAGGGGCAAGGCGCAGGTGTCCTTCGTCGTCGGCAACGGAAACCTGCTCATTGTGCCGTTCTACGTCAAGAACTTCGAGAAGGTCGGCACCGATACCGAGGGGTTCGTGCGCTGGACCGGTGACCTGCATGCCACGAAGGACAAGAAGACGCTGAGGGACTTCAACGGATTCTCGGGACTCACGGGAAACAAGGCACTCAAACCGGGCCAGGCGCTCGGGGTCATCAACATCGACGTGAAGGCCTCGTAGTTCAACGTGAGGGGGCCATGGCGAGTGATGTGCCTCAGGCCAGGCTGTCCCTGAGACTGTCCACGACGGTCGCGACTGCCGCATCGCACGCCTCATGCCATTTGGTTGCCTCAGGCCCCTTCTTGGGGGCGCCGAGGTAGGTCACCGGCTTGATGTAGCTCGCGTTCACGCTGACCTGACACCCGCCGTCGATCGTGTGGAACGCCACGTCGACGGTGATGGGGTAGAGATCGGATGGGCTGGCCGTGAGTGTCAATCCGATGTCCGTGGACACGGTGCCGTAGGTGAACAGGGCGACCTCTCCGTGCTCAGCGTGGATATCCCCGCCCGAGTCCTTGATGCTCGTGTAGCCCCCGGCATTGAGTGCGGCAAGTACCCGGTCATGTGCCTCCTGAGGAGGCACACTGACGGCAAATGACTTGGCCGCCGTGATCGGCGGAAACAACTTCCCGAAAATCGACATTCGGCCGACCTCCTTCTCGTGTGCGTGAAGCCTAGGGCATTCGCGCGCGATACTTGGATGTCGTTCGGTGCAGGGCCGGGTTCATGGTGGTGGGTCCTTGCGCCGCGAGCCGTCGCCGTCAGAGCGCTCGTCGGCGAGTCGATCAACCGCCTCGCGGAGCGCGGCGATTTCGGCGAGGAGCTCCGGGGAAGCCTCAGACTTCTTTCCCTTGTCCCGGCTGCTGCCCGTCACCCACGTGACGATCTGCGCGGTGAAGAGGCTGGCGGCGAGGAGGGCGCACACGCCGACGACGAGCGCGAGGGTCTGGCCATCCTCTGTCTGGGGAGTGCCGACGGATGTCCTCAGGCGGAAGATCGTGGCGAAGGTCCACGCTGCCGAGGAGCCGACGTCGCTAAGGGCTGACTCCGGATCCTCGTGCTCGACGTAGGACATGACACCTGTGGCCAGCACGATCACGAAGGCGACAAGTCCAAGCGAAAACGCGAAGCCGTGCCCCGCCGCGAAGGTGCGCAGCTCAAGCACGTATGCCGTGAGCAGAATGAAGAGCAGCAGCCACGATGCGTCCGGCACCACGGCCAGTGGAGCGACGAGGAGCAGGGGAGTGCCGAGGTGGGCTAGCGCGTAGTCGCGCTTGCTCCTGGCCCGCGCCAGACCGAGCCAATACGTCGCGAGGATCGCGAGCCAGGCACACCCACGAGGCCAATGAGCACCCCGTCGACCTGTGCCTCGAAGTGCATCGCGTCGATGACCAGGAGCAGGAGCGAGTAGGCCGCCACGAGAGCGAGCCGCGCAATGGCCAGGACAGAACTCCGGAGGGGGGAGTCGTCCGCTGTCTCGACCGGGGGTTCCTGCGATGTCACGGGGTTAGGCTAGTCGCGCACGAGGGGGTGCGTGGAGCTCGTCTCTAGCGACGCTGGGGCCAGTCCTGTCCCTGCCCGCCGTCGATGGCCTCGTCCGCGAAGTAGTAGGGCCCGGTGATCCCCTTCTTGCGCATGGCGATGCCCGTGAGGACCTCCCGGATGACGCGGTTGGCGATGAGGCCGGTCTGGTAGGTCACCGCGCCCACTCGCGTGGGCCAGTGGGCGCCCGTCCCGCGGGCCTCGGCGACGAGAAGCGCGCCCTCGATACTCGATGAGGATCGCGGTGAGACGTGATCTCGTACGTCGACAGTTCCGTCCTGCTGTCGCGCTACCTCGCTGAGGACAGGTCTGACGAGGCGAGCGCGATGATTCGAGGCGCCAACTTTGTCGTGACGTCTCACGTTGCGGAGATCGAAGTGACACGTGGCCTCGCCTTTGTCGACAGTCCCGCGGAGCGACTGATGTGCCAGAACCTCTCTGCCGAGGACTGGCGCTGCCTTTCGGTAGTCGAATGCGACCATGGTCTTGCTGATCTCGCCGCCACCATTGCCGCTCAGACCCGGGTGCGCAGCCTCGATGCCATCCACGTGGCGTCCGCACTGGTGGTCGGCGCCCTACGATTCCTCACCTTTGATCAGCGACAGGCAGATGCCGCTCGCGCCTTCGACCTTGACGTCGTGGGAGTGACGGTCTGACCTATCAGGTTCGGTGGCCCGCTGGTTTCAGGCGAGTCAGTCCTTCGGGCACCCCACGACTGGGTCATGAGTCCGGGCCGCCTGAGCAGCGCGCGCCTGTCGGCCCGCGGCGTAGAAGAAGACGACGGCCACGAGCAGTACGACCCCGGCCCCGACCATCCCGTGAGCTGCTAGGCCGTTCATGTACGCCGCGCCAATCGCCGCATCGACGTCGTCGACCGTGACGACGACGGAGCTGCGCGACGCAGCATCGGCGATCTGCTGGAGTTCGGCCCCGCGCTCCAGCTGAGCGACAACTTCAGCGGCGACGTCGGGCGCAATCCCGGCGGACGTCGCGGATCCAACGAGGTCTCTAACCATCGTGCCGAAGACCAGGGCTGTCGTCAGTGTCACGCTGATCGCACCGCCGACGCCCGTCGCGGCGCTGCGAAAGGACGATGCCTGATTGGCCTCGTCCCGGGGTGCTGCGTCCATCACGGCATTGGTGATGGGCACGGAGGCTCCCGTGCTGGCGGCGGCGAAGAGTGCCAGGGTGAGTGCAATCAGCCACAGCGGCGTGGTTGGTCTGAGAGTGGCGGAGAGGACGAGGGTGAGCGCAGCCGCCACCAGGAAGAGCGTGCCAGCGAAGCGGATGCTCCGGGAGCGCACGAGCCATCCCGACGCAGCAGCGGCGAGGATGGTGATGGCCTGGGCGGGCAGTGCCCACAGGGCGGACTGCAAGGTCGTGAGGTGGAAGACCTGCTGGAAGGCGAGGGTGAGGTAGAACCACAGGTTGGCGAAGTTCGCGAGGACGATGACCGTGAGGAGGATGAGCACTCCTCCCGACCGCAGGATGGCCAGCGACAAGGTGGGGTGCGCGATGCGACGCATAGCGACGATGAGGACCGTCAGCGCCGCCACGGCGATCGCTCCGCTGATCAACAGCACGACGCCCGGGCCGTCCCGGCCGAGTGTGTTGATGCCCTGGACGAGGCAGACGAGAAAGAGTCCGGCCAGGGCGGGCGTGATGAGCTCCGCGCGCGGCGCCATCGCGTCGGCGCGCGGGATGCCCTTGCGCACGACAACCAAGGCGGCTACTCCTGCGACAAGCCAGGCGACGGCGACACTGCGCCATCCGAACTCGTCAATCAGCCAGCCGGCGATGATCGGCATCGTCAGGAACGTCACGGGGAGGATGGCCGAGTAGGTGGCGAAGGCTGAGGCCCGCTGGTCCTTGCCCTCCATGGATAGGCCGAGGAGTGCGATGCCGCACACAAAGAGGATGCTTCGACCCACATCGGCGAGGAACACGCCCAGGAGAACCGTCGGAAGTCCGGTCGCTGTGGCCGTCACGGCGGCGCCCACGACGTAGCAGGCAGCGGCGACGGTCATGGTGCGCCGGTGGCCCCAGCGGCTCCCCAGGGCGCCGGCCAGGAAGACGACGAGGAGCGCGCCGAGGCTCGGCATGATGCGGATGAGCGTGACGTTGCCCTGGAGTTTGAGGTCGGTGATCAGGCCGGGGAGCATGTAGGAGAACGTCGCGCCCTCGACGAGGGCAAGGCATGCGATGGCGCTGACTGCGATGACGACTCGTCGTTTCCCCTGGGACTCGCGTGCGCGGACCACCTCCGCAGAATACTGGCGAGGTCTGCTGCCGGGGCCGGGTGAGGGTGCAGTGAAGGGCGTGGACGATGGGCGGAGGGCTCAGTCGCGGCCGCGCTCGATAGCGTCCATATCGGCACGGGTGCTGCCCAGATCAGCCCGCAGGTAGGCCTCGGTCTCCGGGAGCGCGACGTGGAGGTCGCTCACCCCATGCACTTCGGCGATGACCTCCCTGGCGCGCAGGTCGAAGACATGGCCGGCGCGCGTGCGATCCTCTGACACGGCATGCAGGTGATAGCCGGCGATGGAGATGGCCTGGCTGAAGGGCGGCGACCAGAAGCCGACGATCGTGGCCGTGATGTCGCGGAAGTCGAAGACCGCCTGATCGCTCACAGCCTCCACCAGAGGAGTGCCCGACGCGTGGCGGCAGGCGGCGCGCATGCGCAGCTCGTCGAGATGACCGGTGATCCGCCAGGCGAAGAAGTCGTTGTCGCTGGTGCGCAGCCCATCGAGCCGCGAGGTGAGATCATCGAAGGACGTGATGTCGCGCAGCGTCACGGTCCTGTCTGGGGCGAAGGCCACCACCGTGGCAAAGGGTGTGAGCGTGTCGTCCGACGCCTCCGTGACCGACCCGTCGCTGCGTGCCTGGAAGCAGTGGCCGTCGACGAGGATCATCTCCCCGTCGAGCTCTTCGAAGGTGCCGAGGCCCGTGTCCCCATGCCGACGCAGGTCGCCCACGGTTAGCGCCCCCTGGTAGAGCCCCTCGATGAGGGCGCCGGACGTGGAGACCTGGAACATCGAGTGGTGCTGCACGTCAAGGGCTTCGGCCAGTGCTTCCTGGACGACCCGGCGGATGGGTTGACCCGAGGACTGGGCCCGAGCGCGGATAGCCGCCCAGAGAGCGTCGGAAATGGTCGTCTCGAGCCGGTGAGCCATGGGGGCACGGTAGGGGACCGGTCAAGACCGGTCCGGCCTGCCGCCCCGCTGTTGCCCGAGTCAGGATCTGGACTTAGTCTGCGGAGGTGGCAGCCACGGCGGAGATCCTGCGCGAGCACGGGGTGCAGGTGACCGCTCAGCGGATCGCGGTGCTCCAGGCCGTCACCGCCCGCCCGCATGTCACCGCCGATGTCGTCGCTGAGATGGCACGCGGTGAGATCGGGGCCATTTCGAAGCAGTCGGTGTACGACGCGCTGTCGGCCCTGGTGGACGCGGGCATCCTGCGGCGCATCGAGCCGGCGGGATCAGCCGCGCGATACGAGACGCGCGTCGGAGACAACCACCATCACCTCGTGTGCCGCGGCTGCGGCGCGGTGGTCGACGTCGACTGTGCCGTGGGCGCGGCACCCTGCCTCACGGCCGCGGATGCGGCGGGCTACTCCGTCGACGAGGCCGAGGTCACCTTCTGGGGCCGATGCCCCGACTGCACGACGAGCGCTGCTGTCTAGCGCCCGAGACTCAGCACGACCACGCCATACAACCGGAGGAGACAAGACCATGGCGAACGAGAGCAAGTGCCCGATGTCGGCAGGCGCCGGCGTCGGTACCCAGAATGAGGATTGGTGGCCCGAGCAGCTCGACCTGCGCGTGCTCCAGCAGAACCCGCCGCAGGCCGACCCCATGGGGCCGTCCTTCGACTACGCCACCGAGTTCGAGTCCCTGGACTTCGACGCGGTCAAGGCTGACCTGCGCGCCCTCATGACCGACTCGCAGGAGTGGTGGCCGGCGGACTACGGCCACTACGGCCCGTTCTTCATCCGCATGGCGTGGCACAGCGCCGGCACCTATCGCGTGAGCGACGGTCGCGGCGGTGGCGGCGAAGGGCTGCAGCGCTTCGCCCCGCTCAACAGCTGGCCGGACAACACCAACCTCGACAAGGCCCGCCGTCTGCTGTGGCCGGTTAAGTCGAAGTACGGCCGCAAGCTCTCGTGGGCCGACCTCTTCATCCTCACGGGCAATGTCGCGCTCGAGAGCATGGGCTTCGAGACGTTCGGATTCGGCGGTGGGCGCGCGGACGTGTGGCAGGCCGATCAGACCTACTGGGGCACCGAGCAGGAGTGGCTGGCGGACAATCGCTACTCCGGTGATCGCGTGCTCGAGAATCCGCTCGGCGCCGTGCAGATGGGCCTCATCTACGTCAACCCCGAGGGCCCCAACGGCGTGCCCGATCCGCTGGCCTCCGCCCGCGACATCCGCGAGACCTTCGGTCGCATGGCCATGAACGACGAGGAGACGGTCGCGCTCATCGCCGGTGGGCACACCTTCGGCAAGACCCACGGCGCTGCCAATCCCGAGGGCTACGTCGGTCCTGAGCCCGAGGGCGCCCCCATCCAGCAGATGGGCCTGGGCTGGAAGAACTCCTTCGGCACCGGTGACGGCGACGACACCATCACCTCGGGTCTCGAGGGTGCATGGACGCCGACGCCCATCACCTGGGACAACAGCTACTTCGACACCCTCTTCGCCTACGAGTGGGAGCTCACGACGAGCCCCGCGGGGGCCAAGCAGTGGGTGCCCGCGGGCGGTGCGGCTGCCGATGCCGTGCCGGATCCGCACGATCCCTCGAAGCGTCACGCGCCGGTCATGCTGACGACCGACCTTGCCCTGCGCATGGATCCGATCTATGAGCCCATCTCGCGTCGCTTCCACGAGAACCCGGCCGAGTTCGCCGACGCCTTCGCGCGCGCGTGGTTCAAGCTCACGCACCGCGACATGGGCCCGAAGTCGCGCTACCTCGGCCCCGAGGTGCCCGCGGAGACCCTGATCTGGCAGGACCCGGTCCCGGCTCCCACCCTGCCGCTGATCAGCGACGCCGATGTCGCGACGTTGAAGCAGAAGGTGCTCGACTCGGGCGTGTCCGTGGCGGACCTCGTCCGCACGGCATGGGCCTCGGCCTCGACCTTCCGCTGCACCGACAAGCGCGGCGGTGCCAATGGTGCGCGCATCCGTCTGGAGCCGCAGAACTCCTGGGAGGCCAACAACCCGCCTCAGACGAATTCGGTCATCAGGCACCTGGAGGCGATCCAGGCCGATTTCAACGCCGCCGGTGGCGCGCAGGTCTCGCTTGCGGACCTCATCGTGCTCGCCGGTGGCGCGGCGATCGAAAAGGCCGCCAAGGACGCGGGCATGTCGGTGACGGTGCCCTTCACCCCGGGACGCACTGATGCGACACAGGCGATGACGGATGTGGCGTCCTTCGCGGTGCTCGAGCCGTCGGCCGACGGCTTCCGCAACTACCTGGCTAAGGGTCACGTGCAGACGGCCGAGTTCCTGCTGGTGGACAAGGCCAACCTGCTCGACCTCACGGCACCCGAGATGACCGTGCTCGTCGGAGGAATGCGCGCCCTCGGCGCGAACTACGACGGCTCCGACCTCGGTGTCCTCACCGCGACCCCCGGCACGCTGACGAACGACTACTTCGTCAACCTGCTCGACATGGGCACCGTGTGGACCCCGACGTCGGACACCGAGCAGACCTTCGAGGGCCGCGACCGCACGACCGGCGAGCACAAGTGGAATGCCACGCGTGTCGACCTGGTCTTCGGCTCCAACTCGCAGTTGAGGGCCCTGGCCGAGGTCTATGGCGCCTCGGACGGGCAGGCGAAGTTCGTCAACGACTTCATTGCCGCATGGGACAAAGTGATGATGAGCGATCGCTTCGACCTCAAGAAGTAGTCCCGCTCACGCACGACGGCAGCGCCGCACGGGTCCTCCGGCCCGAGCGGCGCTGCCGTGCTTCCGGGGGTCCCCGCAGGGATTCGCAGGTATCGTGACCCGGTGACCCAGCGAGTGCGCGCCTGCATCGTGGGCGCTGGCTTCTCTGGGATCGCCGCGGCCATCGACCTGCGCCGAGCGGGCGTCACCGACCTCGTCATCGTCGACCGTGGCGCTTGCGTGGGTGGCGCGTGGCGAGACAACACCTACCCCGGCTGTGCCTGCGATGTGCAAAGCCGCCTCTATGAGCTCGAGGTCGCGCCGTGGCCTGAGTGGACCCGGAGGTTTGCCGGCCAGGAGGAGATCCGCGCCTATCTCGAGTCGGTCGTGGAGATCTTCGGCCTGGAGCCGGCCATGCGCCTGGGGACGGAGGTCACGCACGCGCAGTGGCACGAGGCTGACGATGCCTGGCACGTCGAGACCACGCGCGGCATGATCGTGGCCGATGTGCTCATCAGCGCATGCGGCGGTCTCACGGAACCCCTCTATCCGGATATCCCAGGAGCGGCCGACTTCACCGGTCCGACGATGCATACCGCGCGCTGGGATCACGGAGTCGACCTGCGTGGCAAGCGTGTGGCGGTGGTGGGCACGGGTGCATCCGCGATCCAGGTGATCCCGGCCATTGCGCCCGATGCCGAGGCGGTTGTCGTCCTGCAGCGCACTCCGCCGTGGGTCATGCCGCGTCGGGATCGGGGTATCCCGGCCTGGTACCGCTCATCCCTTGCGGCGCTGCCACCGCTCCAGCGGAGCATGCGCGCCGTGAGCTCCTGGGCCCGCGAGGTGCAACTCCTGTCCTTCACCCGGCAGGGCGTGTTTCGCACGATGGGCGAGCGCATCGCCCGCCGGCACCTCGAGGCCCAGGTGTCCGACCCTGAGCTCAGGCGCAAGCTCACGCCGGGCTACGCCATGGGATGCAAGCGCATCCTGCTCAGTGACGACTATTACCCCGCTCTCGCCCGTGACAACGTGACTGTCGCGCCCGGCCTCGCGCGTGTCACGTCGACCGGTGTGGTCGACAACGATGGCGTAGAGCACGCGGTCGATGTCATCGTCTGGGCCACGGGCTTCAGGGTCCTGGAGCCACCGTTGGCCGATCGCGTGGTCGGACGAGGAGGTGAGACCCTCACCGAGGCGTTCGCCCGCAACGACATGAGCGCTTACAAGGGCACGACGGTCGCGGGCTTTCCCAATCTCTACATCCTCCAAGGACCCAACACCGGGCTCGGGCACTCATCGGTCGTGCTCATGTCCGAAGCCCAGATCGGCTACCTCGTGCCCGCCGTGGCCTCCGGACTCGTGATGGAGGTCGACGCGACTGCGCAGCGCCGCTACGTCGAGGACATCGATCGCCGTCTCGCCTCGACGGTGTGGCAGCAGGGCGGCTGCCAGTCGTGGTACCAGAATGGCCACGGTCGCAATGTCGCGCTGTGGCCGGGTAGCACGCACGCCTTCGCGCGGATGATGCGCTCCTTTGACCGCGGGGCGTATCGCACTCGTCACCGGAAGAGAGGCACCCATGTCCCGGCAGCCTGACTACCGCATTGACGGGGGCGTGGCACTCGTCACCGGCGCTGCCGGCGGCATCGGAGCCGCCATCGCCGAGCGCCTGGTGCGCGAGGGGAGCAACGTCGCGCTCGTCGATCGCGATGCTGCTGGCCTCGAGGATCTCGCGGGGCGCCTGCGCGTGCGCCGACCTGATCGTGAGGTGACCGCCATCGTCGCGGATCTCGCTGAGCCGCAGACGCCCGCCGACGTCGTGTCCCAGGCGCTCGCGCAACACGGGCGCCTCACCCTTGTCATCAACAATGCGGGCGTTGCTCTGGCCGGACGCTTCGAGCAGGTGAGCATCGCCGACGTCGACTGGCTGCTAGCCATCAACCTGCGCGGAGTGCTTGCGGTGACGGCTGCCGCTCTGCCGAGTCTTGGCTCCGGTGCTCAGATCACCAACATCTCCAGTCTCTTCGGGATCGTCGCTCCCGTGGGCAACTCGGTGTACTCCGCGTCGAAGTTCGGCGTCCGTGGCTTCAGCATGGCGCTGCGCACCGAGCTCGCTCCACGGGGCATCGGTGTCACGACCGTCTATCCCGGAGGCATCAAGACCGCGATCGCGCGGCACGCGCGGCGTGGAGTAGGCGTGAGCGAGGCCGAGTGGGAGGTGGGACTACGGGCCTATGACCGCTTCCTCGTCATCGAGCCGTCCGTCGCCGCGCGCAAGATCATCGACGGCACCTCCCGTCGGCGAGCGCGCGTGCTCATCGGGCCCGAGACCTATGCCGGCGACCTGCTGGCGCGGCTGGCCCCCACGGGTCACTCGTCTGTCTTCGAGTACGTCGCCCGCAAGAGGGCGGGCCTGTGACGCACGCGCGTGCAGCACGGAGCCTGGTCGCCGCCACCGCCGCGGCGCTGGTGGTCGGTCTCATGGCCGCACCGACGGCCGCATCGCCCGCGGATGATCGGATGGAGCGCGCCGTCGCCGCAGGTATGCGCGCCCCCGCCCTCGGTGCGGATGCGACCGTGCATGTCCGGGATGTGGGCTCTGACGCGACCGTGGCCGATGACGGCGGTGATGAGCGCCAGGTGCCGGCCTCCACGATGAAGGTCGTCACCGCGGCGACGTCGCTCGTGACGCTCGGCGCGGAGCATCGCTTCGCAACGCGTGTCGTCGAGGGTGCGTCCAGCGGCCGCATCGTCCTCGTCGGCGGGGGTGACCCGCTTCTCACGAGGGCAGACGTGGCTGATCTGGCTGCGCGGACCGCACGCAAGCTCCGACAGGCCGGAGTCACCAGCGTGGTCGTGGACATCGATGACTATCTCTTCCCGCAACCCACGGATGCACAGGGCTGGGCTCCGGGGGACCGTCCGACGTACGCCGCCGCCGTTCGGCCGTTGGGTTTTGTCGGCGACTACTCGAATGACACCGTCCTCACGGCATGGACATCCTTCGTACAGGGCGTGCGGGCGAGGGGAGTCAATGCCCGTGCGGGCTCGCGTGTCCTTGCCGACGCCGACGCCCGCCGCATTACTGTCATTCGCCCCCACAGCCTCCGTGAGGCTGTCGAGCTCATGCTGCGTGTCAGCGAGAACAACGTCGCGGAGGTGCTGTTCCGACAGGTGGCGCTCGCGCGCGGCTATCCGGCCACCTGGAGCAGCGCATCCAGCGCGGCTCAGGAGGCCCTGCGTGACCTCGGTGTCGCGAGTTGGCCACTGCGCCTGGTCGACGGAAGCGGACTGTCGGGGCGCAATCGCCTCACGGCGACCGCCCTCACCGAGTTGCTCGACGTGGCCCTGGGTGATGCCCGCCTCGATGCCCTCATCGACGGACTACCTGTGGCCGGCCGCACGGGGACGCTCATCAATCGTTTTGCGTCCCCACCCGCGTCGTGTGCCCGAGGCAAGGTCGCTGCCAAGACGGGCAGTCTGACGGGCGTATCCACGCTCGCTGGCGTCACCCAGGGGCGAGATGGCCGCTGGCGGAGCTTTGCGATCCTGGTCAATCATCGTCCTGCGGCCTACCCCACATCGTCGACGAGCCTGGCCATCGACTCCGTCGCCGCAGTCGTGCAGGGTTGCGCATGAGCCCCGAGGATCACGTCCTCGCAGCGGCAGATGCGGCTCTCGACGCCGGCGACATCGTCATCGATGGCGACATCATCGAGTCCTATCGCTTCGATCGCTCGACCGGCACCGAGGCCGGGGTGCCCTTCGCCGTGGTCTTCCCGCGCACGACCGAGCAGGTGGCGGCGCTGATGCGCTCCGCCCACGAGCATCGCGTGCCCGTGGTGCCCCGCGGTGCGGGTTCGGGTCTCACCGGTGGCTCCAACGCGATCGACGGGAGCATCGTGCTGTGCTTGGAGCGCATGCGCGAGGTGCGCACCGTCGACATTGCCAACGGATTCGTCGAAACCGAGCCGGGTATCTTCAACACCGATTTGCGCGAGCGCGTTGCGCAGGACGGACTCTTCTACGCCCCTGATCCGGCGAGCAAGGACTTCTGCTCCATCGGGGGCAATGTCAATACCAACGCCGGCGGCCTGTGCTGCGTGAAGTATGGCGTGACGCGCGATGCCGTCCTCGGCCTGGAGGTGGTTCTCCCCGACGGGCGAGTGAGCCGCTTTGGGCGCCGGACAGTCAAGGGGGTCGCCGGCTATGACCTCGCCGGCCTGATCGTCGGCAGTGAAGGCACCCTCGGCATCGTGACGATGGCGCGGCTGCGGCTGCGACCCCTCCCGCCTCCGGCCACCACCGTCGTCGCACTCTTCGACGATGTCGCCACCGCGGGACGCGCAGTGGAGCGCATCATGGCGACGACCACTCCGAGCCTGCTCGAGCTCCTCGACCGCACCACGATGCAAGCCGTGGAGGAGTGGCGTCCGTCCGGGCTTCCCGTCGATGCCGGGGCCCTGCTGATCGGTCAGTCCGATCAGCCTGGAGCAGGTGCCACGCTCGAGGCCGATGCCATCCTGGCCGCCTGCCTGGGCTCCGGAGCCCGGGAGGGCTATCGCTCGGAGGACCCGGAGCAGGCCGACATGCTGCTAGGTGCCCGGCGCATGGCAATCCCTGCGCTTGAGGCTAAAGGCGACTGGCTGCTCGACGATGTGGCCGTCCCGCGGAGCGCCCTCGCGGTAGCTGTCGCGGAGATCGAGGCGATTGCGCACAGGCATGATGTGCTGATCGGGACCTTCGGGCACGCCGGCGACGGCAACCTGCATCCGACGATCGTGACTCCGCGGGGTGATGCGGAAGCGGCCGAGCGGGGGATGGCTGCCTTTGACGAGATCCTCGAGGTGGCCGTGCGGCTGGGTGGCACCGTGACCGGCGAGCACGGCATCGGGCTCCTCAAGCGCCGCTCCCTCGCGGGCGAACTCGATGAGCCCGCCCGCGACCTGCACTTCAGGCTCAAGGAAGCCTTCGACCCGCGCGGTGTTCTCAACCCGGGGAAGTCGCTGCCCCGGTGGTAGCCGGCGCGGTGTCCGCCGCGGCTGACGGCGCGTCGGGATCCTCCGGTGGTGGATGCCCGGGGAGCGGGTGCTCTGGGTCGCGGTTGGTGAGGTATTTCAGGACGCGATAGATCGATGCACCGATCGGCACGGCGACCAGCGCCCCGATGATGCCGAGCAGGATCGACCCGATCGCGATGAGGATGATGATGGCCAGGGGATTGAGGCTGACCGCCTTGCCCATGACCAGTGGCTGCATGACGTCACCGTCGAAGGATCCGACCACGACGGTGAGGGCAATGACCAGCACCGCGACAATCGGACCGCGCTCGGCCAGCGCCACGATGGCGGCGAAGAAGGTCGCGATGGGCGCACCGATGACCGGGATGAAGGCACCGAAGAAGACGATCGCGGCGAGCGCAGGGGCCATCGGCACCTGCAGGATGAGCAGTCCGATGAAGACCAGGATCGAGTCGCAGAGCGCGACGATCACCGTGCCGCGCGTGTAGCCCGCGAGGGACTCCCAGGCCAGGTGCCCGGAGGTGTCGACGTAGGGGCGGGCCCTCGTCGGCATCCAGTCGATGGCCCACTGCCAGATGGCCGCGCGTGACAGCATGAAGAAGATCACGCCGAAGATGAAGACCGAGCCCCCGAGCACGATGTCGCCGACGGAACCCAGGGCTGACGAGCCGATGTCGAGAGCGAAGTTTTTGCCCCAGTTCTCGACCTGGGTGAGGTAGTTGTTGAAGTCGGTGTCCGAGAGGTTGAGCGGCGGCCCGGAGGTCCACTTCTGGATCTCGGACATCGAGTCCTGGATCGACGTCGCGAGGTCGGGTGCTTCATTGACGATCGATCTGACGACGATGCCGAGCACCAGGACGACCGAGATGCCGATGATGATGATGGCCAGGATCATCGCCACGACCTTGTGGAGCTTCGCGCGATGCTGCAGGAAATTCATGATGGGCGACGCCAGCGCGGTGAAGAAGGCCGCCAGGAAGAGTGCAATGAGCACGATCGAGATCTGGCCCATGAGGAAGATCAGGACCCCGAAGCCGGCGAGGATGACCAGGATGCGCCAGGTCATGCCCGCCCATGTCTTGAGGGTGTCAGGCACGCCGAAACCTGCCTCGCCCCCGTCGGAGTCGTCGGCGGGGGGCGTTGTCGCTGGGGCAGGAGTGGTGTCGCTCATGACCGGACCGTAGCGGACCGGCGCTAGTCGACGCGCACGAATCCTCGGGGTGTCAGGAATCCGCAGGACACGATCCCCGGCTCGTCGCCTGCCACCCAGGTGATCTGCGGGGGCAGGCCATCTCCCTGTGCCATCCAGCCCTGGAGTGTCTCCGGGTCGCCGTTCAACTCGATAGAGGTGAGTTCGACCGTGCCGCCGTCGCGCGCAGGATGGCAGTCGGTCGACTGCCACTCGATGAAGTAGGGCAGCTGCGGGTCGTCGATGAGGTCGAGCACGCCGATCTGTCGCCACTGGAGTTCCTGGCCGTCCGGGCGGATGCGTTGGCCTCGGACGCTCTCGCGCCCGAGCCGCTGCTCGACGACGCCGATCTCATCGACCGCCACGACCCAGGCGAGCCATCCACCGCCCTCGTCGGCGCGGTGACGCACCGCGCGTCCGAAGGGGGCCTTGTCGGCCGCGGGGTGATCGAGTGCGGCCACAACCTCGACATAGACACCGTGAGCGAGAGGCAGGATGAAGTTGCGCGTGCCGAAGGCGGGATGGATCCCGCCGTCGACGAAGGCGGCGCCCAGCTCCGAGCCGATGCGCTGCACGACCTCGGCGAGTTCGCCCGGCGAGCAGGCGTAGGAGACGTGGTCCAAGGGCATGGCCGTCATCCTGTCAATGGGGTGAAGGAGTCCGGCATCCGCCCCCCCGAGAGGAGGAGGGGCTAGGGTCACCCTGGACAGGGAGGGCACGTGAGCGAGACGTCTGACACCCCGGTGGCGCCGACCCCGGACTCCGCCCCCGGCGCGGCAGCGCCGCCGACCGCGGCGCTCGACAAGAAGAAGTCGATCATCCTCGGGGTCATCGGCCTCATCTTCATCATCTTCATCTTCGTGCGGGTCATCCCCCAGGTCACGGGATCGGGCTATCAGGCGGCGTTCGCCGAGCTCGAAGGCATGACCACGATGGCGCTGATCATCATCGCCGCAACCGTCATCCTCTACCTCGTCGCCTATGGCTTCCCCTTCATGGCGGCGACACCGGGCTTGAAGTACGGGCCCTCGCAGCAGGTCAACCAGGCCGCCTTCGCGATCTCCAATGGCGTCCCGGCTGGCGGCGCGTTCGGCCTGGCTGTCCAGTACGCCATGCTCGCGTCGTACCGGATCCCGGGATCGGCGGCGACCGCCGCGATCACCGCGGTCGGGCTGTGGAGCATCTTCGTGAGCCTCGGACTGCCCATCCTCGGGGTCGCCGCCCTGAGCATCGAGGGCGGAAACAGCAGCTATAACTGGGTGGCACCGCTCGGCCTGGGCATCCTCGTCGTGGTCATCGTCGGATTCGTCCTCATCATGCGCAGCCCCAAGATTGCGGTGGCCATCGGCAACCTCGGCAACAAGCTCATCAATCCGCTGCGCAAGCACGTGTCCAAACTCAAGGACCTCGACCTGGTCGCGCCGATCACGAAGTTTCGCGGTGATATGTACGACGTACTCCGCAGGCGCTGGCTCTTCCTCACGATCGCGCAGCTCTCCGTCATCCTCACCCAGTTCGCCATCTTCTATGCCTCGCTGCGCGGCGTGGAGGGCTGGGACACGACCGGGACCTCGCCGCTCGCCGCTTTCGCCGCTTTTGCCACCAGCCAGATCATGCTCATGGTCCCCATCACGCCGGGGGGCCTGGGGACCACGGACGCGCTCATGATCGCGCTCCTGCAGAGCATGGGCGTCTCAGGCTCAGTGGCGCAGGCCGCCGACGTCGTGTGGCGCATGGCCTCCTACCTGCCCCAGATCATCATCGGCATCCTGGCGCTCGTCCTGTGGTTCCGTCGGGCCAACCGCACCTTCGCTGCCGCCAAGCCTGCTGATCCGGCTCCCGCAGCCTGACCGGTCCATGTGGAGCCGGTACGTCGCCCTGGGCGACAGCTTCACCGAGGGGCTCATGGACGACACGGCCTCCGATGGGCGTTATGTGGGCTGGGCCGATCGCGTCGCTGCCACGCTGGCACGCACGTCACCCGGCCTGGAGTACGCCAACCTCGCGGTGCGGGGCAAGCTCATCGGCCAGGTCGTCGACGAGCAGGTGCCGCGGGCATGTGACCTCCGGCCGGACCTGGTGACCCTTGCCGCGGGAGTCAACGACGCCCTGCGGCGCTCCTATGACCCGCACGCGTGCGCGACGCACGTTGAGAATGCCGTGCGCCAACTGCGCGGCACGGGGGCCGACGTCGTGCTCTTCGCCTTCGGCGACCCGTCGCGGCGCTCGGCGGTCATGGCGTCGGTCTCGTCGCGCATTGCCGCTGCCAACTCCGCCACGAAGGCCATCGCACAGCGCTACGGCTGCTCCGTGGTCGACTTCTGGGGGTGCGCGGTCTTCGACGACGATCGCTTCTGGGATGAAGACCGCCTCCACCTGTCCCCTGCCGGCCACGAGCTAGCGGCGCGGGCAGCCCTGGCCACCCTGGGGATCGGCGACGACTCGTGGCGGACTCCCGGCAGGCCACCGGATCCCCCCGGCCCGCTGGTGAGAGCCCGGGGGCACGCCGCCTGGGCAGGGAAGCACCTCGGTCCCTGGCTGGCACGCCGGATGCGCGGGCGCAGCTCCGGGGATGGCATCACGGCCAAGCGACCGCACTGGGGGCCTCCGCCCCCGGATGCGTACGCCGTCGGTCCCGTCTAGGCTCCCGGGCAGAAGGGGAGTACCCCCTCGTCGTGGGTTCGTCATCACGGGGCCGCCGCGGCCCCCGGGCCCACGGGTCGGCCTGAGGCCGGCGGCGGGAGACCTTCGGTCGCGAGTTCGCTCGCCCGGAGGACGCTATGCCCACTCATATCGCCGATGACCCTCGCTTCGCGGCTCACGTCGCGCCCGCGCTGACACCTCTGGGCCGCGCGGCCCTCCACGAGCGGGTGGATCGACTGCGCACCGACGTACTCGACCCGTTGCGTCCCCACCTGATCGGGCCGGAGCGCGACGAGCGCGACGTCGCTGAGTTCGAGCGCGCCCTGGCCGAGATCGAGCGGCTCCAGGCGATCCTGGCCGCATCCGTCGAGCTCCCTGCACCCGCCACGGGGCGCCGAGCATCGGTCGCACCCGGAGCCCTGGTTGAGATCAAGGACGGCGCGGGAGAGTCGGTCCGGGTCCGTCCAGTGCACCCGGAGGAGGCCACGATCGACGACGAGCGCATCTCGTGGGACTCGCCTCTGGGCCGATCCCTCCTCGGGGCTCGTGTCGGTGACCGACTGGAGGTGCCCTCGCCGCGCGGCTCGTGGACATGCGAAGTCGTGCGCATCATGCGCTGAGGCGCCTCTCTCACGTCGCTCGGCCGCACACGCGAGGTTTGTCCACAGCCGGTGCCATCCGTCCACAGTGGCGGGGGATCCGAATGCTCTGAGGTGCATGGTCGGTCCACCGTGCCCTCATGACCCTTCCCCTTGACTCCACCACGGCCATCGCCGTGTCATCACCCGAGGACACCGTCCTCGCCCCACCCCTGATGCTGGGCTATTGGCCGGGGGGCTCCATCTGTGCCGTCGCCATCGACCACGACGATCAGATCACCGTCATCATGCGCTGGGATCGCGAGACCGCCGCGGGGCTTCCCCCCGCCACCGCGGGATTGGCGCGGCGGGTCGCGGCCTGCCACCTCGTGGCGTACGCCGATGCGGCACCCGGGGCGGCCATGGACCCCGCCTCGCTCCTGCGCGCTCTGGCGACCGTTGAGGCAGCCGGACTGCCCCTGGGGCGGGTGCTCGTCGCCGGGCGAGATCCCCGCGGAGTGGCCTGGTCCTCGCTGGAGGATGCCGTCGCTGGTGGGGCATGGACCGTGACGACGTCGCACCAGGTCGCGCATGTCGCGAGCGTGTGGGGCTGCGCGGCATGGGAGGACAGCCGTGACGCGTACGTGTCCGACATCGATCCCGATCCCGGCGTGCGCGAGCAGGTGGAGCGCGCGATGGGGCACGTCGTGTCAGCGGACCTCGACCGCGATGCGGTGATCACCCGCGTGCGTGATCTCGTCACCTCGGACCGGCTCGAGCCGGAGACCGTGGCCGAGGTGCTCGTCGGACTCCAAGACGTCCGTGTTCGGGACACTCTCCTATGGGACGTCATGCACGAGGAGCCCGTCATGTGGCAGCGTGCTGCTCAGCGGCTGGCCGAGGTCGTAGCGGCAGCGCCTGACACCCACGTCGCTGCGCCCGCGACCGTGCTCGCGATCCTGCGCTGGCAAACCGGCGATGGTTCGCGGGCCGTCGCTGCCGTCGAGCGGGCGCGGCGGGCCGACCCCGACTACACCCTCGCCGACCTGGTCGACCGGTGCCTTGCCATGGGGATGCACCCCGAGGTCTGGCGCGACGGCCTCGCGAGCCTGCGTCGCGAGGCCTGCCTTCGGGCGGCCTAGGGGAGGGGGACTTGAGGCGCGCGGGAGGCTTGTGTAGCCTCTTCGGCAGGTCATGAGCGCCAGCGTCAAGCCCCGGCTCGCTGGCCGGCAACCCTCCGACCGCGGTGGGGTGCCCCGGGTGATGACCGGGCCTGCATGGCAGGCAAGCGCGGGTCTTGCACAGGGCAAGGCCCCGGACGGCTCGGAGGTCGCTATGTGCTGTTGTCGAATGCCCATCTGACTCGCATCCGGCATCCCCTCGGGGACCTCACGTCATCCGGCGGCCATCCGGCACTCACCGGATCCGCGAATCTCACTCCATCCGCATACCCACCGTAGGAGAACACCATGAGCAACGGCTGGTCCTTCGAGACCCGTCAGATCCACGCCGGGCAGGCACCCGATGCCGCCACCAATGCCCGCGCGCTCCCGATCTACCAGACGACGTCGTACACGTTCAACGACACCAATCACGCGGCGAATCTCTTCGCCCTCAAGGAACTCGGCAACATCTACACGCGCATCATGAACCCCACGCAGGCGGCCGTCGAAGATCGCTTGGCGTCCCTCGAGGGGGGCGTGGGAGCACTCCTCGTCTCGAGCGGGCAGGCGGCCGAGACCCTGGCGATCCTCAACGTTGCCGAAGCCGGGGATCACATCGTGTCGAGCCCCAGTCTCTACGGCGGCACCTACAACCTCTTCCACTACACCCTGCCCAAGCTCGGCATCCAGGTGAGTTTCGTCGAGGACCCCGACGACATCGAGTCCTGGCGAGCTGCGGTGCGGCCGAACACGAAGGCGTTCTACGGTGAGTCGATCGCCAATCCGAAGAACGACATCCTCGACATCCGGGCGGTAGCAGACCTCGCTCACGAGATCGGCGTACCTCTCATTGTCGACAACACCGTGGCCACGCCCTATCTCATCCGGCCTATCGAGTGGGGTGCCGACATCGTCGTGCACTCAGCGACGAAGTACATCGGTGGTCATGGCACCGCGATCGCAGGAGCCATCATTGACTCGGGCAACTTCGACTACGCGCAGTACCCCGAGCGCTTCCCCAACTACAATCAGCCCGACCCGAGCTACCACGGGCTGGTCTACGCACGCGACCTCGGAGTGGGGTCCGCCTTCGGGGCCAATCTGTCCTTCATCCTCAAGGCGCGCGTGCAATTGCTGCGCGACCTGGGCACGGCTATCGCGCCATTCAATGCCTGGCTGCTGTCCCAGGGCCTGGAGACACTCAGCCTGCGCATGGAGCGACATGTGTCCAACGCCCGGCGCGTGGCCGACTTCCTCGAGGGTCGCGACGAGGTGCTCAAGGTCAACTACGCCTCGCTGCCCTCAAGCCCCTGGTATGCCCTCGCCGAGAAGTACTCCCCGGCGGGATCGGGTGCCGTGCTGTCCTTCGAGATCGAGGGCGGCCTCGAGGCGGGCAAGCGCTTCGTGGAGGCCCTGGAGCTGCACAGCCACGTGGCCAACATCGGTGACGTGCGCAGCCTCGTCATCCACCCAGCGTCGACGACGCACTCCCAGCTCACTCCCGAGGAGCAGCTCACTGCCGGTGTCACGCCGGGTCTGGTGCGCCTCGCCGTGGGCATCGAGGGCATTGACGACATCCTGGCCGACCTCGATGCGGGATTCCGCGCGGCGAAGGAGTCCTGACCCGCGTCATGTCCGCGACGTTCGGACCGCTCTCCTACGACGGACCCCCTCCTGCCAGCGGTGCCTGGCAGGAGGGGCACCCCGTCGGAGAACGGCGCTTTCTCGATGTCGGTGACCTCACCGTCACGGCGGGGCAGCGCATCCCCGATGTGCGCGTGGCGTACCAGACCTGGGGTGTGCTCAATGCCGACCGGAGCAACGCGGTCTACATCTGCCACGCGCTGACGGGGGACTCGCACGTGACGGGCCATGCGGGACCCGGTCACCTCACCGCCGGCTGGTGGGACGGTCTCGTGGGCCCCGGTGCACCCATCGATACGGCGGAGTGGTTCGTCGTGTGCGCGAACGTCCTCGGCGGCTGCCAGGGGACGACCGGACCGGCCACGTCGGCCCCTGACGGGCGCCCATGGGGCAGTCGATTCCCCGTCGTCACCGTGGCGGACATGGTCGAGATCGAACGCCGCGTGATGGTGGCTCTGGACATCCCGTCCTGGGCTCTCATGCTCGGACCCTCCCTGGGGGGCATGCGCGTGCTGGAGTGGATGGCGGCGTATCCCGAACTCGTGCGCTCGGGCCTCGTGCTCGGCACGACCGCGGCCGTAACCGCCGACCAGATCGGCACGCACGCCACCCAGATCGCCGCGATCGAGGCCGACCCGGGATACCGCGGCGGGGACTACTACGACGCTCCCGCGGGCGAGGGCCCCCATGTGGGCATGGGGATCGCTCGGCGCATCGCGCATCTCACCTACCGCAGTGAGAGCGAACTCGACCTGCGCTTCGGTCGTGATCCGCAGGGCACCGAGGAGCCCATGACCGGCGGACGCTTTGCGGTCGAGTCCTATTTGGACCATCAGGCCGACAAACTCGCGCGTCGCTTCGACGCAAATACCTACATTGCCCTGACCCGCGCCATGAGCCTGTTCGACGTGGGTGACGGCCGTGGTGGTGTGGCCGAGGCGCTGGGTTCGATCCGCGCGCCCCTGACCGTCGTGGGCCTGGATTCGGACCGTCTCTTTCCCTTGCGTCTGCAGGAGGAGCTCGTGGCAGCCACTCCCGGGGCGCGCCCCCTGCACGTCGTGCGCTCCCCGTACGGACACGACGGGTTCCTTGTCGAGAAGGAGCAGGTGGGGCAGATCGTCCGCGATGCGCTGAGCGCTGTCCCGGTCCCCTGACGGGAGCGATCACGGCGCGTGCGCGATGCCGTCGTCACCATGGCATCCACGGGGTGCGCTGCCTAGCGTGCTGGGATGCCCCGACACCTCGCCGCAGCTCTCATCAGCGCACTCGCCGTCACCACGTCCCTCCTGGCGTTGCCGTCCCCCCAGGTGCACGCTGATGTGACGATCATCGGAGACGACGACCGCAACGCCTTCGTCGGCTCGGGGAGCTTGCTCCTGCCGCCGCAAATCTCCGCCTACGGCCGCGAGACGGCGGCCGAGTGCCCCGGATGCGTGTGGCGCTCGGTCATCCAGTGCGAGATGACCTCCGCGGGTGCGTGCCGCGGGCCCGCCCGACTGTGCGGCGTGGACGGCTATTGGCTGCGCATCTACGTCACGCGGCCTGACGGCGTAGAGATCGATCTTGGCGCCGCATGCTTCGGGCCGGGTGGACCTGTCTCGCGCGAGTCCGTGGAGGGGGTGATCCGCGACCGGATCGTGGCTCGTGTGCCAGACCTGAAGCCGTGGCGCCAGCCTGCGGGTCGCGCGTTGCCACATGTGCCGGTGATCTTCGGTGTGAGCGAGGAGGAGGTGCCGGTGACCGAAGCATTCGAGATCCTCGGTCTATCGATCTCGTTGACGGCACGTCCCCGCTGGATCTGGGACTTCGGCACGGAGTCCGTCGCCACTCTTAGCCCAGGACGGCGATGGCCCGAGCCGACCATCACTCACACGTACCGGCAGGCGGGGGACGCTGTGGTCAGGGTGACGGCCGTCTGGGAGGCGACGTACGAGGTGGGGGGCGTGGGCCCCCTTGATGTTGCCCAGGATGTGGTCCAGCGTGACGCCACCACCGTGCGAGTGGGGCAAGGGCGGGCGGTCCTCGTGCGTTGACGGGGCCCCGGAGCGACGTGAGGGGGCGTCCGTGGCACACTGAGGTCGTCCCGGTCCACCGGGGCGCGGCGCCCGGCGAGTCCTCGGACTTGACTCGGGCCCTCTTCATGGGACCAGTGCGGAGGTTGGCGTCGATGGCAGTGGCAAAGAAGGCCCCGGCGAAGAAGGCTCCGGCGAAGAAGGCTCCGGCGAAG
>Ga0194133_10002930_pt1 | contig 25129 bp, 26 predicted proteins | sample TA2KigOf40mmetaG_FD_155448 | JGI IMG/M metagenome (GOLD analysis project Ga0194133, IMG submission 155448) | Freshwater microbial communities from Lake Tanganyika, Tanzania - TA2015055 Kigoma Offshore 40m | ecosystem: Environmental > Aquatic > Freshwater > Lake | place: Tanzania: Lake... | reverse complement strand
AGGAGGGACGATCAATCTTGGTGATGCCGATACTGATGATATTGTAGTTTCTGGTGAGTTTGCCTCAAGTTTAATCCCAACAACTGATGATAACTTTGATTTAGGATCATCCACCAAAGAATGGAGAAATCTGTTTGTAGATGGCACTGCGAATATTGACGATTTAATTGTTACCGGTGTTTCTACGCTTTCTAGTGCAATCGTTGGATCTGCGGTCACGATTACCTCTGGTGGAATCGTTGCTGGTCTTAGCACTGTAAATAATTTTAATGCAACTCATATTAACGCTACAGGCGTAGGCACCTTTACTGGAGCAATCGTTGGATCTGCGGTCACGATTACCTCTGGTGGAATCGTTGCTGGTCTTAGCACCATAACTAATTTTAATGCAACTCATATTAACGTCACTGGTGTCTCTACGCTTTCCGGTGCAATCGTAGGATCAGCAGTTACTATTACTTCTGGTGGTATTGTCGCTGGTCTTAGCACCATAACTAATTTTAATGCAACTCATATTAATATTTCTGGCATCTCTACATTCACTGGAGCCATAGATGCCAATGGTGGTGCAGATATTAGTGGCGGAGAAACTGTTCTCTCTTCTGCTACAGTTTCAGATTTAACTTCTGGTAGAGTCGTTCTTGCTGGTACTGCTGGTTCTCTTAATGATAGTGCAGATTTAACATTTAGTAGTAATATTTTAACAGTTTCAAACACCATTGATGTCACTACTCTTGAAGCAACTAACATTAAGGCAAAGGATGGAACAACATCAATTACTATCACTAATACAACAGGACATGTTGGTGTTGCTAGTGATCTCACTGTTAGTGGTAGTCTATTTGTAAATGGATCAACAACTCAAGTTAACACAACATCACTAACAGTTGAAGACACTCTTGTAGAACTTGGCCTTGTTGATGGTAACGCACCGAGTTCTGATCTTAATAAAGATCTTGGATTATTATTAAATTATTATACAACAGGTGCCAAAAAAGCAGCAGTTTTCTGGGATGACTCTGCTTCCAGAATTGTATTTGCAGATGATGTATCAGAATCCAGTAGTGTATTAACAGTCGCTGCAAATGCATATGCCTCTATTGAAGTTGAAAGTATTTTCATTAACGACTGTGCTGGTCAATCCCAACTTATCACATGTAGTGGAGTTGAAAGAAAACTAGAAAATATTACCATCGATGGCGGAGCGTTCTGATTATAATGACAATCTAAATAAGAGGGTGGGCAACCGCCCCTTTTTAGTAGGTAAGTGAAAATGACTGAGCAAGATCTTCAACATTTGCTTAAAGTATATCAAGATAAATCATTTGATCTTTTTTCACAAGTTATTGCATTGCAAGCAAAGATTAACAAAATTTTAGAAGTAAATGCAGAACTTGGTAAAAAAATCCAAGAGCAACAGGAAGAGATTCAAAAACTAGAGTCTAGATTGTCTAGGAAAAAAACAAATGAAAACGTTTAGACAGTTTCAAGAAGAGTGGTCAAATAAATATAAAAAGAGTATTGATTGCTCTAATCCAAAAGGATTTTCTCAACGTGCTCATTGTGCAGGGAGAAAAAAAAGAGCATCAGGTCAACACACTAAATCAAAATCAGTGGAATGAAAAAAAACGGTCGCTGTCCTAAAGGTCAATACTATTGTTACACTGACAAAAAGTGTAAACCAATTCCATCTGGATTTATGATTGATCCAGTGGGAATGCTTGTAAAAGAAAATGGAGCATCGATTGATGAGGGTGCTCGTATTCCAAAAAAACCAGGCCAACCGGATAAGTCAGATAAACACTCAGATCTTTATACAGACGAAGATCCAAAAGGAACAATCCATGGATTGGGGTTTAAAGACGTTCAAACTGCAAAACAAAGTGTTTCAAAAATAAGAAGTTCTGGAAGATCTCATGCTCATAAAATCCAAGCAGCAATTGCTATGGAACAAAGAGCAAGAGTAGCAGGAAAAACTTCAGAAGCTGCCGTTTATAGAAAATTTATTAACTCAATGAAAAAGAAAACGAAGCAGATGAATGAAGAGGGTCTCCGCGATTGGTTTGGTAAGTCTAAATCAAAAGATGGTAAAAGTGGTTGGGTTAATGTTGTAACAGGAGGCACATGTGCAAGTGATGAACCAGGAGAAGGAACTCCTAAGTGCGTTTCCTCTGCAAAAAGAGCAAGTATGACAAAGGCAGAGAGATTATCTGCAGCGAGAAGAAAGAAAGCAGCGGATCCTGGACAGCAACAAAAGACCGGTGCTGCAAAACCTACTTATGTTTCAACTGATTCACCTAAAAAGAAAACACGTAAAGAAGAAATAGATTTAGTGAGTTTGATTGAAAAAAACAATTGCAATCATACTAAAGAAGGTGTTAATTGTCCATGTCACGGAAAAAAGAGGTGTCCTGTAGTGATGGAATCAAAAGATCACGAATACTCTATGGCTCGTTCAGAACTTTCTACAATTATAAGTGCTGTTAAAAGACTTAAAACCAAAATGGCAAAGGGAGAAGGTAATGTAGAGGCATGGGTACAGTCAAAAATTACCAAAGCTGCAGATTACCTAGATAGTGCAGCAGATTACGTTGATAGTGGAGAAATGAACGAAGAGTCCGATAAAAAAGGTAAAGGTAGTGGCACAAAAGATGCTTGTTACCATAAGGTCAAGTCAAGATATAGTGTCTGGCCCTCCGCATATGCCTCTGGAGCACTAGTGAAGTGTCGTAAGGTAGGTGCTGCTAACTGGGGCAACAAATCAGAATCGACAACGGTTGAAACTGCGGATGGTAGAACATACGCTGAGTTCATTGATATCATTGGTTCTGAAGAAGTATTAGAGGCAGCAAAAAAATGTTGGCCAGGATATAAAAAAAAGGGAACACAAAAACTTTTTGGTAAAACTTACAATCGATGTGTAAAGGAAGAAAAGACAGAATCTTCAACAACGTCAGTTGTCAAAGAAGTAACAAGAATTCAAGCGTCAACGGGTAATATTATTATGACGGTTGTATCTTGGAAAGGAAAAAGTCTTGTTTTAAAAATGTTCTTCCCACAATCTAAAAGACCAACGAGAGCAGAAGTACAAGATCAGGTTCAAAAAGTTTATCCAGGTTCAAGAGTTACGTATTATAACATCTCTGATTATAAACCAGGAGAACCATTTTTACATATTAATGAAGATTGGCAAAAAGTAAATCGCCAAGATAATACTGATGGACTAAGTTCTGCCGCTGTTAAAGCATATCGTCGTGAAAATCCAGGTTCAAAACTTCAAACTGCAGTTACTGAGAAAAGTCCAAAAGGCAAAAGAGCAAAGCGTCGTCTTTCATTTTGTCGTCGTATGAAAGGAATGAAATCTAAACTAACTTCTGCAAAGACATCTAGAGATCCAGATTCAAGAATAAATAAAGCTCTTCGTCGTTGGAACTGTAACTAAATTTTAAAAATAATCTTATAGAATGAAACTTTGAGGTCAAAAAAGAAGGAGCATAAGTATGTCTGGTGATGTTTATTTGGGCAATCCTCTGCTCAAAAAAGCCAATACTCCAATAGAGTTTACAGAAGAACAAATCATTGAGTTTATAAACTGTAAAAATAACCCAGTTTATTTTGCAAAAAACTACATAAAAATTGTAACTCTTGATCATGGATTACAACCCTTTGAGATGTATCCATTTCAAGAAAAATTGATTCGTAACTTTCATAATCACAGATTCAATATCTGCAAAATGCCCCGTCAAACGGGCAAGTCAACTACCTGTGTTTCATATTTATTGCATTATGCAGTTTTTAATGATAATATTAATATTGCCATTCTTGCTAACAAAGCGTCAACTGCTAGAGATTTGTTAAGTAGATTACAACTCGCGTATGAAAATCTACCAAAATGGATGCAACAAGGTATTTTATCATGGAACAAGGGATCTTTAGAGTTAGAAAATGGCAGTAAGATATTGGCAGCTTCTACATCTGCGAGTGCTGTCAGAGGCGGTTCGTATAATGTCATCTTCCTCGACGAGTTCGCTTTTATTCCAAACCATATTGCAGACCAATTCTTTGCATCTGTTTATCCTACTATTTCTTCTGGCAAAAGCACAAAAGTCATCATAGTTTCAACACCACACGGTATGAATCACTTCTACCGTATGTGGCACGATGCAGAAAAAGGATCTAATGAATATGTTCCAACAGAGGTTCATTGGTCAGAAGTGCCAGGTCGAGATATAGAATGGAAAAGACAAACAATTTCAAACACATCTGAACAACAGTTCAAAGTTGAGTTTGAGTGTGAGTTTTTAGGATCTGTTGATACTTTGATTGCACCTAGTAAACTAAGATCATTAGTTTATGAAAATCCAAAAACAGGAAATGCGGGATTGGATGTTTATGAAGATCCCATTAATGATCATGATTATATTGTTACTGTTGATGTTGCCCGTGGAGTTGGTATCGATTATTCTGCTTTTGTTGTTGTAGACATTACAACATTTCCGCATAAAGTCGTAGCAAAATATCGAAACAATGAAATCAAACCAATGTTATTTCCTAATGTAATTTGGGAAATAGCAAGATCGTATAATCAAGCATTTATTTTATGTGAAGTAAATGATGTTGGGGATCAAGTAGCATCGATTCTTCAATATGATTTAGAATATCAAAATCTTCTTATGTGCTCAATGAGAGGTAGAGCAGGTCAAATTGTTGGTCAAGGATTTTCTGGCAAAAAAACTCAACTTGGAGTCAAGATGAGTAAAACTGTCAAAAAAGTTGGAGCACTCAATCTTAAAACAATGATTGAGGAAGATAAGTTATTGATTAATGATTATGAAATCATATCTGAACTTACAACGTTTATTCAAAAAAATAACTCTTTCGAAGCAGAAGATGGTTGTAATGATGATCTTGCAATGTGTCTTGTAATCTACGCATGGTTAGTTGCACAAGATTATTTTAAGGAACTTACTGATCAAGATGTTCGTAAGAGACTTTATGAGGAACAAAAAAATCAAATCGAACAAGATATGGCACCATTTGGTTTTGTTTCTGATGGACTAGATAATACTAGTTTTGTAGACTCTGAAGGAGATAGGTGGTTTACTGATGAATATGGAGACAAATCATTTATGTGGGAATATCTATGATGGATTTAGACAAACAACTAAAACTAGGACATTTACTACTAAATGAAAGAAAGTGTAGAGTTTGTGGAGAGTTTAAAGATCTGGTTGATGGTTTTTATCGAACTCGAAAAGATAAAGGACCAGTAGCTTCATCATATTCATATGAATGTAAAGAATGCACTAAAAAAAGAATAATTGTCAGCAGAATAACAAGCACAGTTCTTGATAGATGGGAATATCCTGATTGGTGATGTTCACGTCAAGTTTCCTACCCTCAAACTTAAGATTTTAATAAATATTTTTAGTTAAACTGAAATCTCAGGAGACAACAAACATGGCAACTCCTCAATTATCTCCAGGCGTACTTGTCAGAGAGGTTGATTTAACAGTAGGAAGAGCTGAAAATGTCTTAGATAATATTGGTGCAATCGCTGGCCCATTTCCTCAAGGTCCTATTGAAGAAATCATAGATATCACCACTGAACAAGAACTGATTAATGTTTTTGGCACACCTCTTTCAACTGATAATCAGTATGAATATTGGATGTCAGCATCGTCTTTCCTTTCTTATGGAGGGGTTCTCAAAGTTGTTAGAGCTAGTGATGCAAATCTCAATAATGCTAATGCTGGTGTCGGTGTAGCGAGTGACACCACACTATTGATTAAGAATAAGGATGATTATGAAATCAGTCATTCTGAAGATGGTGTTGATTTCTTTTACGCAGCAAGAAATCCAGGCAGCTGGGCAGAGTCTTTAAAAGTTTGTCAGATTGATGACGCTGCAGATCAAAGATTGTTTTTTAATAGCACAAACCTCGCTGGTATTGGATTAACTGTTGGCTTTGCAGTTACCGCAAGTATACCTGCTGGCACTGCATTAATTGGTGTTGGAACAACTTCTTCAACCAACGCAATCCTTAAAGGTATTATTACTGGTGTTAGCACAAATAGCACTGATGGAACTCAGTCATTCATCGATGTAAAAATTGTTGCTAGAACTCTTGCAGTTGGTGGTGGGAGCACAAGCACAAATATTGAATATGGTGAGGGAGATCCCAGTTCATCGTTTACTTTAACTGGTGCTGGGTCCAGTGTGGTTATTAGCACAGTTTCAACTGGTGGTGCTTCAGTTGCCATTAACACATGTTTTACCGTTTTAGATTGGTATGATCAACAAAAACTTGATTTAAAAAACATTTCTATTTTCTGGAAATCACTTTCTCCAAAACCAACAAGTAATGGATATGTTCTTGATCGTAATGGTCGTAACGATGGAATTCACATTGCAATCGTTGATGAAACTGGATCAATTACAGGTAATGCAGGTGATATTCTAGAAACTCATTTAAACCTCTCTAAGGCATACGATGCTGTAAGAGATCAAAGATCAGTGTACTATAAAGATTACATTCGTGAAGTTTCAAACTATATTTTTGTTGGACGTAATCAGTCAAGTGCATATGTTGCTAATGTAGGTAGTGTTGTTCCAACGATTTTCCCAACTGCCTCTGGTTTTACAACCGCTGGCACAACAACTAAAATAGGTCTTGCTGACGGTTTGTGGGGTCTTCCTTCACAAAATACTACATATTCTGTTGTTGGTAACGTAGGATTTAAACTACTTGGTGGTAAAGATTATCAAGATTCTGGCAACAGTCCAAGATTTGAGGCAAAACTAGGCGATTTGTTAAATGCATATGAACTCTTTAATGATGCTGAAGGTGTTGAAGTAGATTATTTAATCATGGGTCCTGGTTTAACTAAAAAATCAGAATCTCAAGCAAAAGCGGCATATTTAATTTCGATTGCTGATCAAAGAAAAGACTGCATGGCAGTTATTTCTCCACATAGAGCAGATGTTGTCGGAGTACCAAACTCTAACGATCAAACGAATAATGTTCTTTCATTCTTTGCTCCATTATCATCCTCTTCATACACAGTATTTGATACTGGTTATAAGTATATGTTTGATCGATTTAATAATGAGTTTCGTTACATTCCTACCAATCCAGATGTTGCTGGATTAATGGTTAGGACTGCTATTTTTTCATTCCCTTGGTTCTCGCCCGCTGGTCAACAACGTGGTATTCTAAACAATGCAATTAAAGTAGCGTTTAACCCAACCAAGGCACAAAGAGATCGTCTCTATCCAAAGAGAATTAACACAGTTGCTAATCAACCAGGTGTTGGCATTCTTCTGTTTGGCGACAAGACTGCTCTCGGATATGCCTCTGCATTTGATAGAATTAACGTTCGTCGTTTGTTCCTTACTATTGAACAAGCACTTAATAAAGCAGCACAAGCTCAACTCTTCGAACTTAATGATGATATTACAAGGTCTAACTTTGTTAACATTGTTTCTCCATTCCTCCGTGATATTCAAGCGAAAAGAGGTCTATTTGATTTCTTAGTTGTTTGTGATGAAACAAATAATACTCCAGATATTATTGATAATAATGAGTTTAGAGCAGACATTTTCTTGAAGCCTGCTAGGTCGATTAACTTTGTTACACTTACTTTTGTTGCCACCAGAACTGGTGTCAGCTTTGAAGAAGTTGCAGGTCGAGTTTGATCCTTATTCAAATCTACTTAACGGAGAAAAACAACAATGGCAAACTTAAAAACCATCTCTCAATTTAAAACTAGACTCGCAGGTGGTGGTGCTCGCCCAAATCTTTTTGAGGTTCATATTCCAACATTTCCCACAGCAGCAGCTGCTGCTGGAGCTGCGTGGAGTTCTGAGGAGCAAACAGATTTTAGATTTTTGTGCAAAGCAGCTAATCTACCTGCATCAAACAACGGAGTTATCGATGTTCCTTTCAGAGGTCGTATTCTGAAAGTTGCTGGTGATCGTACATTTGATACTTGGACTGTAACTATCATTAACGATGAAGATTTTCTTCTCAGAACTCAGTTTGAGTATTGGATGAATGCAATAAACAAACTCACTAATAACTCAGGTGCAACTAATCCTGCATCCTATATGTGTGATGCTCACGTATCTCAACTTGGAAGAGGAGTTCTTAAAGAGGCAACTCGAAATAATGCGTCCACTGCAGATCAAACTGCTCTAAGAACTTATACATTTAAAGACATTTTTCCAACTCAGATTTCTCAGATTGATCTTTCTTATGATACTGGTGATACCATTGAAGAGTTCACTGTTGAGTTCCAAGTTAACTACTTCACTATCGGTGGAAGTATGGAAGCAGCAAGTGGATCTGAAACAACCTCTGGTGATCAAAAGGGTTCTGTTGTTTCGTAATAGGCGAATCATAGAGTAACTAAATAGTATAAAGCTACATTTAACTTATAATGGCAAAACTATTTGGTTTCTCTATTGAGGATAACGAACCAAAATCTCCTACTACACTTTCCCCCGTTCCTCCTAATAATGAGGACGGGGTTGATCATTATTTAAGCAGTGGGTTTTTTGGTTCATATGTTGATATTGAAGGTGTTTATAGAACTGAGTTTGATCTTATTAAAAGATATCGTGAAATGGCACTTCATCCAGAAGTCGATAGTGCCATTGAAGACATTGTAAATGAAGCGATTGTTTCTGATTCAAACGATTCTCCCATTCAAATTGAGTTATCTAATTTGAATGCAAGTGATGGTATTAAAAAAAGAATAAGACAAGAGTTTAAATATATTTTAGATTTATTAGATTTTGATAAAAAATGCCATGAAATATATCGTAATTGGTATATTGATGGTAGATTATATTATCATAAAGTTATTGATTTAAATAAACCTGAAGAAGGAATTCAAGAATTAAGATATATTGACGCAATAAAAATGCGCTATGTTCGTGAAAATAAAACTAAATCAGAAGATAATCAACGTCGTTTATCATCTGTTGCAAATCAAAATCCTTTGGAATATGCTTTTCCAGAGATTGAAGAGTATTTTGTTTACACGCCAAAAGCATCTTATCCTATTGGAAATCCTACCGCAGTTAGTGCAGATAAAGGCATAAGACTTGCAAAAGATGCTATTACATATTGCACTTCAGGTCTTGTAGATAGAACAAAAGGCACAACACTTTCTTATCTGCATAAATCAATCAAAGCAGTCAATCAACTAAGAATGATTGAAGACTCTCTTGTTATTTACAGATTGTCTCGTGCTCCGGAGAGAAGAATCTTTTATATTGATGTAGGTAATCTTCCAAAAGTAAAGGCAGAACAATATCTTCGTGATGTTATGATGCGCTATCGTAATAAACTTGTATATGATGCAAACACGGGTGAAATTCGTGATGATAAAAAATATATGGCGATGCTTGAAGACTTCTGGCTTCCAAGAAGAGAAGGAGGTCGTGGTACTGAAATTTCAACTCTTCCTGGTGGACAAAATCTTGGAGAAATTACAGATATTGAATATTTTAAGAAAAAACTTTTTCGTGCTTTAAACGTTCCCCCTTCAAGAATGGATGGCGAGGGTGGATTTAATCTTGGTCGTTCATCAGAGATTCTAAGAGATGAACTTAAGTTCACCAAGTTTGTTGGACGTTTAAGAAAAAGATTTTCAAACATGTTTCATGACATGTTAAGAACTCAACTTATACTTAAAAATATTGTCACCCCTGAGGATTGGGAACTCATGAGTGAACATATTCAATATGACTTTTTATATGATAATCATTTTTCTGAACTTAAAGAAGCAGAACTACTCACTGAAAGATTAAATCTTGTTTCAACTGCTGAACCATATGTTGGAAAATACTACTCACAAGATTATCTTCGTCGTAAAATCTTACGTCAAACTGACGGTGAGATTCTTGAGCAAGATGCTTTGATTAAAAAAGAAATCAAAGCAGGACTTATCCCAGATCCAAATGTTCCGATTGACTCAGAAACAGGTGCTCCTTTAAGTGGAGCAAATTTAGGTGCTCCAATAAATGAACCAGATCTTGAATCTCAGGGATCAGTGACTGCAGCACCTGAATTACCTAAAGGTGGAGAAATCTAATAAATATAAAGGTGTTATATTTTTATGGCAATGAATGATTTTTTAGATATGGTGGTAGATGATGAGTCACCATCTCAAATTAGTGACGAAATTAAAAATCTTCTTTTTGTAAAAGCAGCAGAAAGAGTGGATTTTTTTCGTCAGGAAGTTGCAAACGATATGTTTGAAAATCCTGAGGTAGATGACACTGAAGAAGAAACTGAAGAATAAGTGGTATTTATAAATAACTAGTAAATGAACTTTTAACTATAATGGCACATAGACCAGTTGGCACTGCATCTTCAATAGCAATTACTACAACTTCTGCAAAATCTTCATCATTTTCTGTTCAATCAGATGTTATAAGAGTTGTTGCTATTGGAGCAGGAGCTCATGTTGCAATTGGAACTGAACCAACAGCAACAACTGCTAATTATTATATTGCAAATGGGATTGCAGAAACTCTTGCTGTGACTAAAGCATCAAATAGAGTTGTTGGTGTGATCACTGGAACAACAACCACCATTATTTTTGCTGAAGGAACTCAATGTCCATTTGGTGTTGGTGATCATGTTACTTTAACTGCAAGCGGACAAAGTTATTATGACTTTACTCATCAACCAGTTACCGCTGTTGATGTATCATCTGATATTAACGGATATCATCAAACAAGGTGTTCAATTGGGACTAATACTAGTGGTATTGTAACTGCATTTTTCTCACCAGATGCAACTTTAAGAAACTCACTTAAAATTGCTGCAAGAACAGATACTGGAACAGGTGTGCTCCACTTACAACAAGTTCAAATTTCAGGGACGGCATGATGAAGCTAATCAGAGAAGAGATCGAATCAGTAGAGTTTATCGTTGAAAATAAAAACGGTAAAAAATCACTATATATCGAAGGGGTATTTCTTCAAGGTGATATTAAAAATCGTAATGGAAGAATGTATCCGATGGAAACTCTTCGTCGTGAAGTTATTCGATATAATGAAAATAATGTTATTGCTGGAAGAGCACTTGGAGAACTTGGTCATCCAGATGGTCCAACAGTTAATCTTGATAGAGTTTCGCATAAGATTGTTTCTTTAAAAGAAAGTGGGTCTAACTTCATAGGTAAGGCAAAAATTCTTAGCACTCCTATGGGGAAAATCGCTGAATCTTTGATTAGTGAAGGTGTAAAACTAGGAGTTTCTTCTCGTGGTATTGGTTCACTCGTTTTAAATAAAGAGGGAATCAATGTTGTTGGTGATGATTTTATGTTAGCTACTGCTGCTGACATTGTTGCTGATCCCTCTGCTCCTGATGCTTTTGTTGAAGGAATCATGGAAGGTAAAGAGTGGATTTGGGAAGGTAGTATTCTTCGTGAGAAATATGCTATTAATACTCGTAAAAAAATCAACACACTCGTGGATCAAAAAATACTTGATGAACAGAAACTAAATCTTTTTCAAGAGTTTTTAGCAAATCTGTAATTTTATAAATAAATATAGATTAAAGTTATACAGTTAATCGGAGAGTTCAAATGTCTCGTGGAGATTTACAAGAAATGGAGAATGGCACTAAGCAATCCAAAACCGCTGTCAACTCAGGAGCTCAAGCGGCGGATCCAATGCCTAAAATGACTGACCCAGGAACCCAACTAGGTTCTATCGAGGATCTCGGTGGTCCTACCCCTGAAAACTATAAGTCTGATGATGATTCAGCAAAACTGAAAACCCCTGGCGCAACTCTGAAGCAAGTAAGAGATGTTGTCAACAAAGGTGCTAAAGGTGATGGTGCTATGAAGGAAGAAGAAAATCTCGACGACGAAGAAGTTATCGACGAAGAAATTGTTGATGAAACTTTTGTAGAAGAAGAGGAAGAGTTCCCTCTCGAAGATGAAGAGCAAGAAATTGATGAAGAAATCGACATCGAAGAAGATGTTCAAGCTCTTCTCAACGGTGAAGAACTCTCTGAGGATTTCAAAGAAAAAGCAAGAACAATCTTTGAAACTGCAGTAAAATCAAAAGTTGCCCAAGTTAAGGAGGCAATGGAATCTCAGTATGAAAAACAACTTCTTGAAGAAGTTGAAGAAATCAAATCTGCACTCTCTGAGCGTGTAGATTCCTACCTTGAGTATGTTGCTGATGAGTGGTTCCAAGAGAACGCTCTCGCAATCGAATACGGTCTCAAGACTGAAATGTCTGAGAGTTTCATCTCAGGCATGAAAGAACTTTTTGAAGCACATTATGTATCAATCCCTGAAGATAAATATGATGTTCTTGAGAGCATGGTAGACAAACTTGATGAAATGGAGACAAAACTCAACGAGCAAATCGAAAAAAATATTTCCCTCAACAAACGTCTCGCAGAGTCGGTTGCTGATGGTATCTTTGAACAAGTTTCTGATGGCCTCGCTGCCACTCAGAAAGAGAAGCTCGCTTCACTTGCCGAAAGTGTAGAGTTTGAAAGTGAAGAAAAATATCGTGAGAAACTGGAGATGCTGAAGGAATCATATTTCTTCGCCAAGCAAACTTCTCCAAAAGCTAAAACAGAGTCTCTCTCTGAAGGTGTAGACAGTGCTTCTGAATCAGTTACTGGTTCAATGGCTGCATACCTTAAGACTCTATCTACTTTTAGCAAATAGTTGAACTTTATATAATTATTCAAACCCAAACATTCAAAAAGGTAACCCGCAATGTTTCATTCAGAACAATTGCAGGAAAAGTGGGCACCTCTCCTCAACTATGAGGGTCTTGATTCAATCAAAGATTCCCATCGTAGAGCAGTAACCGCTGTCCTGCTAGAGAACCAAGAAAAATTCCTTCGTGAGCAAAATGCCTTCGAACAAGGCGGTATGCTTTATGAAGGTCCAACTATGTCTGGTAACGCTGCCGGCGCTTCTGGTGCTTTTGGTAGCGGTGCCACTGCTGCTGGCCCTGTCGCTGGTTTTGATCCCGTTTTGATCTCTCTGATCAGACGTGCAATGCCTAATCTGGTCGCATATGACCTCGCCGGCGTTCAACCAATGAGTGGTCCTACTGGACTCATCTTTGCAATGCGTTCACGCTACATTAATCAGAGTGGTACTGAAGCTTTCTTCGACGAAGTAGACAGTGCATTCTCTGGTCAAGACCAAGGTCGTGACGAAACCGCTGGTTTCTCCGACGTTACTGCTGGTCTTGGTACAACTGCTCAGAGTGGCACCAACCCTTCAGTTCTGAACCCAGTTGGCACCGCATCCTCAACCGACTACAGAGTTGGTCAAGGCATGGCAACTGGTGATGCTGAGAATCTTGATGGCACTGGTAATGATGCCTTCAACCAGATGGCATTTAGCATCGAGAAGGTAACTGTTACTGCTAAGAGCCGTGCTCTGAAAGCAGAATACAGCCTTGAGCTTGCTCAAGACCTGAAAGCGATCCATGGTCTGAACGCTGAAGCGGAACTCGCCAATATTCTCTCTACTGAGATTCTGGCTGAGATCAACCGTGAAGTTATCAGAACTATCTACAAGGTCGCTGAGCAAGGTGCTGTACAAAATACTGCTACCGCTGGCATATTTGACCTCGACGTTGACTCCAATGGTCGTTGGTCAGTTGAGAAGTTTAAGGGTCTGCTGTTCCAAATCGAAAGAGATGCGAACGCAATCGCTCAGAGAACTCGTCGCGGAAAGGGCAACATCATCATGTGCTCTGCAGACGTTGCTTCTGCACTGACCATGGCTGGTGTTCTTGATTACACTCCCGCACTGAACTCAAATCTGAGTGTTGATGATACTGGCAACACATTTGCTGGTACTCTCCTTGGCAAGTTCCGTGTATATATCGACCCATATGCTGCTAACCTGACTACTGCTAATGCATCTCCAGGTAATCAGTATTATGTTGTTGGTTATAAGGGTACTTCCCCCTATGATGCAGGTCTGTTCTATTGCCCATACGTTCCTCTCCAGATGGTTCGCGCCGTTGGTGAGAACTCCTTCCAGCCTAAGATCGGCTTCAAGACCCGTTATGGTCTTGTTTCTAATCCTTTCGCAGAAGGTACAACTCAAGGTCTGGGTCGTCTGCAAGTTAATAGCAACCGCTACTACAGAAGAGTTGCTGTTAAGAACCTCATGTGAGTTATTCTCACAAAATCTCAGAGGGTCTTCGGACCCTCTTTTTTTATCTAAATACAAATAAAGTAAAAGTAGTATTATGAAACCTACTCCAAGAGAAACTCAAGAGGCATATAAAAACTACGAAAAGGTAGTTAATCACCTTATTACAGAGGGTTATGCCAACAACAAAGAATCAGCAGATAATATTATTAATGGCATGAGTGAAGAGTGGTTCAATATGATTATTTCTGAATAATGGCAAGATCAGTTTACGATAAACAAATTCAAAATCGAAACTTTCTGCAACCCACTGGATTTAAGTTTACTTTAGAAAGATGTTCAAAAGTTGCGTTTTTTTGTAACTCAGCAAATATCCCTGGAATGACTCTTGGTGTTGCAAATCAACCAACATATTTAAAAGACATTCCAACGCCAGGAGACAAAATTGAGTTTGAAGATTTAAATCTACGTTTTTTAGTTGATGAAGATTTTGAAAACTATATGGAGATATATACATGGATTCGTGGACTTGGATTTCCAGAGTCAATACAAGAAATACATAAGTTACAAAGAGAAACTAGACAAAAACTAGACACAACTGGAGGGATGAATATATATTCTGACGGAACTTTACTTATTTTAAACAGTACTCAAAATTTGGAGTTTAAGGTAGAGTTTCAAGACTTATTTCCATACAACTTATCAACAGTCCAGTTCGATGCTACAGAAACTGGAATCGAATACTTTACAGCAGACGTGAGTTTCAAGTATACTTTATTTCATGTGGTCACACCAACCAACAAACGATTGCACCCCAGAAAAACTTAATTTTTTATTTTTATGATAATCGATCTTGATGTGATTCAAAATATGTGGGTGAAAGACGCTGTGATTAACATGGACAATCTCCATGAAGAATCAACAGTTAAAACAAACTCTCTTCACGCAAAATATTTTGAAATCTATAATAACATTTTACTCTTAAAAAAGAAAGCAGAGCAACAAAGAAAAAATATTCGACATGATCGATACGAATATTATTCAGGAAAAGCAGATCCTGATGTTTATATAGAAGATCCATTTCCTAAAAAAATTCGTGATAAAGATACAATGCAAAAATATCTTGATGCTGATGAAAAGTTATCTTCAATCAGTTTAAAAATAGAATATTACGATGTTATGTTAAACTACTTAGAGAGTATTTTAAAACAAATTTCTAATAGAACATATCAGATTAAAAATGCTGTTGATTTTATGAAGTTTCAGGTAGGACTTGGGTAATGAAAGGAAAAGAAGTCGATTATTCAAATTATGGATGGATTGAAACAAGTTTAGAACCAGAACATATTGTTTTCTTATGGCAAAGAATAGAAGAAAAAAAAGAATCTGCAAAGAACAATCTTGCAGGAAATATCTCTGGAAGTTACATTCTTGATGATACTGAGAACTATTTTTTTAACGAAGTTCTATCTCAACATATAGAGGCATACACTGAACTTTATGGTGGTCACCCTATTAGAGATTATGCATATGGAAATTTTAAACTTGAACTAGGAAAGTTTTGGGTTAACTATCAAAACAAACATGAGTTTAATCCATATCACCATCATGGAGGTGTTTATTCTTTTGTCATTTGGATGAAAATTCCCACTGACTGGAAAGAACAAAATAATCTTCCGTTTTTAAATGATGTAAAAGAAGAAGATAAAAAAGCATCGATCTTTGAGTTTGAATACACTGATATTCTTGGAAATATTCGTAACTACGGATATCGTTTAGATCCAACATTAGAAGGAACAATGTTATTTTTTCCATCAGCATTAAGGCATTGTGTATATCCTTTCTTTAATAGTGATGAAGAAAGAATCTCAGTCTCTGGAAACCTCATTTTCAATCAGTGTTAAATAGTATTGTGACGCACTGAATATGTGAATAAGTCCAACCTTGTTATTACTAAATCAAACGAAGTTTATTTGAAAATCTCTACAGAACCTCATATTGAGTATGAGCTTAGAGATCATTTCAAGTTTGAAGTTCCTAATGCCAAGTTTATGCCTCAGTATCGTGGTAGAAACTGGAATGGAGAAATTCACTTATATGATATGAGATCAAAACAAATCTATGTTGGTCTTTTAGATAAACTTATTAGTTTTTGTGAACAATATGAGTATACTTATAGTTTTCAAGATAATAAGTTTTATGGTCTTCCATTTGAAACTAATGAACTAATTTCTTATGAGGGTGTTAAAGATTATATGCAATCTATTTGTGCTCACTCTCCACGGCAATATCAAATAGAGGCAGTATATGATGCCTTAAGGCATAATAGAAAACTATTGATAAGTCCAACTGCATCAGGTAAATCACTGATGATTTATTCTCTTGTAAGATATTACACAGATAAAAAACAAAGAATTCTTCTAGTTGTTCCAACGACATCTCTTGTAGAGCAGATGTATAAAGATTTTCATGATTATGGTTGGGATGCTGAATCATATTGTCACCGTGTTTATTCTGGTAAAGAAAAGTATTCTGAGTTGCCAGTAACAATAACAACTTGGCAATCTATCTATAAACTTGATCGTTCTTTCTTTGAAGATTATAACGTCATCATTGGTGACGAAGCGCACCTTTTTAAAAGTAAGTCACTGATATCAATCATGACTAAACTTCATCATGCAAAATATAGATTTGGATTCACTGGCACTTTAGATGGATCTCAAACTCATAAATGGGTTTTAGAAGGATTGTTTGGACCATCATACAAAGTTACCAGAACTTCTGAATTGATGCAACAAGGACATCTTTCTAAGTTAGATATTAACTGCCTTGTTTTAAAACATGATCCTAAAAGATTTGAAACATATAATGATGAAATTGAATATTTGATTAGTCATCCTCAAAGAAACAAGTTCATTACAAATCTAGCATTAGATTTAAAAGGCAATACTTTGATTCTTTTTAGTAGGGTTTCTGCCCATGGTGAGCCACTTTTTGAAATGATAAATACTTCTAAAAGTGATAATCGTAAAACCTTTTTTGTTCACGGTGGTGTCGATGCAGAGGATCGAGAACTAGTTCGTGAAATTACTGAAAGAGAAAATAATGCTATCATTGTTGCTTCTTACGGAACCTTTTCTACTGGTGTCAACATTAAAAACTTACACAATGTAATATTTGCATCACCTAGTAAGTCTCGCATCAGAAATCTCCAATCAATAGGGAGAGTGCTTAGAAAAGGTAAAAATAAAACAAAAGCAGTATTATATGATATTGGTGATGACTGTAGTTATAACTCTAGAAAAAATTACACTTTAAATCATATGATTGAACGAATCAAAATTTACAATGAAGAAAACTTTAACTATGATATTTTAACAATAAAACTAAGAACATAGGAGAACTCATATGGGCATAGAAGACGATTTTTATGCAACTGTTAAACTAATTTCAGGTGAAGAAATATTCGCTAAAGTTGCTGCATCAGAGGAGGAAGATAAAACCCTCCTAATTATTTCAAATCCTATTACAATCGGTGAGATTAGAACCAGAATCGGCATAGTTGGTTACAAAATAGAACCCTGGTTAAAAACTACAAAAGAAGATTTTTTTATTATTGGTTTAGATAAAGTTTTAACTATCTCTGAATCTAACGATATTGAAATGATTCAAATGTATCAAAAGTTTTTAAAAGAACGTAGTGACGATGATGCACCATCTCCATCATCTAGACTCTCTAGAAAAATGGGATTATTAGGCAATATTGATGAAACAAAGAGAAGACTTGAAAAGATCTTTAATAATAATTAAGCCCTTATCTTCAAACCCAACAAAGGTATTATAATGAGATTTGATACCATTGTCAAGCATTGGTAAAAGTGTTATAATCATAATATTATAAATCAGTTATGCTTATGATCACAAATATGCAAATCATGAACAGAAGGAAAAGATCTGAACATTACGTTAATAATAAGGAGTTTCTTGCTGCTCTCATTGAGTATAAGAGGAAGGTTGCTCTTGCTGCTGAAAGAGGAGAACCAAAACCTCGTATTACGAACTATCTCGGTGAATGCTTTTTAAAGATTGCGACGCACCTATCGTTTAAACCAAACTTTGTTAACTACATGTTTAAAGATGATATGGTTTGTGATGGCATTGAAAACTGTGTTCAGTATATGCACAACTTTGATCCAGAAAAATCTTCTAATCCATTTGCGTATTTTACGCAAATTATTCACTATGCCTTTCTTCGTAGAATTCAAAAAGAAAAAAAGCAACTAGAGATTAAAAATAAAATCTTGGAGAGAACTGGATATGAAGAGGTGTTTGTGGACAACAATACAGTTGACGGCAACAACTACTCCGACTATAATAGCATTAAGGACGCCATTCACTCAAAACTTCGCTATTAATGAAAGTTGCTATTATAACCGATCAGCATTTTGGGTGTCGTAAAAACTCAAAAGTATTTCATGATTATTTTCTAAGGTTTTACAATGAGATATTTTTTCCTACGTTAGTAGAGGAAAAAATTACTGCAGTGGTAGACATGGGAGATACTTTTGATAGTCGTAAAGGTATTGATTTTTCTGCTTTGTACTGGGCAAAAAACAATTATTATGATATCTTGGAAAAAATGGGGATAGCGGTTCATACTATTGTTGGTAATCATACTGCCTATTATAAAAACTCAAATGATGTTAACGCGGTTGATCTTTTGTTAAGAGAGTATCAAAACGTAACAGTATACTCTGAGGCAACAGAAGTAAAACTTGGTAATCTTAAAACTTTATTTGTTCCCTGGATTAATCAGGAAAATGAGAAAAAAACTTATAATATTATTGAAAAGACTTCTAGTAAATGTGTTTTAGGTCATCTTGAACTTAGAGGGTTTAATGCAAATAAATTTGTAGTTATTGAGCACGGTTACGATAAAGAAATATTCAAAAAGTTTTCTCTCGTGCTTTCGGGGCATTATCATACGCGAAGTTCAAAAGAAAATGTTAGATATCTTGGCAACCCGTATGAAATGTATTGGACTGATGTTGATGACACTCGTGGGTTTCATATTTTTGATACAGAAACTTTAGAACTCAAAGCAGTTAATAATCCTTTTAAAATGTTTTATAAGATTCTTTATGAGGATACCCCGCATCAAACTTTTGATGCAACAAAGTATGAAAATAAAATTGTAAAACTTATTATTAGGAAAAGCAGCAACTCGAAAAAGTTAGATAAATTCGTTGAGAAACTGTATACTGCAAACATTGCTGAACTAAAAATAGTTCAAAATACAGATTTTGAAGGATACTATCAAACATCTAATGATGATGAGATTGAATCTGAGGATACTATGTCTATCTTGAATAGATACATTTGTGATGCAGAGGTTGACCTTGATAAATCATTTATCCAAGGTATAATACAAGAAATCTACCAGGAAGCTTGCGAGATGGTGTAAAATGCATATTCTAACTCTCGAAGGTAAAGAAGAAGATGGAGCATACTCTGTCACGGATGAAATGGGAGAAAAAATCCTTTATATTTGGGAGGAAGAGGATGATGCCGTTCGTTTTGCTATGATGTTAGAAGAAAATGGATATCCTGAAATGTCTGTTGTTGAAGTTGAAGATGATATGTTATTAAAGACTTGCGAAATACACGATTATTCGTATACAATAATAACTAAGAATGACCTTGTAATCCCCCCTGAAGAAAAAGATAATGATCTTATTTAAGACTATCCGATATAAAAACTTCCTTTCAACTGGAAATCACTTTACGGAGTTTAATCTTACAGAGAATTCTACGACACTAATTATTGGAAGTAATGGTGCCGGTAAATCTACAGTTTTAGATGCACTTACTTTTACTTTGTTTGGAAAACCATTTCGTAAAATCAATAAACCACAACTTTTAAACACGGTCAATGATAAAGATTGTGTTGCGGAGGTTGATTTTTCTATAGGGAGTATAGAGTGGAAAGTAAAGAGGGGTATTAAACCAAGTGTTTTTGAGATTTATCAAAATGGTCGATTACTAGATCAAAGTTCCTCTTCTATTGATCAGCAGAGGTGGTTTGAACAAACTGTTTTAAAAATGAACTATAAGTCTTTTACTCAAATTGTGATTTTGGGCAGCAGCACCTTTGTTCCTTTTATGCAACTTACTGCTGCGAATCGACGAGAAGTGATTGAAGATCTCTTGGATATCAAGATCTTTTCTTCAATGAACACAATTATTAAGGACAAACTCAGATTAGTAAAGGATGATGTTCATACTTTACATCTAACAAAAGAGTCTATTAAGGATAAAGTTGAAATGCAAAACAACTTTATTGAAGAGTTGGAAAATCGTGGTAATGCCAATATTAATGTCAATAAAGGTAAGATTGCCAAGTTAGATGCAGAAGTTGACATTCATATGAAAGAGAATGCTATTCTAGAGGAGAACATATTTAAACATACTAAAGAGCAAGAGTATGTTATTGGAGCCACAGAAAAACTTCGTAAGTTAGGAAATCTTAAAGGAAAGATTTCTGAAAAGGTGTCTTCTATTACTAAAGAGCACAAGTTTTTCAGTGAGAATACGGTATGCCCCACTTGCACACAGTCTATTGATGAAAGCTTTAGAATAAATAGAATTGATGACGCTCAAAATAAAGCAAAGGAGTTGCAATCTGGTTACATAGAACTGGAGGAGGCAATTAAAGAGGAGGAGACCCGAGAGCGTCACTTCATCACTCTTTCCAAGGAGATTTCAAAACTAACGAATGACATTTCTCAAAACAACATTAAGATTTCTGGGTGTCACAGACAAATCAGAGATCTCGAACACGAAATTCAAGTTCTTACCGAGAACCTTGCAAATAGAAATTCTGAGCATGAAAAGTTAGAAACCTTTAAACAAAAACTAAAGAACACCGAAAAAGATTTAGAGTCTAAAAGAGATCTTACTCGATATTACGAGTTCTCTTATAATCTTCTCAAAGACGGTGGAGTTAAAACTCAAATCATTAAAAAGTATTTGCCATTAATCAATCAGCAAGTAAATCGTTATTTGCAAATGATGGATTTCTATATTAACTTTACTTTAGATGAAGAGTTTAATGAAACCGTTCAATCCCCTATTCATGAGGATTTTACATACGCATCATTCAGTGAAGGAGAAAAGATGCGTATTGACCTCGCACTTCTCTTTACTTGGAGAGAAGTTGCAAAACATAAAAACTCAGTTAACACTAATCTTCTGATTATGGATGAGGTATTTGATTCCTCACTTGATGGATTCGGCACGGATGATTTTCTAAAGATTATTCGTTTTGTCCTAAAGAATGCTAATATCTTTGTGATCTCTCATAAGGATGGATTGCAGGATAAGTTTGATAACGTTATTCGATTTGAAAAAGTCAAAGGATTTAGTAGGATGATTTGAAATGCAAAAAGTATTAATCACTGGACACAAAGGATTTATTGGTAAACATGTATTTGATGACTGGAAAGAAACTCATAGTGGATGGGTAACAGGATTGGATCGTCCAGATAATGTTAAAGATTTTTCTGGAGGAGATTATAATCTGGTAATACATCTAGCTGCATACGCGGATATTCGTGACAGTCAAGAAAATCCTGAAAAATATTATGAAAACAATGTTGTTTCGACAAAACCATTGTTTGATTGGTGTAGGGAAACAAATACACGCCTCTTGTACGCCTCTTCAAGCACTGTAGAAGAAGACTATTGGACAAATCCATATGCAATGACAAAATGGATCAATGAAGTCATGGCTCCACCAAATTCCGTTGGTATGAGATTTACTACAGTTTATGGTCCTGGTGGACGTGGAAATATGATGTATGATTTGTTGAAAAATGGAAAGGCAAAATATGTCACTAATCATAAAAGAGATTGGATTCATGTTAAAGATGTTTGTCGTGCGATTCGTTATCTTGCAAGCAGCAACGTAACTGGCCCTGTCACAATCGGAACAGGAAAATCTGTTGCAGTCAAAGATTTAGCAAAAGCATTTGGTCAAGGGCATCTTCCAGTTTTGGGAGATACTCCTGGTGAGAGAGAGGATAATGTTGCAGATATTTCTATCATGAAGAGTATCGGATGGTTTCCAACGATTGATGTCCTTAGTACAGTATAAATAGTGGCACATGCCACCATTTATGGATCTAGACGAAAACACCATATGGTATGATAGAATAATCAATCAGTTTATTCAAAGCAATGAACACTCCGAACTGGCAACACCACTCCAAGAAGGAGCAGAAACGAAAACTCAAACCGCAAGCACTCCGCCAGGCAAAGGCAAGACTGAGCCACTTTAAGAAGCGGCACATGACCTCCCCCAAAAAGGGAGGTTCTTTTGTATTGTATGCTTATACGAACTGAACACATGCCCTCTTTTACTCACGAAATCAAATCTCAACTTGCTAAACTTCTTGCTACTGAAGATTTGGTGGTAGAGCACAGGAGGGTTCAAACTGCTACTTTTAATGTTCATACTCGTGTTCTAACGCTTCCAACGTGGAATAAAGCGAGTGAAACTGTATACGATCTCCTGGTTGCTCATGAAGTTGGTCATGCACTGTTTACTCCTGATCGTGATTGGTTGAAGGAGTATAAGATTCCACCGCAGTTTGTGAACGTAGTGGAGGATGTTCGTGTTGAAAAACTGATGAAACGTAAATATCCTGGTCTCCCTAAAACGTTCTTTAGTGGATATCGAGAACTAAATGAAAATGATTTCTTCTCATTACAGGGTGAGGATGTCTCTCGCTTTAATCTTGCTGATCGTGTAAATCTTCATTTTAAGATTGGTAACTTTTATCCGATTTCATTTAAAGAAGATGAACAAACCATTGTTAACTTGATTGCTACAACTGAAACTTTTGATGAGGTTTTGGATGTTGCAAAGATTTTGTATGATTATTGCAAAAAAGAGAACAAAAAAACTAAAACCCCTAATCTGGATAATCTAGAAACTACAAATCAAGTGAGTGGCAGTGGAAACACCTCTATGGATAGTGACATTCTCGAAGAAGAGGATGATAAAGGCGAAAAGCAAGAAACTGAAGGATCTTCATCTGACAGTGTAAGTGAGTCAATTCCATCTATTCCTTTGGAGAGTTCTGACATTGATGTTCAAACCGATAAATCTCTATCTGAAAATCTTCAGGAACTGAGCAGCAATCGTGTAGAAGAATCTGTTTACCTTGAAGTTCCCTCTGTGAATCTTAATACTATCATCGTATCTAATAAAGACCTTCATAAGTGCTGTGACAAGTATTATGCAGACACGATTGAGATTAGTGGTATCCCTTCATTATTTTCTGAACCAGATAACTCATTTTTGTTGTTTAAAAATTCTGCTCAAAAAGAAGTTAACTACCTGGTAAAAGAGTTTGAATGTAAAAAGTCTGCATCTCAGTACTCTCGTTCTTCAGTGGCTCGCACTGGTGTTCTTGATACTAATAAACTTCATACCTATAAGTTTAGTGATGATCTCTTTAAAAAGGTCAATGTTATTCCTGATGGTAAAAATCACGGATTGATTTTTGTCTGTGATTGGTCTGGATCCATGGGCAACGTTCTTCTTGATACAATCAAGCAGATGTTTCAACTCATATGGTTTTGTAAAAAAGTTCAGATTCCTTTCGAAGTTTATGCCTTTACCACAGAGTGGTGGTCTACTCAACATGATACTGAAGATGGAACGCCTTTATTTCCAACTGATCACTACAAAAAACGTGAAAATCTTCTTTCAGTTCACCCTAATTTTAGTATGATGAATATTCTTACTAGTGATGTAAATGGTAAAGAACTTGATCGTCAAATGAAGAGTATTTGGAGAGTGGGTGTGCATTATTCTCAACATGTTTATAGTCCCATTCCGCATGTTCTTGAACTTTGTGGAACTCCTCTTAATGAAGCAATTATTTCTTTGTTTGAGATTATTCCTAACTTTAAAAAACGCACTGATGCAGAAAAAGTAAATGTTGTCATTCTTACTGATGGGGAGTCAAATAACATTGTTCGTCATCGTGAAGTAAAACGTTCTTGGGAAACAGAATCTTTTATTGGTGTGGGGCATATTCCTTATGGGGCTTACCTTCGAGATCGTAAGACTGGAACCACATATAGTATTATTAACTCAAATGATAACGAAAATATCGCAGTGACTGTGACTCTTCTACGTAATCTTGCTGATCGATTCCCTCAAGAAAACTTGATAGGTATTCGTGTTTGTGAGTCTCGTGATTTTTATCATCATCTTCGTCGTTATATTGGATATACAAATAAATCTCTGGAGGACACACTCTCAAAACAATGGAAAAAAGAAAAAGCTGTTGCTCTACCAAACTCTGGGTATAAAAAGTATTTCACTTTGTCAGCATCTTCTCTATCTCAAGAATCTGAGTTTAATGTGAATGAAGACGCAACCAAGGCACAGATCAAATCTGCTTTTGCTAAGAGTCTGAAGTCTAAGAAAATGAATAAAAAGATTCTTGGTGAGTTCATTTCCCTTGTTGCCTAAATACCTAAAAAGTATCTACAGATATGAAAACCTTTCAAGAGTTTATGATGGTCGCTGAAGGAATGACGATGAAGGATTTCAAACAGCAAAGAAGTCGTCAGAAACAAAAGGAAAAGAGAGCAGCAGATAAGATTGCTCCTACTCGTAGAGCAGGTATTCATACACCAGACCACGCACCTGAGAGAGCAGCAAGGCATCGTGCGAATGTAGATCCTGACTTTGAGGGTAATGATGAGGAAAACTATCCTGGTGGTAAGTTAAAGAATCCTAAAAAGATTCGCAAGGCAAAGGCACTTGGAGAACTTGGCGAAGAAGTAGTAAATGAAACTTCACTGACTCGGGTGATGAGTAAGTCGGAAAAAGGTGGTATGGCAATTATGTCTGCTCAGCGTGGTGATAAATCAAAGGCAGAAAA
>Ga0194133_10002929_pt1 | contig 25130 bp, 9 predicted proteins | sample TA2KigOf40mmetaG_FD_155448 | JGI IMG/M metagenome (GOLD analysis project Ga0194133, IMG submission 155448) | Freshwater microbial communities from Lake Tanganyika, Tanzania - TA2015055 Kigoma Offshore 40m | ecosystem: Environmental > Aquatic > Freshwater > Lake | place: Tanzania: Lake Tanganyika... | reverse complement strand
TGTGGCTCGGGTCGGGTTGGGTCAGCCATTTATGGTTTGGGTTAGAATTTGGAAAATTTCCCCTAAAAATGTCAAATTTTTCAATTTTTTTCCCTTCGGGTCAAAAAAAAATGCTTCGGGTCGGGTCGGAAAGTACCCGGGACAAAGCCGGGTCGGCCTCTTATTTACTGCGGGTCAAAAGTAAGCTCGGGTCGGGTCAAGGCCCATCTCTAGTCTAGTTATGCAGAGCCTGGTGGCATCTTGCTCTTTAGAGGGTGATGAGGGCAATTCATTCAAATAAATGTTGGTTTAAGGGCTCTGGTAGAGGTAACAAGGAAAGAGGGCTCGCTTAGTAACTTTGCAGCAGACCAGTTCTTTTAAGGTACACACGTACTCAATTTTTGCAGTACAACTATTGTTTCAAGGACGTCTTGTAGCTAAGGGTGAAAAGTTGGTGCCGTTGTATGCGGTTTGATATTTGTGCTACCTAGGTATGTACATGATTTGAACAGGTTATTGTCTCAAAAGAGAGACAATATCAAAACTTTTGGAGTTTTAAACTAAGCCCTTTTGCATCTATACTTGTTTCAATAAAATAAAATAACAGCAATCAAAGCATATTGATCTACATGATCCAGACAGGATTCCAGTGATATATTAAGGATTCAAAAGTTGTTCCTTTGAAAAAAATATAATATTTTTGGTAATCAAAATGTGTTTAATCTTTCAAACCCATGTTTCATATCTTTTAAGGTGCAAGTCAACTCATCTGCATAATCTTTAGTTTCTTGTCAATTTGGAGCACTTCCCTGAGGCTGTTTTTCACTGCAAGGATTGGAAAAGAAAAAGAGGATAGGCCCAATTGGAGGTTCATTCTTGTTCTTGCCCCACTTGCATTCATGGATTTGTTAGGCTCTGTAGCCTTGATTGTATCTCTGGTTATCTTATCAAAAGGGATTGGGCTTATCTTTGCTATTGGGATCATTATTCCTGCAAACTTGTTCCTCCACAAGGTCAAAAAGTTCTCAGTTGAAATCAAAGAGAAAATTGAAAACAGAAGACAAATTGGAATTGCAACTGATGTTGAGAATTGCGTCAAAAACATCCCCACTTTGCTTCAACTGAGTGCATACACTTCTTGGATCATTAATACTGTGATTGTGAAGAGTAATACAAAGCTACAGCCATACTCATCTTTTATTACTCTGTTAACTTACTCTATCCTTATAACTGATGCCATCATTTACCAAGTTGTCATTGAAAGAAACACCATCCAGGATTTTTCCTTTTTGATATGTGCCCCTAAAAATCTCACATTTATTGAACCAAAAAGCAACAACTTATTGAATTTTGTCAATTCTTCTTCTGTAATGGATACTTTACCAAAGATTTCAACAAAGTTAGCTGTGAGGGTGTGTAATAAAGACGAACACCCATTTGATATTCTGTTGAAAGCCATTGTACCTGTTCTATGCGTGTCTTTAGTTGTAAAATCTGTCGCTGTTGTTGGATTAAGTATCTTATCAGATTGTAGGAGGCTTATCAAATTTGTCAGATGTTTGGGATGATAAATAAATACTATGAGAAAGCTTTTTAAGATAGTTTTACACACTTTCTCTTTATTGATAGTTGTAGGATTGGCATATTGCTTGGTTGTGATTCGAACTAATTGAGGGAATATGAAATCCAGGGTTCAGGTCCTCAAGGCCTAAACAACTCATAAAATACTGAAAAAGCTAAGCAACAGAGAATGAGCTGAAATTTGGATTAATCAGAAGGATCCTTAGAAGTGGTGGTCCAGCATCTAGCCATTTCGTGAATCTCGTTTCCCTCTCTCCCACATCTTTATCTCCTTATTTTTAAACTCAAATCTTTGAGATGAGGTAAGAAAATATTGAATTGTCTTGACTTCAAATCAGGGAAGATGTAATTGAATATATAAGTAAGGAACTTTTCATATCATGGATTGTACCATCTCAATATGTGACAACAGTTGTTACTTTTAACCCGCCTTTGAAAGTATTGGAGACACCACAGTCCTTGGCAGAAGGTCCATGTTATCCTTCAAATATTCAGTACAAACTTTTTATTGTTTTAATGTCACGAATCTTTTTGTAAACACATGCATCAAATGATATAATAAACAAAAGAATTTTGATCTTTTCATTGTGGATTCCATTTCATAGATGCCTGGGTAAGAGTCTGACTATTCTCACTCTTGGTTTACCAAGGCTCTTTCAGACTTTTTCAAACAAATTTAAGTTATGTTGTGGAAGTCAATTTTAAGTTGATTAAATATTTAGTTGAGATTTTTAGTGGATACTTTGTCTAATATTGGATTAGTTTGATCTATCTCTAGTGGCAGAGTTGTATTTAATTTTAAATGTAATCAAAATAATCCTCTCCTTAAGATGTTTACCAAGTATCTACTTTTATTTTTGAATAAACAGAAAAAATTCATTTTTATATTTTTTCTATAACTCAATTATCATATTTTTTCCATCCTAGCAACTTTGTTTAGTTACCTCTTTGTTAATTTTTTTGGGTCTCAAGTTCAACCTGATGCCCTAGTTTTAAGCCTTTTTGGGCCAAAACCTTTTCTCATAAAATGTGTCAAAATATAGAAAAAAGCCTTCCATTCAAGTCTAACTTTCATTTTCCACATAAGTTCCCTGCCAAACTGAAGCACATAAGACTCATCTCAAGGTTAGATTTTCTCGAAGTTTTTCGACCTTGGGAAACTTGCTTTCTACCAAACCTTTGTAAGAAAGCAGGAACAAAGATAGTATTTAAATACTGAGTACAGAATGTTAAATGAGCTTATTATTCACATATCTTGTTCAACTTTTTTTGGTTAAATCAATAAAAATAGGCATTACTAGTGCAGTATAGACTCCAGCTGTCATCTTTCCAGAGCCCATCATAAAAGTTGATAAATTTCATATTTTCAGAGTGATTTTTTACTTTTATGGTAACCTAAGGTCATAAAGAGGTTGTTTGTGCCTAGGATCAAATGCTTTTAAGGAACCTCAGATCATTTTTTCACCGAAAAGTGCTGTTACTATTAAAGCACAGCGTGCCTGTTGAAATGATTTAGTGCTAGACAGCTAACTAAAAATTGATTAACCTGCCTTCTTTAAAATTATATTGATAGCTAAAGATCAATTTAACTTGATTTGAGGAGTGCGAGGTCAAATTTTGAGACTGCAATTACAATACCAGCCTGAGAAGCCTTTGACCTTGGGTTGCCAAAAAATACTATAAGAAATCTATTGAAATGAATTACCAGTCAGAAAAAGCAAGTATGTCAGCTGCTGTACTGTGAAAAAAAGAGATGCAATGTAATAGATAGGCACTCATAAAATCCACTTTTACCCTTACTAACTAAAAAGAGATGCAGGGATATCTAGAAGAAGTTTTGGCCTCATCCCAGGGGTCATATTGAGACTCAATAACGTGGCATTATCAACAGTAAGGTGAATGACCAACCACCTCATTGATTGTAAAAAAATAAAAGGATCAGTCACTAAGTCATAATAACAAAGGAATGGGTACATCAATTAATACAGAAAAATCAGAAATAAATATTGAAATATAAACATCTAAGTAAAAGATCCTGAATCCCAAGGCATAATATAAAAATTTAAAAAATAAGTTTTAAAGAAACGCTAACCAGGACAAAAGGGCTCCTTGTAGGGGGCAAAATGGCCTTTAAACATTCATTGAGTGTGTTTAAAGACTCTTTCAAAATGAGGTAGTGTTTATCTCTACAGCTCTTTGTTTTGGTAAGACATTTATTCAGATGAACATTAAAACAAACATCTAATAAAGAAAGGTAGATGATAAAAATACAGTATGATTTCTACATCCTGTAGATGAAAGGTGAATGACCTTAACTTCATCCTTATGTAGTATTTTCCAAAATTCAATGGTTAAATGCACATAATCTCCTTTGAACAAAATGTTTTGATGAGTATTCAAGTTAAAGAGATTCTGGGTCAAAGGTTGACAAAAATGTATATTCTTTGTCAAATTTGTTCTAGAATCTGTTCTTGGATGTAGCCTTCAACCGTATGGCCTTGGACATCTGCGATAGAGGAGAAGAAAAGCATTGGATGGAAAAGTAAGAGGGACTTGAAACCTGCACTGAAGAAGAAACATTTGAATCTGAAGGGAGAGCAAACTTTGTCCTTGAGACTTTCCAACCCTGAATGATATCTTTTGTTTGATTGGAGAAAAAGTTTCTTTCTCAACAATGTAAAAGTTTGGCTGCACATCAATACTTTTTAAAACTATTTTTTCAGAATGTTATGCAAACCTTCTCAATTTATTTTTTAAAGTGCATGGTTGGCCTTCACTTACAAATTCCTTTTCATCCCAAATTTCTGAGAATCAAAAAGACTTTCAAAGAAATGTTAAGAGAGAAAAAGTTGGAACTGCGACACACAAATTTCAAAAACTTTGTGTTTTAGTTTTTAACGTCAAAATATCATGGAATTCAAGTTTTTTAATGATGAAATGATGAAAATTTTATATAAATTGTTGGAAATTTAGCAATCTTTTCTAAAATTGATTTGAAACCATAGGAATTTTTATGGCTTTTTGAATGTATTTTTGGACCATAATAATTCAAATTATTTGAATTTAATCTCTTCGTTGCGTGAATTTTACAAATCTAGAGTCAGCTAAGAAATTTTTTGTCTTATCTTATACTGGATAACTTAGAAAACAAAAAGAGCAATTCTAAAAACAAAGTTTTTGATTTGATTATGAAACGTTTGACTTTTGAGAAGTGAACATAGTTTTACATTTGCAATAGCTAGTTCAAAATCTGTCTGTTTTAATTGAATCATTGGCATTTTCCTTATTCTTTGAGCCTGTTGATTCCTTTAAAAATGATCAAAAATGTGTGTCAGGGAAAAGGTACCTCAAGGCCTTAGGGGTCCACATCACCACCTTTGATATGGAGCAATTAAGATATCATTCAAGGACAAAACCAGATCTTTTCCCTTGAGTTCGTTAGTTGGAAAAATGAATGCACATTGGAAAGAACTTGAGAAATAAATAATTGATTTTACATGAAACTGTCTTGAAAAAATGAATGATTGATAGGCAGCACCCTCTAAAATCATTCAAAGCGGAAAAAGTTGTTTAATTTCGCTTCATAAATATTAATATATTATTTGCTTGTCTGATAGTATGCAAAAAGATACACAATTAAATACAAATACTGCATGATTTATTGGGCCTTTCACTTGAAACTGACTTTTAGTTTGTAATTATGGAAGGATTTTGATCTTTCACATCATAATCTTGATTTTCTAGATAGCTTGACCTATCTGATCCATTCCCACGGCCCGGGTTCGACTCCCGCCTGAGGTAACCAACAAAAAAATCAATAAAACCACCTAGTGCCCCTTAAAAAGTGACAAGGCGTACTCAAAAAAATCTTGAAAAAGTCATACATATGTGTCTGTTGATGAATGAAAACTGGGTTGCAATAATGCCATTTTTCTATTGTGGTCCCAAATATCTGTTTGTATATTAAAAGTTACTTTTTGATTGGATGTAGATTCAGAAAGGATGTTCTGTGACTGCAAAGAAAGTGGGGTACAAAGCCAGCTAGAGATACCATTTGTTGTTTTCCATTAAATGTGAATAAGAATATTTGTGCTGAGAGAGAAGCAAACTTCAAAAATAGATTCTTGTATTATTGATAAATCAATCATTAAGTAACAACTTATATAGGAAGATGTTTGGATTGTAGCAATTTATCAATCCCAAATAATGAATTGTCTATTGCATGAAAGTTAACTGCGTGGCATTATTCCAGCAAGTTAAAAATCTTTGCTTTCTTGTTTGGACCATGTACTTAGATTCTTAGAGAAACGTTCAAATCTGCCAAACTTTTTTCACCCTAGCAACAGAAGCAATAATGGACTGTTTATTCAGCACAGTACATATTGAAGAACATCTGTGCTTGAATAAGGCACTTCACTTAACACTTTCAGTGTTTTTGTATGAAAAAACATGCCTCCTTTTAGTAAGATGACCTTTTTCAAATACTATAATCAATCAAAACAAATCCAATAGTCAGATTAAATCGATTTTTGAGGGTCAAAATTAACAAACACTATTCAGTTTTGTTTACAAATGACATTTCATTTCATTTCCAGATGGCATGATGTCTGGAATCGACCTCATTGCAGATTTTGCTGAAAAAAGGAAACTTCTTACATGCTGTTTTATTTTAAAAAAACTAAGAATGATGATTCTGGAGAAAAAATACGTGTAAAAGTAGGTCAATGCGCAGAGGGGCTTTTTTGTTCACTTCAAGCCACGTGCCTACTTTTCTTCATAGCATTGAATCAACCCACCCTCTAAAGAAAGCGTCAAGCCCTTTCAGAAAAATATCAGGCCTAGAAAGATTCTAGGCCACAGACATGCCAAATAGTAACTACAGAATAGTTTAACCAGAAAAGTATACAATCAACTCTTTCCTTGAATAACAATTGACCCACTTTTTTGTATGATGAAAAAGAAAAAAAATTTTCTTTTTTTTACAATAATTTTTTGTATATTTTTTCCAACCTTGAACTCGACGTAGGGGCCTAAAATTGCAAATGAAATACTTCGAGCCGACAAGATTTTTGATGGTTTAAAAATTTCAAGTAAAAATTTATGTAACTTTTATATGATTAGTGATGATCGATTTAATTTTTAGTGAAAAATGCTTTTGGCAAATATTATGATTTATATCTTTTTCTTGAACCAAACTTATTTGTATTTAAAATTTCAATGAACCATAAATTTTTCCTTGATAATATTGAATATAAAAAAGCTCATTAGATCTTTTATGATGTGAAAGAATCTCTTTAGCTCTGTTGACTCTTTCTTATTTTTCTCTCAACGTTTATGAAGAAGGCGCTTTCACATGCAAAGCAAAGTCTCCTTAGTTTCCAAGACACAGACTGGAAATTCACACATATTTTTGTGACAAAATCATCATTAATTTCAATACTAAAATTTAATAACCAACATTTTCAACAGAAAAAATCAGCAAAATATTCATTTGGAATGTAAGTAAAGCTAGCAATTTTTATAAATACTGATGTTTTTAAGCATTAAGAGCTTTCATATCAAAGGCCAAGATGTCGCATGTCTTTGAACCGATGGATCTTCTTGCGACCTCACGAAAGCGGAGACCCTCAACCCTAGACATTATTGGAGGTCACATTCGAGAAATGGAGTCAATGCGAATGAAATCAGAAAAAACACTAGACATTGTGGACGAAGATAGTATTTTGTCTCAGGTCATTTCATTATTTGTTCTTACAGTTTTTTTGGCTTCATCTCTTAATCCAAAACAACCTCGATTAATACTTTGCCCTAAGTAAATAAGTAGCCAGATAAATTGATCTACATAATTAACACAGACTTTATGTAGATATGTGAGCGGCTATTCAAATTTTGTCACACTATAATGCAAGAGCAGGTGCTTGAAACTCCCCTCAGTTTTGCACGTTGGATGCCACATGGGTCTAGAAGAGTTTGCCTATACCCACGAGTTCGCCTACGATCTTCCCAATACATAAGATTATCAGTTTGTCTACCAGACTAGGTTGTCTACTTATGATGGTAGGCCCTGGAAGATCAGGCCTGCAGGGTTAGGCCCAGAGGGTTAAATCAGGTTTGGTTAGCAATAAAATTGGCCCGCAAGTAAGAAAACTAAAAGCTCAGGCTTCAGTCAGACCTTTATTTAGAGCTCGGCAAATTGGTAATTCTATGTGCTGGGTAGTCAAACTCATGGTAGACGAACTAGTCAGGTAGACAAACTGGTAATCTTATGCTATGAGTAGACTAACTCGTAGTTAAGCAAACTAGGGGTTGGCAAACTCTCCTAGTTTTATTCCTCAATCTTATAAAATGTTTCAAGTAGTGGGTTGGCTCGGGTCAAATTTTTGTTGTTTGAGTTTTGTTGAGTAGGGTCAGCCATCTTTGGTTTGGGCCTGGGTTTTGAAAAATTACCCTAAAAATTCCAAATTTTTCAATTTATTCCCCTCTGGATCAAAAAATATCTCTTTGAGTCAGATCAAAAAGGACACCAGGTCAAAGATGGTTGGCCTCTTTTTTACTGTTGTTCAAAGTATGCTCAGGCAGGTCAGGGACCATCTCTCTCTAGTTTCAAGCCTTGTTACAACCCCATCATGCCCTCAGAGATCCAAATTAAGATGACCAGGGTCAGGACATGTTTGGCTACATAGCCTGTAAATATCAAGTAACCAAATTGATGTGTCACTTTGAATTTTGTTTAACTAAGAATGTCGCAGTTAGTCAGTAATTTGTTCAAAATATAATTATTGCAATTGTAATTTCATTTCACTTATATTAAAAAAGAGCAAAAAGGTCATTTGTTTATTCTTTGAAAAGCTTCAGAGAATTGTCCATGTCTATTGTACTGTATTATTTATTGTGAGCAAACACTTCATTCATAAAAAATTAATATAAATTAAACTTCTCTAAAATTTGTTTTGACAACTTCATTTAAGTTGAATCAACAATTTTTGGGACATGCTTTTCATAATAAATCTTCCAAGATAATTTTCTTCTAGGAGTTTAGACTAGATTGCTCGATCTTAGGTACAAGCAAGAACCCTTTGACCCTAAAAGTATCAGAAAATGGTCCATTATGCAACAAAGGTTCTTGGGCCTTGAATAAAAAAGAAACCAATCGATAATACAGGTGCTCAAAACTGGGTAATGATCGTTCTATTGGTTAAAGCTTTAAGGAATAAGGCTTGTGCAAAATCACAGAGATTGATTTTAAGATATTTGTGTAACCATTTGGCCAAAGTATTATTCTTAGTAGTTGTTTAATGAGTTTGAATGATCCCTTCTTTTTGTAATAAACAGCCAAGTTTGTCCCTGTTCATTGCTTTACTTGAACAGGTTTCTCTGCTCAACCTAATTACAGTGAACATCAAATTGACAAAATCATTTAGCTTTACATTTCATAAATGTTTGCAAGGATAATCTATGAAAATCATGTTTTCAGGACTCGAACGATCCACATAGTCCTTCTCTCGCAGATCAAGAAGACCAACTAGAATCATCAGTTTACAACTTGTTGAGGTCTTATCTCATGTGAGAATTTATTACTTGATTCTTTAAATATTATTCCTTTTAGAACATTTACAGTCTGTGAAAGGCAAATACGATTTACAAGTTGTATTTTGTGTGACCTTGTTTTAAGCAAAAAAGGTCTTCAAGGTTTATTGATTGCAAAGCCTTTTTCAAAGCCACTTGAAAGCTCAATGCCCTTGAAACTATATTTTAACATTTTTCCTATACAGCTTGTGACCAAGAAAATTTTATCAATACCTACTAATTGATTCTATAAATATCTTATTTTTGGCCTGTGTCCTGTATTTTCCAATTATCAAATGTTATAGACATAGATAAAACGTTCGTAAAATGTATTACCATTGTAAAGATTGAAAACCAAGATTAAGATGCAACAAACAAAGCCTAAGAATGATGAAAGGTCATGCTTTTCAAGAATTATGGTTTGTTGTTGGCTAACTGATGAACTATTGAATGATCCTTAAAGACTTTTCTTCATAATGCTAGGGCAAACTTTTGTAACTGCCTTTTGTTGGTGGATTTTATGGACATTTGCTGGTTACAATAACCACCTAAAAAGATCTAAAAAGAATTACTTGAGTTCTCAACATCAATGTTGATTATTCCACGGACTGAATCTAAACAAACATCATTCAGGCATTGTTAAAGCCAGGCATCATTGATTACAAGTATTAACTTGCCTTAAAATTTATCCTTAATCATAAAAGAAAACATAAAAATGAAACACTAAATTGAATGAAACTTGACAGTAAAAATTTCATACTAAGATTGAATATCTTTCATTCTAATATCAAGTGATAACAGGAAAGGTAACATTTCAAGCAATGCAAACGATACCATGTCATTTTGTATACCGTACATTTTGACTACTGTCCTTGTCCCTACAATGATTTGCCCACTATGTAGATTAACCTACAATGATTAGCCTACTACGTTGATTTGCCTACTACGTCGATTCGCCTAGTACTACTACTACCTAACCTAACCTGACCTAACCTAACCTAACCTAACCTAACCTAACCAAGCCTAACCTAACCAAGCCTAACCTAACCAAGCCTGACCTAGCCTAACCTAACCTAACTAACCTGACCTTTCCCAGTGTAAACTTATTTATCAAAATTCTTTGCAAGAGCTTAGTGATCAAGTGCCCTCTGGAGTTTAGGTGAAAAAGGTTGTATGCTATTAAAGTAATTCAAGAACAGAGACATGATAAGGGCTATCTACTTTCACAATGAAGGAAGAATCTGTCTTGAACAATTTGTTGTTGGGAAACACTATTTGTGCATACCCAAGCACAAGCTTTTGCAGACAGCCCAGCAAATTAATATACAAATTGAAATCAGATTGAGAGAATTCAATAACAGGAAAGCTTGAGGAAGAAGAGCATTGTCTTTTTAAAATAAGTTGAAAATGATTATAAAAATGTTCCTTATCAAAAAAGATTGTAGAGACTGGACAGCTGATACCCCTAAGGGCAGTCTTTTTATTGCTGACAAAAGAAACTTTCAGGTAACAGAGATATGATTAATATAGAATGTGTAAGTTATCGTAAACAAGTCCTCCAAAAATAAAAGTCATGTGGAAATCTATTTCTCAATTGAAGCTCAAGTTAACATTACAATTATCATGTCAGTCCTTCTTGTAATGTGAGTTGAAATTATCCAAGCTGAGAAGGACTGTAGCGCGAGAGCCCTCCAAAAGAGAGAAGAGAGGGCTTTGTAGAGACAGCATATAGGATCCAGAGAATAGAATGAAATCAAATAGTATCTTACAAAGAGTTTTTAAATTAAAGTAGTAATATTTCTGAGGTCTATTTACAGGACTGGTTTCTCTTGTAGATGGTTTTTGCTCATGCCAAAAGATTAGATATACTTAGTAATTGTGGGTGTCGGTTGGCCCTAAAAAATGCACAAGAAATGTAGAGCGCCCAAGGACATTCAATATTAAAAAATAATATAAAATAAATCTAATCTGTTGTCATGATCAAATATCCTTAGCAGCTGAACCTGTGCCGGTTCAGGAGCCCTGAATTTAGTCTGCCCAGCTTGCAGGGACACTAGCACTCCATATGGACAAGCAGGAAAATCATGAGGGGTCAATAAACTTTAGAGGCATACGAAACATACTAATAAATGAAAAGAATAAAATTTTATTTCATGATATTGAAACGAATCTTTTTCACCTAATTTAAGTTTCTTATAAATATTTTTTCAGATCTCCAGAGATGAACCAAGAATCTTTAGATGTTCAAATAGAGCAAGCCATGGTAAAAGAGCAAATGAATATTAAACACTTTTTTTCAATTGATTTAATACTATATTTGTATAATCTAAGGATATGGTTAAAACTATTTTGAAAACGACCGTCCGCAGTGAGTTCTGCAAGTACCAAGACAAAATTGTTCGTCTGGAAGAGATTGCTGAACAACTTCAGCATGAGAACAAACTTTTGAGAAATTATGTTGACAATGAGGTCATCATGCAGCTCGAACAAGACCCTTTCAAGAACATCAGCTTCGACAACTCTGACGATGGATCCAAATCATACAAAAATTAAAATTTTATTTTAATGCATGTAGTTAACAATAGCACATGAATTAGAAAAGGGGATTTCCATTTTTTTGCAAAACAGAGGTTTCTCTGATCTGTTTGGTCAGGCATAATTTTTGTTTGTCATTTAGTCAATAGATCCATGTTGAATTTCTAAAAATCTTTGTACATAATTTACTTTTAGCCTTAACCTAACCTTTCAATCCAAAACTGAAAGTGGACCTTTTCTACAATAAGCACCACCCCACTTTGATAACACTAATTCTCAATCTGAAAATAAAGCTGAACTAAACCCAGGCTCAGACCCTGGTTTTGGTCAGTGCAAGCTCCTTAACATTAGATATAGGTATAGGGGTCGTTGTAGCCTAAGGGTACGGTACTCGACTGGCAATTCATCTAAGGATTGAAATGTCAGTGGTTATCAATCCCGAACACTAACCTTTTGTCCAGGGTTGGTAAAAGAAACGTCAAAAAACCCCAAATCCCAGCCAAAAAAGGTAATGCACATAATAAAAGGGTTTCCTAGCCTTCACTGATGCATGAAAAGAAAAGAAAATCTTTTAGTTTTTAAAGGCTGTACTCATTTAAATACAATCATGTTAAAAATCATCTGTTCTATATTTTTAACTCACTAGCCTTACATCCTGATCCCAGCAACTAAAAAGTAACCTTTTTGACCCTTGAATAGCCTTATGTCCTAACCTAACCTTTTCTCATCCTTAAACCTTGAATTTTTGTCCTTTAAATGACTGACAAACATCTTGTCTGACAAAGTAGCTATCAGAGAAAACTCCTCATTGACAAATTAGTAAGTCACGTCAAACAATTATTTATTTCAAATTTATTTTCCTCCCTGGTAATGAAAAATTATTAACAATAAATTGTTAAGATGTTTTTGATCTAACCTGTTTTTCAACTGCCATTTGTCAAAGTAGTTTTGCTGTTGATAAATATTGTTGCATTTTTGTTCTCTAAACCACCTTAGTTTCGGTGTTTGTAGTAAACTTTATGAATAAATCTAATTGTATTTCGCAAATAACTGTATTATTATTATTAAGTAAATTATACTAAGATTGTTTATTCTGAAATTGTTTCACAAAGGTTGTATCCACTATTATCAAAAATAGATTCACTTCACAAAAATTCATTTTTCTTAAGGTTTAATATGATAAAAAGCTTAGGTCTTAATTGACCCCCATCCAGACAAGATTGACATCTTTTGGTGAAAAATGCAGAACCCTCCATGAGCAACTTTATGCCCTCAAAAGCACTAAGAGGCACGCTCAAATAAAATCTTGTTTACAGCTAGCTGGCCTGCAACCAGGTCCTGTGTTTGGTGTGGGTATCTGGTAAGTATCATGGGGGAATTCAATGTTTTAAAGCATGGCATAACAGGGGTTGGTTGGGTTTAAAGGGTCACTAAAAGTTTTTACCCATCAATTTTACCCTACTGAACAGGTTTGGTTTAGTTATGATTTTTGGATGGGCCTAAAAACCTAGACAATGGCTTAAAATCAGTTATTCTTAATAACCAACCCTACATCAAATTAAATTTTAAGGGGATCATTTTTTTATCTAACTCCTAAAAATTACTTTAGACAATCTCCCCTCCCCTGACAAAATTTTAAAAATCCCCTTTTTTGTTATCTCTGTGCAAAATCTCAGCTCTCTAACTTCAAAACTGTGGGAGGAGATAGAGGTGACAGGCCGACATACTGAAAGATGGAGAGATGACAACCTTCATCCCTCTACATGCACAAGGCAAAATTTTAGTTTGATGAAAAACTTAAGTATCCACTCGCTATCTGAGATACCACCACCAAATCTTGTTTTTGAGCATATTTGGAGGTATCCTTAAGGCATAAGGTTTTAGGGTCAAGAAAAATTTGTTCCTATCAATTTATCCCCGCTGAAAAATTTCATTGAGTGTTGTTGTTCGAAAGATCCCTTGTTTTTGTGTTAAGCAAAAAGAGGGTTGAGGCCTGAAGGTTATAAAAAATATTTTTTTAAAGGCACTCCAAAAACTATTTTACACTCCATAATTTTTTTGTGAGCGAACACCATATCAATATTTTTGAACATGATTGATTTCAAAACTCATGAAATACATTGTTATTACAATTTTAATTTATTACAATGCGTGAAAAGTTAATCATAAAAAAGATAAAGAATTGCAAGATTGTTTACCTGATATCATTAGGACCTTGACCCAAAAAGAGTTTTCCTAAAGGCCTATTTCTCCAAATGTTTGGGCGCTTTGTATTCACTAACACAATTCGTGATAATTTATTATTCTGGATTTGTAACCTTTTGCATGGAAATGGGTTCAAGGTAAGGAAGAAAAAATCATTAATCAGAATGTATTAATGTTAAAAACAGAGCAGTTAAATTTTATAAATATTCTTTCACTATCTCCAAGTAACTAATCAAATAGTATGAGAGAGACTAAAAATTCTCAAAAAATCTCAAAAATATTATTTCTTAACTTCGAATTTTAACTAATGATTCTTTTCTTTTCCAGCAGACATGATTGCCAGAGGATTTTAAATATGTATATAAAAGACCAATTAATCAGATCAAGATCAGAATTAACATAAAATCTAGTTATTAAAGGTTCAGGCTTTAAAGAAATCAATAATTTTGAAGTTTAAGTTTTTTTTATACATGTTAGAGCATTTCTAAGAATCCCCCTGTCATGGAAAAGATTGAACAATCAGATCAAGATTTGAAATTACAAAAATTTAAGATATTCTAAAGATTCAGGCTTAGAACAAATTTTGTGTGCTTTAATGTAAATAATAGATTTTAAATCTCCTAAATTGGTTTGATTTCTTGGGATGAAATCTTTTTGTAAATATTGAAGTAACAGTAAATAATGACTATTGGTGTAGGGTTGCCAATTAATACAGGGTGTCTATTCTTTATCTTTAGATGTGAGTTGAATAGTCCTTGACTTCGACCCTCAAGAATTTGTATTTAAAATTTTTAAATTCAATAAGAGGTCATTTTTTTATTTTCTTGCATAATCCAGATATGGGCTACATGTAGGAGATTGTCAGAGAGTAAAAAGCAGTGAAAAGTTTCAGCTAAACATATTTTAATATGAATTTTCTAATTAAGAGTAACCTTTTCAAATAGTATCTTATTGATTTACCTTCTGCTTTGCGATCAGGCCAACAAAAGTAAAAAGTTCTTCATTCTTGGACTAATGGTCTTGAAACAATATTCCAAAGCTGTTCTGGATTTATTATTAGCAAGTTTTTCTCAAGGAAAACTCCACTAGGATGCTTTCTCAATAACCTTTGAGCCTATAAACTAGAGAGGTTATTCCTATTCTCATAGCTATTAAGTATCCAAACTGAGACGGTAGAGCCCTTCCAAGAGTATCTAATATTTCCTTGGGGTACGGCCTATGCCAGTCATTATCAACTACTCTGAGAAGCTCATAATTTAGTACATCTAGTTTAGGCTTGAACTTTTTCTGATAGGCGGTGTACCACACTGGCATTCCATAGCATAATGATCCAAAGTATTGGGCTGTTCCTACAGTGGATGATACCTCATCGGGTTTCACTGCCTCTAGCATCAGTTAGTCAACCCAAGATAAAAATATTTTTTGTGAGAAACAATTATGTATATGTTGGGATTTCCAATTCTTTGTGAGCATGGCAGGAAAACATTATTTTTCTGCCTTTGTGGTAACCTAAGTGATATATGAAGACTTCCAGTGTTGGAAGATGAACCATCAACCCTCAGATGTTGTGTTCACATAGACCTTTGGAAAACCGTCAAAATCAACATTTTTTTAACTTCAATATTTCTTATTTAAAACTGATTGCTGAAATTTTAACTTCAACTGTTACTTGTTTACACAAATGTACATTCAAATTTGAACTTTTTCAGTATGTGGAAATCTTCCAGCTTCTAGAAGTCTTTGTGACGTCATAAAAATAAACAGAATTTCATTAGAACAAAAAAAAGTTAAAAGAAAATTAAGGGTAGGGAAATTCCCCCAGGACTTTTTCCCACTGACGAATTTCTTCGAAAACTGAATCTGAACATCATTATTTATTTCATCTTTTTAAAACAAAAGTGATCACAAGATGTCATCGAAAACAAAATAAAATTTTCAAAATATTTTGCTGAAAAAATAATTTGTTTTTTCAATAGCTGCGCATGTGAGTTTTGTACTTCCTTTGTCTAAAATTTTAACTTTCTAAAGAAAATATAGTTGAGACGTACTTGTAGACTAAAATTGTAACCATTTAAAGTTCAATTCACATCTTTAGACTATGAGATCATGTGTTAAACTTATGTATCAACTATTATTTTTAAAGACTTTTATTTCTTGCAGTTTGGAGATGCACATTTCTTACAATGTACAGAAAATGACTTATTCATAATTTTAATACAAATTATTTTCAGTTGTATTCTTCTTTAAAACATTGATTCAATCAACTTTTGATGATCTTGTGACTACCACACCCGTTTGTTTAAAAATACCTTTTCCCATTCATTTTTGTCAGATTCTAGTGATGGGTCTGGGTCAAACAGTTCGGGTCGGGTAATTTGTTTGCTGCCAAGGTAAAAAAGCCTTTTTATCAACATGTGAGACAGGAGAGGAGTGATAAAGTGCGCTTGGTAATCAAACGTGAATAGAAAGGTTGGGTGATCACAAAAATAATAGCATTAGTAAAAACATGGTACCGAGACCTGCCTGCGTATGCTATCTATATTAATATGACCTTAATCCTAGGGATTGGATATTTTATAACCCTTTAGAGCAAGTAAGCAGTACATGGGCACTGTTCTTAAGCCCTATAGTTTACCAAAATGTTTCACCTAAATTGTGAATTCAAGACACTTATCTTTTTTATGTTGTCTTTATTTCTACAAAAAAAATTCCTCAACATGTTCAAACGTTAAAGCCACTGAAAGGTTAACTGATTTCAAAACCTTTTCCCCCAACATTTATCTTGCCTAATTTGAAAAAAATTCAAAATTATTTGAAACAATTTAAACCAAGATTACAACAAATGAAAATAACAGTTTGTAAAATGACTAAGGTTTTTATTTCAACAGCTTTATTTTCATTTTTTGCAAAGTGAGAAATTATTGTCACATTAAAACTACCTGGCATCTTGACTTTCTGAAACTGTGCTTGTTTCCATTTTTACATTCATATGTGTTTAAATAGAACCGGCATGTGAAATTTTCAGCTAAAGCCAAATGTAGGGCTAAAATTTTTTGCTTTCCCCTCCCATAGAGAAAAAAGTTTAACAACAAGCCTAAAAATGTGTTCAAAAATTAGTCATTTCTTATTTTCTTAGGTATTAATATCAAATTATAGCAAAAAAATTAATCTGGCTAAACACAGTTCTAAAGTTGATAAATATCTTTTTTTTGAAAAAGAGCAAAAAAGGAAGGATATTTTAAACAGGTCTGCTGAAGTAGCATCTAAGGTCTGCGAATTACAGATGCTCTCCAGAACTTTGGGAAAGCCGAAGTTTTAGCTTAGTTTAAATCTTGACAAGCTTTTACTGACGTCGACCCATATCTTTTACACAAAAGAACTTAATTTTTTTACATTACCTTGGAATTATTCCTTGGATTATTAGTGTTCAAAAGAAAATATTGTTTGAGGTTAAACCCTTTTCTAAAGGTAATTTTTTGAAAGTTCTTTTCTATCACAAAAAGTAGATGTAAATTTAGAGCTTTCCCTCATGTGTTTGGGCATCACATCTAAATTTAGCTACATCACACAAGCTTACTTTCTCTGTTTGACTCTTGAGAGTTTCTGTTCGGCAGTAATTAGAACTGCAATTTTCAACTCTAGAAATGATAATTTTTGCATCTTAAGTCTACACAACTAAAAAAGTCAATTATAATTTGGATAGAATTGTCAAAGAAAGTGTCTTTCAACCATCATGGAGCAATTTGACCAGCTTCTTACCTGCTGTGTCTGCCTGGACAGGTTCAAGAATCCCAAATTGCTTCCTTGTCAGCATTCATACTGCATGGAGCCATGTCTTGAGGGACTGGTGAGTTGTAGTTGCATTAGTCTATTAGTGATTAAAGTTTGTCCCTGGTTACTAGTGTTGGTAGATATACACAGGGTATGTGGAATCATGTTAACCAATCATTCACTTCTATAATCCCTTCCCTTAGAGTTGTAACAAACAAAAGAGACTAAAAAGACCTAAGATATGAGTAAATCAGATGTAAAATGAAAAGAGACAGCTAATATTGTTGAGGCAGGATGGGGCACAAACATAATGCATGTATTTGCTGTATTTGCAGGGTCAGAAATGTGAGCCTCCTTTCTTAAATTGGACTCCTTTCACAGGGTCCATTTTTGTGCTATTTAAGGTAGCTTGATCCTGAGTGAGCTTTTGAACACAAAAGAGATTTTCATGTTTTTTCTAAAACAAAAAAATGGTTGCCGCTGATGGGCTTAATTGATTATGCTGTCTACATTAATGCAGCTTAAACAATTATGAGAATACACTTATCAAAATTAACTTCCCTCTGGAACCAATCTTATGTGAGATGCAACCTAAGATGTGATAACAAGTACTTCCATGCGCAATGACTGGTTAGACCTGACCCGAAGACATTTTTTTGACCCAACAGGCTAAAAATTGGCTTTCATGAGGAAAGTTTCCTTCCCCCGGAAAAGGCTTGCCCAGCTTAACCTGACCCGGGAAGCCCAAATATTACCCAGCCCAGATCAAAAATGTTTGGCCCCAACTCATCTCTAAACGCATATTCCCAGAATGCATAATTGCTTATCTCGACACAAGGTGAAAATCTGTGAATAAAGTATAGATCTTTGTTACATCTCACACAACATGTTTTCTTGACCTTAAAACGTTGCTTAGTCAGATTTTTTTGCAACCTTAAGTCCATGAATTTTGTGTCACGAGGTCAAAATGTTTAGTCTGAAAAAGACAATGATTTTAACTTTTGACTTGTCCAGGAGCTATCTAAGATTAGTGGGGATACATTGTATGACATATTTTTACACTTATTAACAGAATTTGACTTGTTGCAGGTTGATTATGTTAAACGTCAGGTCAAGTGTCCAGAATGTCGAGCAGAACACAGAATTCCATATAATGGTATTCAGGGATTCCCATCCAACTTCACACTTCAAAAATTTCTTGAGTTACATGCAGATATAACAGGTGAAACATTTTAAATTACTTGTTGACCTGATGCAATGCTAAGCTTTTGAAGCTGATTTTTGGTAAATTGAGAACACCTAGGGTCACTATTACTTTTTCATCGAAAACTCAGGGTAAAATGCATTTAAGGTGTATTTGTTTATCAGAGTTGATACACATTAGAAAAAATGCATACAGAGTTTTTGTCATAAATGGATAGTGAAGTCTTGATCTTGCCGGAGGTAGAGTATTTCCATAACCGGGAGTCAAATCCTGATTGCTTTTTTTGCAACCTTAGCATAGAGCCAATGCTGACTCCAACAATTACTTGTTATACACCATCAGAGTAGCTGAGCAACATTTGTTTAGTGACTTTGTCACAACAACGAAGCGTTCATTGCATAGGTTTCGTTTTGGCCCACAAGCTTCTTTTTCTCATAAAATGGTTCCCAAAACAACTTTTGCTATGTAAACTTTTATCAAAATGGATCCCTAAGAAGTTTATGGTTGTAAATACATACCTTAGGGTGTTGAAATACAAATTCTACTAGAAAGTGAAATAGTCTAGTCTGGCACTTGTAGGTAGAAAACACAATTGCCAGAGATTAGTGTTTGGAGTGTGAAAAGAAAGTACGCAAAGTTTTTTCGTAACAGATTGAAATAATTTACAACCTATGTTTAGGAGCTGCTTATTGCATCATTTTCATCAATTTTAATGATGATAATGTAGACTTTAGAACAATTCCTGTCATAGTCAGTCCCTTGATTTTTTATTGATAAATGTGAATGAATGAATAACAGATAATTCGCTGATCAGGTTTCTGCACAACAATCAATCCTAACTGAGATAGTCATCTTGTGATGACTAATTAAGGCAAATCCAGGGGTCAAATAATTTGCCCAGACTGAGGATTGAACCCAGGTCTCCCAGTTCTCAGTCAGATGCCTTAACCATTAGGCTACGGCGACCCATCTTGATCCTGTCAGGTTTAGGTCTTTTTGGGAACAAGAGTTAAACTTTAGCCATTTTATCATTTAGTAACTGCTGACTCTTATACAAAATAGCAGATTTTGATTTCTGACTTTGACCCTAAAACTTAGCGTTCAATGCACATCAGTTTCAAGCCACTTTGCTTGCATGGGTTGAGGTGGATCTTTAAGTAACTTTGTAAGCTTTTATCAAAATTAATCTCCATGAGGTCTTACAGTTTCGGCACTAACAGCTGACGAACACTGCCTTTAGTTTACAAGAATGTCCTTTGTTTTTCAACAAACTCTTTGTCAGTACATTCAACAAAGAAAATCTCATAATTTTTATATAGTCAAGTTACAATCAAGCTTATTTTTGGGATCTCAATTTCAATTTACAAAATTTTTATCTTCCCTAACAACAATACTTTTCTTTAAACACTGCATTAATTAGACACATTTGGCAAAAGCAAATGTTTTCACAAATGTACCTCAATAAGACTTGAAATCTAAATACATGAATGATTTGTGTTTAAATTTAAACCATAGAAAGTCTATAAATACCTAAAGCAAAATTTCATCTGATTTTACATTTTCAAACTTTTTATTTAACCTTGTAAATTATTACAATCTGTTGGCATTGAGTGAACAACAAAGGCCAGGCCATGATTATCAGATATTTGAAAGCTATTTCTTTTCAACTTTATTGCCTTCTATTTCGCTTTGATGCGTCTGAAAGGTTGAAATGTGTGCGCAAGAAAATTCAAATTTGGGTTACAGGAACGAGAATTTTGCTTGTAAAAAAAGTTAAATAGACATTTTGAAATGCTGTAGGTGAACTTCCTGACCCCAATGCTGATGCTATTATGTCCCGTTGTAATGTATGCTCAGAAAAAGCCTATGTCAACCCTTGTGCCCATTGTGACAAAAAGGTCTGTGATGATTGCAAGGAGGCTCATTGTGATATTCTCAAGAGAGAAATTTCTAAAGTGAATACACAAGTAAGATTCTAATCAAATTATTTTTTCATTATGTTAATAAGATGAGATTTTACCAGGTCAAGAGAGGTTTCCATCGAATTGAAGAATTTATACATCAAGTAGACAGGAATCAACAACAACTTCAACAAGTGAGGTTTTTAAAAATTAAGCTTGCCAACTGTCGACCAGCTAGGTCCTATTTTGATAAGTCTGGTCTCCTGAGACTTGCCATCCTCTACAACCTTTTGGGGCTAGGTGTGTGGTCAACCACCCTCCATAATCTCAGGTCAGCTTCTTTTGCTGGCCAAGTTTCATTCCCAATTTTAAATTAACCCTTTTATGCTGAGATAAAGTTAAATTTTGACTAATTCTTGCTCTGAACCATGGTTTCATAATTAAAGTTTTAACTAATTAGAATTACACTCACTTCTCCAAGGCAAGCAACTTTTAAGTCTGGTTTTATTTCAAACACGAGCAGTTCAATTTTTTTCAATTTTTATAGTACGCCTTGCGATTCTTGATCATTTAAGGCACAGTCTTTTTCAAGTGGTCAAGTAAGGAAGGATACTCCGGGTGGGAGTCAAACTCAGTCCGCTGGGATGGAGATCCGCTGTGTAACATACTTGACCACCTTGACTACATTCCATCCCCAAATGAAGGTGGTCTAAAAGTGCCTCCATGAACACAGTTTTCAGACATCTTTGGGCCTATTGTCAGGCATAAGAATGTTATATGCCAGGGTCCAAATGTTTCTTTGAAACCTCAATCAGAAAGTTGTGAGTACACCCAATTTCATAGAGATTGGTTTATCAGTTTTCCAATTCAAAAACTCAGTCTGAAAAATGATAAAATGTAAAAATAGGCTTATTGAAAAAGCAAGTGGTTCCAGCCCTACCGGAGAAGTGGCTGTATTTCGCGCAATAGTGGAATAAAATAAGAGAATGGGTAAAATGTGGGATTTTATGGCAAAAATAGACAATTTTCAGGTGCAGTTATCAAGTACACAAAAATACCATTTAAATATTCAACATTTGTCACATTAAAAGAAATGACAATAATGTAATTTTTGGGAAAATGGTGAGCCAATTTTCTGGTCAGTAGGGCTCACATCAGGCCTAGAGGGTGTGTTAGAACATCCATTTGGCAGCTATGCACAGGCTGAAAAATTTAAGGACAAAGTCATTTAGGATCTGGTTCATTTCATGGTTGATAATCTTCCATATTTTATCCTGTCTTCTTAAAACATCTAAATTGTTTTTCGTATTTAGAATGCTAATTCTGTGATTGGCGAAATTGAAGAGATTCAGCGAAGGTTATCCATGGCTCTTGTGGAACGAAGAGATAATCTTAAAAATAATGTTGAAAAATATCAAGTAACAGAGATGAAGAACTTAAAGGAGCTTAGAAATAATCTGGATCTTGAATTGCAAAATATTCAGGTAAGTTAAAAACCAGTCAATAATCTTCAAGAATAACTGCAGTTTTTGATTTTAGAGCAATTCAGACCTCATGGAGAAACATATGAATGAAGACTCCTGCAAGTGGGATGACAATGAGTTGATGGATTCCAAAGATATTTTTATAAAAATGATGGATTTTATCAGGAATTATGATCCTGGAAATGAAGAATACTCAAGAAGAATCAGGTGAATTATAGTAAGGATTTAAAAATCTGATATTGTGTAATTTTTTTGCATTTAAGATTTACTTGTCACGACGGCGTTAATGATATTGCAAGAAAAATTTTGGAAATTGGAGAGCTTAAGATCAACGATCCCAAACCTAAAGAGTTTGAGGATTCGGATGTCCCCATTCGATCATCAGGTTTAGCAAGGTAAGGTGGAAAATTTGAACACTAATTAAAATGACAAGTGGTTCAATAGTGTTTTTTAAAGATCTAAGAGCGATCATCGTCTTGTTGCTGATTTCCGGCGTCGGGGTGAGGAGAGTGAAAGGTCACCTCCAAGACGAAGGTTTGGCGATACGAGATATTCCAGAGAGGAAAATAAAAGCAGGAAACTATTAAAAAAGTTAGATATCCTTGAAAGTTTATCTGGAAAAGTCATTTCTTACAGGACTAACTTTGGACGATACGGTGATGATGATGACGACGGCGATGCTGGAATCAGGGGTAGTCGTTTCCGGTCGAGATTTTTGCGACCCGACGAAGACGATGATGGTGGGAATAGAAAATCTTTTCATATGGATGATGATGATGATTCAAGAAGGCCAATGAAGAAAGAAAAAGTGAAAGTTGTTGATACGGAAGATGCTTCTCGGGGTCCACTTAGTGGGTGTATCCGACTTGCAGATTCATCAAGAATCATCCAAAGACTTAAGGTAACAATCAGAAATTTTATAATAATATAATATAGATGCATACCCAACTTTCAAAGGTAAAAGTTTTTAAAGCTGTTGTTAATGCATAAATGAAGAGCAAACAATTCCTTACGTGAGATTCTAAATCATAAAAGGGTTAATTGGGCCTTGAAAAATTAAGGCAAAAGATTGAACTTTCTCACTCAAGGTCTGATCAGCTGTCCAAGATAAGCAACTTTCAAAAAAACTTGTGCTGAAAGTTCAAGGTTCTGAATCTGAATTTATTTTGAAATGAAGTTTTGTCTTTTTATTAATGAATCTTTCAAAAGTATTTTTTTATTTAAATTTCATTCAATACATATATAATTTAAAAAGAAATTAAACTGTTTCAAATAAGAATTATATATTCTGGTGCCTTTTATTCATTGAGCATAGAAAGGATCATCACTGCTTCATGAAAACAAAAAATTAAAATATCAATCATGTGCAGAACAGACTCCATTTATGATTGGAAAATTCCATGACTGACAGAGGGCTAAAAGGTCATGAGTTCCAATATTGACAACTTTGCTTCAAAGAGGCAAATTTATACTGCCTTACTTACTTTAATTTCAAAAACAAGCAAACAAAATATAATTCTAAAAACATATTATGGAAAAAATTATTATCCAAATATCTCATGTTTGTTCATCACGTAACGTAACCTTTCAATTTATTTACATCTCATTTTTCTAAGGAATGGGAGATTCAGAAGTTGAAACCAAAGAAGAAAGAGGAGCCTCCACCTGTCTACAAGTTTGTACCCTTGAAGCCTAACCCTGAACTTGCCATGGCACCACTAGGTCAAAAGAAAAATGAAGAAGCAACAGAAATGGTGTGCTTTCATTTAGTGAATATTTAACAGGGACAATTTTGTAAAATATTACTTTGAAATTTCACAGCCCAAAAAAGAGACCTTTTCATCAGTTGTCACACCACCACCTGCTCCACTTTCAACTGCAACAACAACTCCAGCTGCAGCTGCGGCTGCAGCCGCAGCAAGTCGTTATGCTGCAGCCTCAGCGGTTCCCCCAACACCCACTACCAGAACATCTCTCACGGCTCCATCCAAGCTGATTGTACAGGTAATTTAAAGAAATAAATGATTTGAAGGGATCTTCCTGGAAAACAGATTTGTGTAAAGACTTCCCAGGAGTCAGCTGTGACTTCCTCTGAGGAAGAGGACAAACAAGAAAACCATGCTGATCCAGCTGAGGATGAGGGAGACAGTGATGAGTATGAATATTATGATTACGATGAGGAGGAAGAAGAAGAGGCAGCTCCTACAACCACAGCCACTGCAGCAACTTTTACAACTCCTACCAGTACCTTTGCAAAGCCCACTTCTCCGCCTTTGTCCACTTATAGTTCTGTTAGGTAAGAAAATTTGAATTCAAATTTCTCAAACTAAGATGTAAGTTTGATTTGACCTAGTAGGGGCAATGAGGTCAACAAGTATTCTAACGACAACAGTGCGAAACCAGCAACGACACCTACAGCCTCTACATTTGCTTCAATGAGAGCGGCTGCTGCTTCCTCCACTGTACCCTCAGTCAGTGCAACATCAACCTTTGCTCATCAACAACCGTCCATAGGTTCAACTTCACCAACGCCCATGTCTGCAGAGGCAAAGCAAAAGTAAGATCAACCTTTAGTACAAAGCAGCTTTCCTTTGACCATCTTTTTAAAAAGTACGTCTTGCAAAATTAATAATTTAAGGCACACTTTTGTCCTGACTACATATCATTTATCATTATTTTTGTGTACTTTTTTGGGCAATCTGGGCTCAAAGGTTGCAAAGAGGTGCTGGAGTTTTAACCCACGACTCTACGAACCCAATCCAGATACCACGCCACTACCTAAGCCCACTACGAAAGAATTCAATACTCACAGAACACTGTAAAAGCTGCTCCTACCCACCCAAATGTAACAAACCTACCTGCGCTCAATCCACTTACTTCCCTTCCAGTTAGTGTCAGTGTCAG
>Ga0194133_10002927_pt1 | contig 25143 bp, 23 predicted proteins | sample TA2KigOf40mmetaG_FD_155448 | JGI IMG/M metagenome (GOLD analysis project Ga0194133, IMG submission 155448) | Freshwater microbial communities from Lake Tanganyika, Tanzania - TA2015055 Kigoma Offshore 40m | ecosystem: Environmental > Aquatic > Freshwater > Lake | place: Tanzania: Lake... | reverse complement strand
AGCTGAGATGGGCCTGCCAACTCAAGTCAAATTAGTCGAGGTGGGTCCACGCGATGGCTTGCAGAATGAAAAGCAAACCATTCCGGTCGAGGTTAAGCGCGACTTGGTCAATCGCTTGTCAGCAGCAGGCTTTCCCAATATAGAAGCTGCATCGTTTGTGTCGCCGAAATGGGTACCGCAAATGGCCACCTCGACAGAACTGATGGCAGCTATCACTCGTCGGCCAGAGACGCTTTACTCGGCCTTGGTGCCGAACATGAAGGGTTTCGATGCAGCACTCACCGCACGCGCTGATGAAGTTGTGATCTTCGGCGCTGCGTCCGAGACTTTCTCGCAAAAAAATATCAACTGCTCGATTGCCGAATCAATTGAACGATTTCGTGAAGTCGCTGCAGCGACCAAGAAACACAAGCTACGCTTGCGCGCCAGTGTCAGCTGCGCACTCGGTTGTCCGTATCAAGGTGAGGTGAGTCCTGCGGCGGTCGCTGATGTTGTCGCTCGATTACGTGATTTGGGCTGTGACGAGATTGATATTGCGGACACCATCGGTGTTGGTACAGCGTCCAAGGTCCAGCAGGTATTCGATCATGTTGCCAAAGAATTTCCCTTGTCTCAGCTAGCGGGACATTTTCATGACACTTACGGCCAGGCGCTGACGAACATTTATGCAGCACTCAGTGTGGGTGTCAGTATTTTCCATGCCTCGGTGGCAGGGCTGGGTGGATGTCCGTATGCAAAAGGCGCAACAGGCAATGTAGCGACAGAGGACGTGTTGTATCTTCTCGATGGTCTGGGTATTTCTACAGGAGTCGATATCAATGCGGTTGTCGATGCGGGGCAATTCATTTCAAAACATCTCGGTCGGCCATCGACCAGTCGCGCGGGTAATGCAATTGCTGCGCGTCGCACTTCGGAGCTCACTGCATGAAAGACACCCTGAAACCCGGCCTTCGTTTCGAATGGCAAACCACCATACCGCCGCGCTCGATCGTGCCAGAGTTGTACGGCGAGCATATCGAGTTCGCACGCGATATGCCGGAAGTATTGGCCACCGGTTACATGGTGGGCTTGATGGAGTTGGCTTGCGCGCGCGCCATCATGCCGTATCTCGATTGGCCGGCCGAGCAAAGTTTGGGTACCCATGTAAGCTTTTCGCATCTGGCGGCAACACCACCGGGCCTGACCATGACGGTACGTGGCGAATTAATCGCTGTCGAAGGCCGTCGGGTTCGTTTTCACGTCGAAGCCTGGGATGGTCACGACAAGATCAGCGAGGGCGAACATGAGCGCGCGGTCGTCATCACGGACAAGTTCAACGCCAAGCTCGACGAAAAAAAACAGCGCGCGAAAAACTGAGTCCATGACGGAAGTTCGTGCGCCGTTTAATCCTGAAACCCATGCCGGGCCGCTACCGACCCCATGCATCGGGGTCTGTGTCATGCACGAGCAGACCAAGCTATGCACCGGCTGTCTGCGAACCATCGATGAGATTATTGATTGGGGCATGGCATCGGAAGAGCGCAAGCGACAGATCTGGATCGCACTTGAGCATCGGCGCGCAGTCCGCTGAGCTGCGCTGATGCAATCGCAGAAGGTATACCAACCACAACAAGCGATCACGGGTGCGGCCTTTAGCGCCCGGTTCAAGCTGCTGGCCACGTTGGTCAGTCTGGGTTTGGTCGGCTATGTACTGAGTTTTTTACTGCGGTATCCCGCTGTATCCGAGCTGGCTCAGTTGGGCTTGCTGGTGGCGATTGCAGTGGTTCTGCTGTGCTGGCGTGATTTTCTGCGCGCCACACTCACCATAGACGCGGTCGGCATCCGCCAAAGTGGCTGGCTGCCGCAGGATGTGGGTTGGGATGATGTGCGCGGCGCGCGATTGATCGGCCAGCATCAGCTGGGCTGGCTGCTACCGCCGCGACTGGGGGTGCGCACCGGTACCGGTTTTTCTACTTTCAACTGTGGCTCGAACGAGCTGCTGAACGAATTACAACGCATTTCACTGGCTTACCAACTGAAACCATGAAGCTGCCACCGTCAATGCATATTCTCGAGCGTGGCTGGCTCTCGTCGAACAATGTGCTGTTTACCGGCAAGCAGCGCACCGCCTTGGTCGATACCGGTTATTGCGCGCATCAAACGCAAACTCTGGCGCTGGTTCAGCATGTACTCAAAGCGAGACCGCTGGATGCTGTCTACAACACGCATTTGCATTCCGATCATTGCGGCGGCAATCGAATCTTGCAACAGCATTACCCGGCGCTGCGCACCTATGTCCCGGCGGCAGAATTTGCCCGGGTGAATAACTGGTCTCGGATGAAACCTACGTTTGCCGCCACGGGCCAGCATTGCGAAGAATTTCACGCACATGCTTCAGTTCACCCAGACGATGAAATTGAATTGGGCGACCTGACTTGGCAGGCGCTTTATGCGCCTGGCCATCATCCCTATTCTTATGTCTTATTCAATCAAGCGCATGGCATCCTGATCTCGGCAGACGCCTTGTGGGAAAAAGGGTTTGGCGTCGTATTTCCGGCACTCGATGGCTACGGCGGCTTTAAGGAAGTACGTGCGACACTTGATTTGATCGATGACTTGTCACCCGCCATGGTGATACCCGGTCATGGGCGGCCATTTACTGATGTGAAAGCAGCGCTGCGTGAAGCCTATTCGCGCATCGGCTATCTGGAAGAAGATCCGAAACGCAATGCCCAGCATGGCATCAAAGTGCTGCTGAAATTTTTGCTGATGGAGCGCCAGCGCATCAAGCTGACCGAGGTGCCCGAGCTGCTATCGAAAATACCTCTGGTCGCTGCAGCCAATCGCAATTACATGAACTACGGCACTATTCATTTGGCGTACTGGGTAATTACCCAATTGCGACGCACGGGTGCGGCAACGATAGACAATGAATTTTTAGTGGATAGCGAGCCGAATCGCTAGGGCGTCTTCGCCCGTTCTTAACGGGGGAAGTGGGTCGCCATGACGCGCTGCCGTGCATGCGCATATTCGCTCTTGAGTCGCGCAACAACTTCGGCCACGGTCGGCACGTCTTCCATCAAGCCGACTCCTTGCCCTGCACCCCAAATATCGCGCCAGGCTTTGGCGCCGCTGGCACTGGAAAAATTCATCACCGTCTTGTCCGCCTCAGGCAAATTGTTCGGATCCAGCCCGGCATTGATGATGGATTTTTTCAGGTAATTGCCGTGCACGCCGGTAAACAGGTTGGTATAGACCACGTCTGCTGCACTCGATTCAACAATCGCCTGACGGTAGCCTTCACTGGTGTTGGCCTCTTGCGTTGCCAGCCAGCGAGAGCCGATATAAGCAAAGTCGGCGCCCATGGCTTGTGCTGCAAGAATTGCGTCACCATTGGCGATCGAGCCAGAGAGCGCGATTGGCCCATCAAAAAACTTGCGTACTTCGCCCACCAGCGCAAACGGCGATAACCCACCTGCATGACCGCCGGCGCCGGACGCCACCAAGATCAAACCGTCGACACCCGCCTCCAAGGCTTTTTGAGCGTGACGAATCGAGATCACGTCATGCATCACGATGCCGCCATAACTATGAATTGCATCCAGCATTTCTTTCGGTGGTGCGCGTAGCGACGAAATAATCACAGGTACGCGACGCTTGACGCAGACTTCAACATCATGCGCCAGCCTGTCGTTTGATTGGTGCACGATCTGATTCACAGCGATCGGACCAATTACTGCATCCGGATGTGCCTCATGATGTTCTGCCAGCGCTTGCTCGATTTGCTGTAACCACTGATCCAGCATTTCCGCGGGCCGTGCATTCAGCGCCGGGAACGAGCCGACTACGCCGGCTTTGCATTGTTCGATCACCAGTGCCGGACAACTCGCGATAAATAACGGTGCGCCAATCACTGGCAGGCTGAGGTTTTGTAGTGCGACTGGCAAACTCATGGCGAGGCTCCGATTTTTATTGGTAACTGCGCGCGTCTTCAATCACTTTGCCGTCATTCGGCAAGCTGCCGACAGCCTGTAGTTTCACGTTGCCACGCAGTTTGGTCACATCGCGAATCGTGGCGATGATTGCGTCGATCTCTGCAAGCGACGCTTCCGGATGATCGACCTCACAGTGCAGCGTCATTTCATCATTCGCCATCTCGCCTGAGACGACTAATCGAGCTTTGCGAATCATCGGATGCCGACGCGCGATATCAGCCACTTGCGACGGGTGTACAAACATCGCGCGTATTTTGGTGGTTTGGTCGGCGCGCCCCATCCAGCCTTTGATGCGGGTATTCGTACGGCCGCAGGGCGACGCTTCGGCCAGCACCGCAGACATATCGCCGGTCGCAAACCGGATCAGCGGGTAATCTGGGTTGAACGAGGTGATCACGATCTCGCCCACTTCACCATCGGCGACCGGATCGCCGGTACCCGGACGAACAATTTCAAGTAGCAGTGTCTCATCTAGCACCATGCCCGGGTTTACTTGACCATTTGTCAGCGTTTCATAGCCAATGTTGCCAATATCCGCCGAGCCATAGGTTTGCAACACAAATGGCACGCCATGCTCGTTCAGCAATTGACGCAATGAAGGTGGTAGCGCTTCTGCACCGACCAGTGCCATTTTCACTGACGAGATATCCGCACCCATCTCGTTTGCTTTTTCAATGATAATTTTCAAAAAAGACGGCGTACCCACATACACTTTGGGTTTAAGCAGCTGCATCGCTTGTACCTGCATCTCGGTCTGACCGATGCCCGCAGGGATGACCGGGCAGCCCAGATGTGCCGCACCGCCTTCAACCATCAAGCCGGCCGGAGTGAAATGGTAAGCAAAACAATTTTGGATCAAGTCGCCGCGTCGTACGCCAAGTGCATGCAGTGGCCGTGCGTAGCGCCACCAGTCACTGCCACGACCCTCAGGATCAAATATCGGGCCGGGCGACATGAAGATGCGAGACAGCTGACCGGTGGCTGTCGTATTCAGTCCACCAAACGGCGGCTTGGATTGCTGCAAGTCTTTCAGCGATGATTTGCGCGTTACCGGTAACTGCGATAACGTGGCACGGCTATTGATATCACCGGGATTCACGCCTTGCAAAATATCTGCCCAACCCGGCGCTTGCATAGCGCGCGCAATCAAATCCGGTAGTGCAGTCAATAACGCTTGTTCACGCGCCGACGGATCGCTTGACTCCAATGCATCGTAATGATCAGTCATGATTTCTCCTGAATGCGTACCGATATCAATTCGTGGTTCAACTCGGAACCTGCCTGGTTGGGTCGATGGCAAGGGTGAAGCAGAAAATTTACGCGGCTTGCTGCGCGCCCGCGGAACGGCACCGGCTTGCAAGCCAGGGCGCACCTTTCAAGAGACACCAATGCCGCAATCTGTCTGAAGAAATAGTCTTTTAAGCCAGCCAACGTTTGCGGCGGCGATAAAACTTCGTGTCTCGGAAGCTCTTGCGGCCTGCGCCCGACATGCCGAGATAAAATTCTTTCACATCTTCATTGGTAGCCAGCTCGTTCGCTTCGCCTTCCATCACGACGCGGCCGTTTTCCAGAATGTAGCCAAAGTCTGCGTAGCGCAGCGCCACAGTCGTATTTTGCTCAGCCAGCAAAAACGAGACTTGCTCGCGACTGTTCAAATCGCGCACGATCTCGAAAATTTCTTCAACGATTTGCGGCGCCAAGCCCATCGATGGCTCATCCAGCAAAATCATCGATGGTTTACCCATCAACGCTCGGCCAATCGCACACATCTGCTGCTCGCCACCCGAAGTGTAGCCCGCGAGAGAGGCACGACGTTGTTTCAGACGAGGGAAATAGTGGTACACCCGCTCTAGCTCTTCTCTCAGCTGAGTACGACCCAGCTTGCGTGTGTACGCACCGGTCAGCAGGTTCTCTTCAATACTGAGGTGACCGAAGCAGTGACGACCTTCCATCACCTGAGACAGGCCGCGCTTGACCAGCGCATTGGGTGTCAGCTGATCGATGCGTTCACCATTAAACTCAATACTGCCCTTGGTGACATCGCCACGTTCGCCGCGTAGCAGCGTGGAGATCGATTTCAGCGTGGTTGATTTGCCTGCGCCGTTGGCGCCCATCAGCGCGACAATTTTGCCGCGCGGGACGGACAGCGAGACGCCCTTCAACACCAAGATGACGTGATCGTAGATCACTTCAATATTGTTGACAGTCAGGATGGAAGGGGTCGTCATATCGATTACTGGGTAATTACTTCATACACGCAGGGGTAATGCCTTTTTCTTTGGCATAAGCAGCAGAGGAATCCTCCAACAACTTGCGCACCAGTGCTTTATCGCCGCTGATCCAGTTCTTGGAAACAGCAAACCACTTCTTGCCATCCCACTGCACTACCTTGACTGAACCAGAACCTTCATGGTCATTACACGAGGTTTTGATGGGCGGGAAAACATCTTCAACACCCAGCTCTTTTTGCCGCGCACGATCCACATTCAGATTCTCAAGACCCCAGCGCACCTGCTCGCCATTAAGCACTTTGCCCTTGCCATATTTTGCTTGTGCATTGCGCATGGCCTCGACCATCAGCACGCTCGCGACCAGGCCGCGCACGTACATCACATTACCGACGCGATCGATCTCTTTCAGGCTGCCTTTGCCGTTCTTGTAGAGCTTGGTTTGAATCTCTTCCAGCAGCGGGAAATCACCCGGCGAGGTGAAACTCATGGTCTGGAATCCTTTCGCTGCGTCGCCAGCGGGTTCGGTATCTTCCTCGGACCCGGCCCACCACACGCCGATCATCTTCTCGCGCGGGAAGCCGTTACGCTGCGCTGTCTTTAGACCTACTGCGCTCATCACGCCGAAGGTCCACATGATCACGTAATCCGGGTTGGCCTGACGAATCTGCAACCACTGTGACTGCTGCTCATTACCCGGCGGCGTGATTGGAATCTTGATTAGTTCGAAACCCCACTTGGCAGCCTCTGCCTCCAACACCGGCAACGGCTCCTTACCGTAGGCCGAGTCGTGATAGAGATGAACAATCTTCTTGCCCTTGAGCTTGTCCATGCCACCCGACTTTTCACCCAAATACACCACCATCGATGCAGCTTGGTTCCAGTAGTTGGTAATCAGCGGGAACACCCATGGAAATACCTTGCCATTCGCCGCATCGGAGCGGCCATAGCCCAGCGTCGTCATCGGAATCTTGTCTTTGCTGACACGATCAAGAATGCCGTAAGCAATACTGGTCGAGAGCGGCTCGACGATCGCGGCTTTGCCTTTCAAACGCTCGTAGCATTCCACACCGCGCGATGGGTTGTATTCGGTCTCGCACTCTTCCCACACCAGCTTGACGCCATTGATGCCGCCGTTCGAGTTGACCAAATTCATGTAGTCGATCATGGCACCGTAAAACGAGGTGCCGTTGGAGCCGTAGGGGCCAACCCGATACGACAGCAGCGGCACATACTGCTCTTGTGCCCATACAAAGCTGCTGGCAGTGAGCAATGCAGCGCTCAGCAGCAAGGATTTAATCAACTTCATGTCGTCCTCCTAGTTGAACGAAAAAATCATTAATGCGGGAAAGGCCACAGCCGAAGTTTTTCTTTGGCGATTTGCCACAGCCGCGCCAAGCCGAGTGGCTCGACAATCAAGAAGAAAATAATCAGCGCGCCAAACATCATCAGCTCAACATTCGACGCCACCGCAGTCGAAATGCGCAGCATGTGCGCGAGGTAGTTCAGCACAATCGGCAGCAGCACGATAAAGGCTGCGCCAAGGAATGAGCCGAGGATGGAACCCAGGCCGCCGATCATCACCATGAACAAGATACGGAAAGATAAATCCAGGCTGTACGCTTCCGGCTCGACCGTGCCTAAATAAGCATAGGCGTACAGTGCGCCGGCCACACCACAAAAAAACGAACTGACCGCGAATGCAAGCAACTTGGTGTGTAGCTGGCGTATGCCAATCACCTCTGCGGCCACGTCCATATCACGGATCGCCATCCAGCAACGCCCGATATTCGAGCGCACCATATTTTTTGCAGCGAGCGCCAACACGCCGACGACGCCCAGTACCAGCAGATATCTCGCCGCCGGCGTGTCGACGTGGTAGCCCAATATCTCGATTTGCTGCGCTGTGATCACGCCGGAAGACGAGTAATTCGTGAACCAACGAATCTTGGTCAACGCCCACACGACGAAAAATTGTGTGGCCAAGGTCGACGCAGACAAATAAAAACCGCGCACCCGCAGCGAAGGCAAACCAAACACAATACCGACTGCAGCTGCACACAAGCCACCCAGAATAAACGCAACCAGAATCGGCATGCCCGGCACGCGCAGAACAAAGTTATACGCACTGAACGCACCCACTGCCATGAATGCTGCCGAGCCTAGTGAGACCTGCCCGGCGTAACCGGTGAGAATGTTCTGACCCAGCGCGGCCAAAGAAAAAATCAGAAACGGTATCAGGATGGCCGACAGCAAATAGGGTGTCGCCACTTGCGGCACTAGTACGAATGCGATCAGCAGCAACAGCACGATGCCGATCCGGTCCTGACGAATCGGGAAGATTTGTCCATCGGCAGCGTAGCTGGTTTTAAATTGTCCTGCTTCTCTGTACAGCATATGCTTTCCGTAAGTTGGTGAAACGCGCCGAGCGCCGGTCAGAAGGTCTGCTAACCGACACGATCCTCAAACAACGCCTCAAACTCGCCGAATAATTTTTTCTCCAAACAGGCCCTCCGGCCGCACCAGCAGGAACAGCAACGCAAGCACGTACGGGAACCATCCTTCAATACCGCCGCCGACAAACGGCCCGATGTACACCTCGGCTAATTTTTCGGAGGCGCCAATAATCAGCCCACCAATAATGGCGCCGGGTACTGAAGTAAACCCGCCCAAGATCAGCACGGGCAGCGCTTTCAATGCAACGAAAGTGAGCGAGAACTGCACACCATTGCGCGCGCCCCAAAGCATGCCGGCGACCAGCGCAACAAATCCGGCCACGCCCCACACAATGCCCCAAATCTGTTGCAGCGGAATGCCTACTGCAAGCGCGGCTTGGTGATCATCTGCCACCGCGCGCAATGCGCGACCGACCGAGGTGCGCGAGAAAAATAGCGCCAATGCAGTGACTAGCAGCGCACAAATCGCTGCCGAGGTCACATCGAATTTTGAAACCAGAATGTTGAAGTTATTCATCAGGCTCTCAATCGGCACATCTTCAATACCCAGATCGAGTCGCTTGACTTCGGCGCCCCACATCAGCTGCGCTAGGCCTTCGATAAAAAATGACAGACCAATCGTTGCCATGAACAACGAAATTTCCGATTGATTGACCAAGGGGCGTAGCACGGCGCGCTCAATCGACAATGCCAGCACCCACATCACCGCCATGGTGGCGATAATTGCGACCCACAGTGGCAAGCCAAATTCAGTCAGCGAGACACAGGTCAGCGCAGCGAAAAACAGCATCGAGCCCTGCGCAAAATTAAACACACCCGAGGCTTTGTAGATCAGCACATAACCCAGCGCCACCAGCGCGTACATCACGCCGGAGAGCAGGCCGCCGATCAGCACTTCAAAGAAGAAATTAATGTTCAATGCGCCACTCCCAAATAAGCATTAATCACTTCCTGGTTATTTCTCACTTCATCGGGTGTGCCGTCACCAATTTTCTTACCGTAGTCGAGCACCACGACGCGATCCGAAATATCCATCACCACACCCATGTCATGCTCGATCAGCACAATTGTGGTGCCGAATTGATCATTCACATCCAGAATGAAGCGGCACATGTCTTGTTTCTCTTCGACGTTCATGCCGGCCATGGGCTCGTCGAGTAGCAGTATTTGCGGTTCAGCTGCGAGCGCGCGACCTAACTCGACGCGCTTTTGCAGGCCATACGGCAAGCGGCCCACCGGCGTCTTGCGTATATGCTGAATTTCGAGAAAATCAATCACCTGCTCCACTTTGACGCGGTGTTCGATTTCCTCTCGCTGCGCGGGGCCCAGGTATAGCGCCTGCAGTAAAAAATTCGAGCGCATTTTCAGGTTGCGCCCAGTCATGATGTTATCCAGCACCGACATGCCGCGGAACAGCGCAATATTCTGAAAGGTGCGCGCAATGCCGCTTTTCGCTGCGGCGTAGGTGTTCATATCTCGCCGATGCTCGCCGCGGTAAATAATTTCACCCTGTTGCGGGCGATAGACCCCGTTGATCACATTCAGCATCGAGCTTTTGCCGGCGCCGTTGGGGCCGATGATGGCGCGAATTTCGTGCTCGCGTACATCGAAAGAAATATCGGTCAGCGCGCGAACACCGCCAAAAGAAAGCGAGATATTCCGAAGGTCGAGTATTACTTCGCCGATTTTGCGGCCGTTATCTTGACTTTGCATCATGCCGCCTGACGCGCAGCAGCGCTACTAAAAGTCTTCACGTCACGAATCTCCAGATCGGCCGAGATCATGCCCTGACGACCATCTTCGAATTTCACTTGAGTTTCTATGTACTGACGTGGCTTCCCGTCATACAGCGCATCGATTAACACCGCATATTTCTGCGCGATGAAACCACGACGCACTTTACGAGTACGGGTCAGCTCATCATCATCCGGATCCAGTTCTTTATGCAGCACCAGGAAGCGATGCACTTGCGAGTTGGAGAGCAGCGTATCGTTGGCCAGATCAGCGTTTATTTTTTCAACGCAATCCGCAATCAATTCGTATACAGCGGGTTGTCCAGCCAGATCGGCATAGCCGCTATAGGGCAGGTTGCGGCGCTCGGCCCAGTTGCCAACCGCTTCCATATCAATGTTGATGAACACATTGCAGGTGGCACGACCATCGCCGAATGCCACCGCTTCTTTGATGAAGGGGAAGAACTTCAACTTGTTCTCGATGTATTTCGGGGCAAACATGGTGCCATCTGCCATGCGACCGACATCTTTGGCGCGATCGATGATTTTCAGATGGCCGTCGTTATCAAAAAAGCCGGCGTCGCCGGTATGAAAGTAGCCTTCAGCATCAATTGCTTCGGCAGTGTCTTGTGGGCGATGGTAATACTCGATCATGAGTCCCGGTGAGCGCACCAGTACTTCGCCGTTTTCAGCGATCTTCACTTCGACACCGTGCATGGGCTTGCCAACGGTATCGAGCTTGACGTCGCCGGAGCGCTGCATGCATACCGTGACGCAGGTCTCGGTCATGCCATACAGTTGCTTGAGATTGATACCGATCGAGCGATAAAAATCGAACAAGTCGGGCCCGATGGCTTCGCCGCCGGTATAGGCCACGCGTATGCGCGACATGCCCAACACATTTTTCAACGGGCCATAGACCAATAGCTCGCCCAGTGCATACAGCAGACGGTCGCTCAGCGATACCTCACCTTGACCATCGAGCAGCTTCAAGCCGGCACGACGCGCTACTTTCATGAAGTAATGGAACATCGCGCGCTTGATCGCACTGGCGTCTTCAATACGAATCATCACTTGCGTGAGCGTGTTCTCGTAGACGCGTGGCGGGCCGAAATAATAGGTTGGGCCGATCTCGCGCAAATCGGTGCTGACGGTGGTGGGCGACTCCGGGCAGTTGAGGCAAAAACCGACAATATTCGATAGCGCGTAGGAATACAGAAAATCACCGACCCAAGCCAGCGGCAGGTAACACAGAATTTCATCGTCAGCCGATAACTGGTCGAACGCTGCCAGCGTATTGCCTGTGGTAATCAGCGCACGATGAGAATGGCAAACGCCTTTGGGGCGACCGGTGGTACCGGAGGTGTAAAGCATCACTGCAATATCGTCGGCCCGACCCGCGTCTACTTCATTTTGAAAGAACGCTGGGTGATCGCGATGATGGCTGCTACCGAGCGCTTGCACGCCCTCGAAAGCATGTAGCCCAGGTTGAGAATAGTTGCGCAAACCCCGCGGGTCATCGTAGATGATGTGCGATAGCCCGGGTACGGTGGCGCGTGCCTCGAGTAATTTATCAACCTGCTCTTGATCTTCGACGACGGCGAAATCGATGCCGGCATTTTCCAGCACGTAGGCCATGTCGGCCGCTGGCGCGTCCTGATACAGCGGTACGGCGATACCACCTAGGGATTGCGCTGCAGCCATCGCCATATACAGGCGGGGACGGTTGTCGCCGACGATGGCGAGATTCATCCCTCGTCGAAAACCAAGCTCGGCCAAGCCACAGGCGAAATTTCTGACTTCTTGCGCCGCTTGCGCCCAAGTGATGGTCTGCCAGATACCCAAATCCTTCTCGCGGAAGGCAGGGCTATGCGGGCGCGTGACAGCGTGTTGCAACATGAGCCGGGGAAAAGTTTCTCCCGACCGCTCGTTTGTCTCCACCATGGCGATCTATTGGGTTTGCGTTGGTCGCCAATTTGGCGCTGGCGCAATAATTTATTTGAGGAATACAGCCAACAGTTGCTTTGGCTTATCACGAGATCATAACCGACTCGACAACCCCTGCGCATCGCGCGCGCAGCAATCAGGGGCGGATTTTCATTCTGCAGCGCAGCATGGGCCGGCCTTGATGCCGGCGCACCTTCACAGAGACTTTTATTTAGCTCGACCAAACTTGGGTCAGATCGCCGTCTGATCGAGGCAACCCATTCATTTTGCAGCGCGAATCCATTCCTAGAATTCGCGGGTCCCGCTGGGACCAGGTCGGCGGCGCCGGCCTTCATCTTTCATCGCTTCAGGAACAGGAATCATCATGCAAAGATCAGTGATTGCAATCGGGTTGGCGGTCGCGTTGGCCGCACCTTGGGCAGCCCAAGCTCAGAGCACACCGACCACAAGCTATGTGAAGCTGAGCACCGGTCAGTCGAATGCCAGTGTCGATTTTTGGGGCAACGACACCGATACGGCCGCCGCCTTGGCCGTGGGTTCGCAGATCAGTACCAACATCGATGCCGAGCTCGGCTACGTTCATTTTGGCAAGGCACGCTATGCCGATGTAGGTGCGGTTGGCAATACCTTGAGCGCGCAATCAGAGGCGGCTTACATCGCAGCGGTGGGTAAGTATTCGGTGCATCCTGCGGTCTCGATTTTCGGCAAGTTGGGCGTTGCCTATCACTGGAGCAATCGGCGTGGGGTGCGCGACGGCACTGCCTTCGACACCAATGACGATCGCTTCGGACCGTTGATCGGCGTGGGCGCGAGTTGGCAATTCACGCCGAACTTGGCTGCCGATGTGGATTACACCTACTTCAACCGCAATAGTAAGGCAGCCGGCGAAGCCTCTGACGTGGATATGTGGACGCTGGGTTTGAGATATCTGTGGTGACCCTGTGCCAGCGCACCACAGCAGCTAGTAGTCAGACACGCTATTTTGGCCGTGCCTGATTCACAACTTGATAATTATCAGTCTGAAAACTTTCAATAAAATCACAGCGAGCTACCGACGTGTTGGTCGCGTCGGTAGCGTGTTCGTGATCGCTGGATTAATTAAAAGGATTTCAGATGAAAAAACTTCTGTTGGCATCGGCAACGGTCGCCGCGCTCCTGTCGCCTTGGGCGGCCATGGCCGAGGCCTCGTATTTCAAAGTCGGGCTGGGCCCGTCCCGCTATAGCCAACCCGGAAATTCCGCCACCGAGACAGCATGGAACCTCGCGTACGGCCAGGCGATCGACCCGAGTTGGGGCTATGAGCTGGGCTATATGCATTTTGGCGATGTCTCGCGCGTAACACCGGGGCAGCAGTCAAGCAACTTTTACTCGCACGCTTTGTATGCCGCTGGTGTCGCCAGCGCGCCGCTGAACAAGGCAACCCATGCTTACGCCAAGGTGGGCTTGGCGATGATTGAAAGCAAAGGCAGTGGCTCGGCCGCTGCACTGGGCTCCGCAGTCGGAACGCGCTCGGATACCAATCTGATCGGTGGCATCGGTCTCGATTACCGGTTTTCACCCCAGGTATCGGGCAATATCGAGTACCAATACTTTGGCGACGCCTACCGTTCGCTGGTTACCCTGAGTGCGTGGACCGTGGGGCTGCGCTACGGGTTCTAGTCGAAGCACTTGCCGGCGCCGGGCGACTAGCAGCACCCAACCGGCGCCGGACAGCCCCAGCCAGCGCCTGCCATTCGGGTCAGTAACTCGATGCCCGCAGCTCGGCAATCGCCTGCGTGAGTGCCGATGCAATCAGCGGGTCGGCAGGTGTGTGCGTGCCCCGCTCCACCCACCTCAGCTGAGCCCGTGGGTTTACATGTTTCAGCTTGATGGCGTTCTCTGGTGGACAAATCAAATCGTGCGTGCCGTGAATGATGATCATTGGTTTGTCTTGCATGGCTGCGACGCCAGCAAACAGTTGCGCTTCATTGCAAAAACACTGCTGAGACAAGTAGTGCGCCTGCAGACGATATTTGCCCAAGGTCCGGGCGGAAACCGATCCCTGTGAGTCTGTCGATCCATGTGACTTTGCAGATGTTGCAGGGGATTCCAGCTTGCCCTCCATTGCGCGCATCAGCGCGGACTCGTAGTTGCTCCAGCGCTGTGCTGCGTCGTTGGCTGCTGCAGCATCGTTACCCAGCAGTGCCAGACAGAGCGTGTGAAGCACATCCGCTTGCTGCACCCTGCTCCAGCTTTCAGTCAATTCCTGCCAGGCGACCGGTACCATCGCGCGCAGCGACTGAAAGAACCACTGCAGCTCTCGCTCGCTCGCCAAAAAACTACCGCGAAGCACCAGGCTCTTAATGCGGGTCGCGTGAGCGCCTGCATAGAGCAGCGCGAGTGTCGCGCCCCAAGATCCACCCACCACAGTCCACTGCTCAATGCCAAGCCGAGTGCGGATCAATTCAATGTCGGACACCAATCGCTGGCTGTCATTGTTGAGTAACTCAGCTTGCGGCAGCGACTGCCCGGCACCGCGCTGATCAAATAGCACCACGCGTTGTCTGCTCAGATCAAACCACTCCAAGACCGAGGGCGAGGTGCCGCTGCCCGGTCCGCCATGCAGCACCACGGCGGCAGGCGCTGAAGCCTTGCCGTATTGCGCCAGATACAGGCGATGTCCGTCGCCGGTGTCTAGCATCTGCTGGTCGAAGGCGCTGGGCGGCATGCTCTTTTTTTCGGGGTCGGCGATAAAATGGAACGGTTTTGCGCTTGGTGGTCGCTTGACGACCATCGGCTCGCGCTGGCGTCATGATCGCTGAAAACGCTGCAGCAACAAGGAAAAACCTTGTAGGCTCGGCGCCATTGACGGTCACCGATTATGCACTGGTTGAGGTTTTGGTCGGTGTGACGGTCGGCGTCTTTCATCACTCGCCATGCTGCAGGCATGCCGATGGCGGGTTGAACGACGCAGCAAAGCCTAGGCGCACCCATGAAAACGAGATCCTGAAAATCATGAAAATCCTGGTACTTGGCTCTGCCGCGGGCGGTGGCTTCCCGCAATGGAATTGCAATTGTCCGAATTGTGCTGGCGTGAGAAGCGGTGGCATCAAAGCCAAAGCGCGCACGCAGTCATCGATCGCCGTCTCTTCCAACGGCACCGATTGGGTATTGATCAACGCGTCGCCGGATATCTTGCAGCAGATCCGCTCCAACCCGGCGCTGCAACCGGCGCGTGCGATTCGTGACACCGGCATTGCCGCTGTGATGGTGATGGATGCGCAAATTGACCACATCACCGGCCTGTTGATGCTGCGTGAGGGGCGAAAAAAACTGAACCTGTACTGCACCGAGTCGGTGTGGGACGACTTGAATCACGGTTTGCCGCTGGCCAAGGTGCTTTCGCATTACTGCGGCGTCGAGCGGCATCCGATCGAAGGATTATCGTCAGACCAAACCCGTTTCGCGCCGATCGAGATACCCGGCATCGAGGGCATACGCTTTCATCCCATGCCATTGAAGAGTAAAGCGCCGCCTTACTCACCGCATCGTAATAATCCCGGTCCCGGTGATAACAACGGGCTGATGATCGAAAGTAAAGCGACCGGCAAAAAATTATTCTACGCGCCGGGCTTGGGTGAGATTGAGCCGCATGTGCTTGAGGCCATGCAGCAGGCAGATTGCGTGCTGGTCGATGGCACGGTGTGGACGGGTGACGAAATGATTACCTTGGGCTTGACGCAAAAAACTGCAGCCGACATGGGCCATCTGCAACTCTCTGGCCCCGGCGGCATGATCGAGGTACTGGATGGCATCGGCACGCGTCGCAAGGTACTCATTCATATCAACAACACCAATCCGATCTTGAACGAAGACGCCAGCGAGCGAACCGTGCTGGCGCAGCACGGTATTGAAGTGGCCTACGACGGCATGGAAATTAATCTGTGAGGAATGCAATGAACGCACACACAAAACTGGAAGAACAAATGCCTTGGAGCCGCGAAGAATTCGAGGCCAAGCTGCGCGCCAAGGGCGACAACTATCACATCAATCATCCGTTTAATGTGCGCATGAACGAGGGCAAACTGACGCCCGATCAAATCCGTGGCTGGGTGATTAACCGCTTTTACTATCAAGTGATGATCCCGATTAAAGACGCGGCCATCATGTCCAACATGCCGGATCGCGAGGTGCGTCGCAAATGGGTGGAGCGTATTCTTGATCATGATGGTTATGGCGAGAAGGAAGGCGGGATCGAGGCCTGGACGCGCTTGGGCGAGGCGACCGGCATTTCGCGCGATGAGTTGTGGTCGCTGAAGAAAGTGTTGCCCGGTGTGAAATTCGCTGTTGACGCTTACGTAAACTTTGCCCGTCAGCGCCCGTGGCAAGAAGCGGTGTGCTCATCACTCACGGAAATGTTCGCACCGAAAATTCATAAAGATCGTTTGGCGAATTGGCCAACGCATTACCCGTGGGTTAGCGATGACGGCCTTGCGTATTTCCGCAGCCGCGTACCTTTGGCGCAGCGTGATGTCGAGCATGGTTTACAGGTGACGCTGGATTACTTCACCACCCGCGAGCAGCAGGAACGTGCGCTTGAGATTCTGCAGTTTAAGTTGGATGTACTTTGGCAGATCTCGGATGCGATCGAGAAGGCTTACTCGTGAGTGCGCCCATGACCGATCTGACCAGCAAGCCCAAGCTGGCAAAGCTGTTCCGACTGCAGTACGAAGAAGCGCAGGGCGCTTATGTGCTGCTGTACCCCGAGGGCATGGTGAAGCTGAACCAACCGGCGTCCGAGATCCTGAAGCGCTGCGACGGTGAGCGTGACGTGAATGCGATCGTCGCTGACATCGAGCAAGCGTTCAATGCGCAGGGGCTCGAAAAGGACGTCACTGGTTTTCTTGAAATTGCAACCGAGCGAGGATGGGTTGTCTGATGTCTGAACAAGCAAACATGGCGAATATTGCGCCCCCGCTTTGGCTGTTGGCCGAGGTGACTTATCGCTGCCCGTTGCACTGCGTGTTTTGCTACAACCCGGTGAAGTATGCGGCCAACAAAAAAGAACTCAGCACTGAGCAATGGAAAGAAGTGCTGCGTCAGGCGCGCAAACTGGGTGCCGCACAGCTTGGCTTTTCGGGCGGAGAACCACTGGTTCGTGATGACCTCGAAGAGCTGATTGGCGAAGCACATCAACTCGGTTATTACACCAACTTGATTACCTCGGGTGTTGGCTTGACCGAAGCGCGCATCTCGAAGATGAAGGAACTCGGGCTCGATCACATTCAGCTGTCGTTTCAGGATTCCACCAAGGAGATGAACGACTTCCTGTCGAGTACCAAAACTTTCGATTTGAAGTCTCGCGTTGCGGCATTGATCAAGAAGTATGACTATCCGATGGTGCTGAATGTGGTGCTGCATCGGTATAACCTGGACCATATCGGCCGCATCGTCGATATGGCGGTTGAGATGGGCGTGGAGTATCTTGAACTCGCCAATACCCAGTATTACGCATGGGCGAGTATCAATCGTGAGCAGCTGATGCCCACCCGCGAGCAACTGGTGCGCGCCGAGGAAATCGTTCAGGAGTACCGCGCCAAGCTTGGCAACAAGCTGAAGCTGTTGTTTGTGGTGCCAGATCTTTTTGAAGACAAACCCAAAGCTTGCATGAATGGCTGGGGCTCGGTGTTTCTTGCCGTCGCGGCCGATGGCAGCGCTTTACCTTGCCACGCAGCGCAGTCACTGTCGGGGCTGACTTTCCCGAATGTCACTGAACAATTGCTGCACGACATTTGGTACAAGAGCGACGCGTTCAACGCTTTCCGCGGATACGAGTGGATGAAAGAGCCTTGCCGCACCTGCTCTGAAAAAGAAAAAGATTTTGGCGGTTGCCGTTGTCAGGCCTATGCCTTGACCGGCGACGCGCGCAATGCGGATCCGGTGTGCGGAAAATCGCCATCCCACGATGTCGTTAAACAGATCGTGCTGCAAACAAAAAATCGGCCAGTCGAGGAAAAACCGCTGGTGTTCCGCAACGACATGAACTCGTTACGTCTGGCAGCCGAGGTAGAGAAGCAAACCTCTTGATGTTATCGCTGAACTACCTTCAACCGCGGATAAGCAAGAAGCTGATAAAAATATGATCGAGGTTTTGCAGGCGCGGCGTGCGACAACTCAGGCGCCGCGTGCTGACTTGATCAATCCGCGCTGCGGGTCGTAGCCTGCTGCCGCAATCCAGTAAAACAGTAGCGTGCTCGCCAGCACCACCCACAACGATGCGGTGAGCTCACCGTACAGTGCGTAACGCACTGACTCAACTGCGTGGGTAAACGGATTCAACGCGGAGATTTGATAAATCCAGGTCGCGCCAGCATCTCGCATGCGACCAATCGGATACAGTGCCGATGACAAAAAAAACATCGGAAAAATCACGAAGTTCATGGTGCCGGCGAAATTTTCCAGCTGCCGGATGTACACCGACAGCATCAAACCAAACGCCGACAACATCAACGCGCCGGCAATCAAAGCGGGTAGTGAGGTGAGTAGCTGCCACGGTGACAGGCCGATTTGCCAAATCACTACCAGAATCATGAATGCGAGCGCTTGCAGCACCGATAAAAACGCACCACCCATCAATTTGCAGGCTAATAGGTAAGCACGCGGCAGGGGCGCAGTCAGCAGCAGTCGCATCACACCCATCTCGCGGTCATACACCATCGCCAGCGATGATTGCATGCCATTGAACAGGCACACCATCAGCGCCAGGCCCGGCACCATGTACAAACGATAATCGAGATTGGCGTCAAACGGCATCACCGTGCCGAGGTCGGGCATCTGGCGAAACCCGGCGGCGAACACCACCATCCAAAGCAGTGGACGCACCAACGACGACGCCAGCCGACCAGGTTGCTGTAAAAATTTATGAACCTCGCGCCCCGCGATCGCAGCAAGAGCCAAACGGGCATGCAGCAGCCTCATGCTTTGGCCTCCGCTTTAGTCAGCTGTAAAAATGCATCGAGCAGCGTGTCTTTGCCAGCCTGCTTCAGCAATGCTTTGGCATCGCCATTGAAACGCACTGTGCCTGCGGCCATCACCACGATGCGGTCCGCCGCTTCTGCCTCATCAACCAGATGCGTGGCCCATAGCACGCCCATCGCGCGCTCTCGGCAAAGTGCTTTTACATCCGCAATAATCGCGGCCCGAGAAGCGGGGTCGATACCAACGGTAGCTTCATCCATCAGCAGCAAATGCGGCTGTGACAACAGTGCGCGCGCCAACTCAACTTTGCGGCGCGTACCACCCGAGAGATTGCGACAGCTTTCGTTTGCACGATCGCTCAAATTGAATCGTTGCAGCCAATGAGAAATGCGTTGTTGCGATTCGCTGCGTGCAATGCCATGCAAATCGGTTTGGAAACGCAGGTTGGCAGCGACCGTCAAATCAAGATCAAGTGCCGGTTGCTGAAACACGATGGATAAATCAGCCAATGCCTTGATCGGGTCGCGACTGATGTTATGTCCCATCACATGCGCACTGCCGCCGTCGGCCACGAATAGTCCGGACATCATTTGAAACAGGGTTGATTTACCCGCGCCATTCGGGCCCAGCAGCGCAATAAACTCACCCGCAGCCACAGAAAAGCTGACGCCATCCACAGCCTTTCGAGTGCCAAAGTGTTTGCTGAGCTGGTCGATGACCAATGGATCGGGAAAAAGATTTGTCACGGCGGATAATTTTATTTTTTGACGCCGGATTGTAGCGGTAGCCGGGATTTTGCGTCTTTCCCGGTCAAGTCGACACCGTCGAGTGAATCAGCCGATGCCATTTCTGCGCAGCGGGTTCGCGCAATACCCAAAGACGAGCTTGCCAATAATCACGAACGGCTCATGGTCGACTGGCTCATGTAGCTGGCAGCAGTGTGGATTCGAGTTGTTCCCAAGGCCGGTGCGTGCGCCAATCCTCGATCCATTGCGGTGGCAGTACCAGAGCGAGTGCGCCGAGATCGGTAACTAACTCACCGAGTGTTGCACCGCGTACGACCACGCCGGCTGTGAGCGCTTCGAAGCGGCTGCTGATCTCGTGTTGTACCAAGGGCGCTAGTAAGTCTTCATTGTGTCGCCACACACTGCCACCCACCATAATTGTTTCGGTGTCGAGTATGGTCGTCAGGTTGTACAGCGCTTGTCCAAACCAGCGCGCAGCATACGCGATCGTGGCTAATGATTCAGCGTCGCCATCTCGCGCTGCCGAAAACACTTTTGCGAGTGGCCTGCCCAATCGTTTCTCGAAATTACGCCCACCGAGCAAACCTTCGAGATCGCCCTGGTTACCGCAGCCGCATACGCCAGCCTCTGCATCAGTCAGCAGCATGTGACTCGCATGCCCGGCATTGTTTGCCTTGCCGTTCAGGATATGGCCATCTACGCACAGACCAAAGCCGATGCCGGTGCTCCAGGTGACGTAAATCGAATTGGCAGGCGCATCACCGAATGCGCGCTCACCATGGAGACCAGCGACGCAATCATTGACGATGGCGACTGTGGCAAAGCGCTCGCGTAAAACGGATTCGAGCGGCAGAAAGGTCCAGTCATTCGGCAAGTCTTCGCCATTCGGCAGACCACCGCAGATATTCGGTGGCATGAAGCCGAGCAAGCCATCACGTAGCGCAAACGGGCCGCAGCTACTCACTCCCACGCTATTCACATCGTCGCGGTTTATACCAAGTCGTTCGCAACAGGCGTCCAACATTCGCAACCCTTGCCGAGCGATTGTGTCTGGCGCGCCTGAACGCTCAGTGGGCTGGGTGACGCGTAGTAATGGGCCGCTGGCATCAGCGATGCAGGCGGCCATCTTGGTGCCGCCGATATCGAGCGCGGCAACAAACATGAATTACACGCGCAGCGGTTTGTAGCGAATACGCTTGGGCTTGGCACCCTCTTCACCGAGCCGCTTCTTCTTGTCGGCTTCGTACTCTTGATAATTACCATCGAAGAATACGACTTGCGATTCGCCTTCAAACGCCAAAATATGCGTCGCGATACGGTCCAGAAACCAGCGATCGTGCGAGATGACCAGCACGCTGCCAGCAAACTCCAGCAATGCGTCTTCCAGTGCGCGCAGGGTTTCCACGTCTAGATCATTCGACGGTTCATCCAGCAGGAGTACGTTACCGCCTTGCATCAGCGTTTTAGCAAGATGTAGCCGACCGCGCTCACCACCGGAGAGGTTGCCGACGATTTTTTGTTGATCAGCACCCTTGAAGTTGAAACGGCCAAGATAAGCGCGCGATGGCATTTCAAAGCGACCCACAGTCAAAAGATCAGCACCGCCAGAAACATCGTCGAACACAGATTTTTTGTTATCCAACTCGACGCGCGACTGATCGACTACCGATACCTTGACGGTTGGTCCAATCACAATCTCACCCGAATCCGGCTGCTCCTTGCCGTTAATCATGCGAAACAGCGTGGATTTACCTGCGCCGTTGGGCCCGATGATGCCAACAATTGCGCCAGGTGGAATTTTGAATGACAGGTTATCGATCAAGAGGCGATCACCAAAGCCTTTACTCACGCCTTTGAACTCGATGACTTCATTGCCTAAACGCTCGGCTACCGGAATAAAAATTTCCTGCGTCTCGTTACGCTTCTGATATTCGTATTCAGATAATTCATTAAAGCGCGCGATACGCGCCTTGCTTTTCGCTTGTCGACCCTTTGGGTTTTGCCGCACCCATTCGAGCTCTTTCTTGAGTGCTTTCTGACGCGCTGACTCAGTCGCCTCTTCTTGCTTCAACCGGCCCTCTTTTTGTTCAAGCCAGGATGAGTAATTGCCTTTCCATGGAATGCCATGACCGCGGTCGAGTTCAAGAATCCACTCGGCGGCGTTATCAAGGAAATAGCGATCATGCGTGATCGCGACCACGGTACCGGGAAATCGCTGCAGGAATTGCTCTAGCCAATCGACGGATTCCGCATCAAGGTGGTTGGTCGGCTCATCAAGCAGCAACATGTCGGGTTGCGAGAGCAGTAGCTTGCATAACGCCACGCGGCGCTTCTCACCGCCGGAGAGTACGCCGACCTTGGCGTCCCACGGCGGCAACCGCAACGCATCGGCAGCAACTTCGAGTTGCAATTCCAGATTACCGCCATCGGCCGCGGCAATGATGGCCTCAAGCCGTTCCTGCTCTTTTGCCAAAGCATCGAAGTCGGCATCGGGCTCTGCATAAGCGGCGTAGACCTGATCCAATTTGGCCCGCGCTTCGAATGCCTCGCCCAAGCCACTTTCTACTTCTTGCCGAACACTCATCTCTGGGTTGAGCTCGGGCTCTTGCGGCAGGTGGCCGATTTTCAAATTCGGCATCGGCACCGCATCGCCTTCAATATCTTTATCGATACCTGCCATGATTTTCAGCAGCGTCGATTTGCCCGAGCCGTTCAGACCGAGTACGCCAATCTTGGCGCCGGGGAAGAAAGAGAGCGAAATGTCTTTCAGGATTTGACGTTTGGGCGGAACGATCTTGCCCACGCGATGCATTGTGTAGACGTAATTAGCCATGAATGTGCTTTACAAGGAATAGATTTGCAGCAGGACGCTGCAGCAGCACGAGAGCATAACCGAAGCGCGCGTTCGAGTGTCAGTCTGTGCGTTGACGGGTTCAGGCAGCAGCAGCTTGACGAATAGACTTATCAATCGTGCCTGTCAGTCGGCGGTATTAATTCGCAAGCGCCATCCACGCAGCAGTGCCTCGCCGGAATACACCGCCAAGCCGAGCCAGATCATTGCGAACCCGATCAATTTAGCACCTGAAAATGGCTCGTGATACAGCCACACCCCGAGCAGCAGTTGTATGCTCGGGCCGATGTACTGCAGCAGTCCGACCAGCGAAAGCGGAATACGGCGCGCGCCATAAGCAAACATCAGCAGCGGTATTGCAGTGACCGGCCCGGCGGCCATCAGCAGTAGGGATAGCGGTATATTGCTACCAAAGGCATGCGATGAGCCGGCGTCGGGTAACAGCAAAAACAACCCAGCAGCAGGAAGCAGCAGCATTGTTTCTACGCTCAGCCCTTCCAGTGCGCCGAGCGCTGCAGTTTTACGAAGCAAGCCATACAAGCTGAATGTGACTGCGATCACCAGACCGATCCAGGGCACGCTCCCTTCACTGACGGTAAGCCACAGCACGCCGCAGGCCGCCAACCCGACCGCGGCCCATTGTGTCAGGCGCAGGCGCTCACCCAGCCCGATGCCGAACAAAACATTGAACAGCGGTGTGATGAAATAGCCCAGGCTGGCATCGACGATATGGTCGTGGTTCACCGACCAGATATAGACCACCCAATTGGTCGCCACCATTAACGCGCTGGTCGCAAAGGTAAATATGATGCGCGGCTGCGCCCGCACCAACGCCAGCCAATCCCACTGACGTCGCATCGCCAGCAAGCTCATTAACAGTACGACTGACCAGAGCACGCGATGCGACAAAATTTCCAACGATGGTACTTGCTGCAGCAGACGCAAATACAAAGGAAATACACCCCACAAGGTAAAAGCACTCGCAGCAGCGATCACGCCTCTCAGCATCTAGGCCTCATTCCAGCCCGAGCGACAATTGCGGCGTGGACTGCCGTTCTTCTTTGCTCGCGTCCGCTGGTTTTTGTTTTGAATTTGAACCGCGACGACCTTCACGCGCCGGGTTGCGGCTGCCATGTTTGTCGAATACACGGCGCGATTCGTCGCGCACCTCGCTACGACGGCGCATCGCCCAAAGCGTTTCTCGTGCAAAGCTGGCGCTGGTCAGATGATCGACCACTGGCGCTGGGTAATCCCGACCAATGATCACGCCTGATACTTGCTGTTGCGCGAGCGGCATGGTCCATGGCTCGAAAATGAATTCTTGCGGTACGTTAGCAAGTGCGGGCAGCCAGCGCTTTACAAACGCACCGTCTGGATCCTGGTCTTGTGCTTGTTTGACAGGATTGTAGATACGCAGCGTATTAATGCCGGTGACACCCGATTGCATTTGTATCTGCGAGTAGTGGATACCTGGCTCATAGTCAAGAAACTCACGCGCCAGATGCAAGGCTGGTTCATGCCAGTGGTTCCACAACTGATAGCTGGAGAAGCTCACCAGCAACGCACGCATACGGAAATTGATCCAGCCAGTTTCTGCCAGCATGCGCATGCAGGCATCGATTATCGGAAAACCTGTCTCGGCCTTACGCCAACGATCAAAGTAATCCCGATTGAAGTGCGGCTCGCGTAAACCATCGAAGCCGCGATGCATATTGCGGGTTTCAATATCCGGCTCGGACTCAAGTTTCTGCACAAAGTGGCAACGCCAATGCAGCCGACTTTCGAATGACTTCAAACTCTCCAACGCCCCCTTTGGCCTGACGTGCGCTGGCATGGCGTTCAACTCGCTGCGGGTCCGCCAGACTTTTTGCACGATTTCTTTGACTGACAGACAGCCGTAGGCGATATGGGGCGATAGTCGCGAACATAAATCGGCTGCAGATAGCGGGCTCGACATACCGTAGCGGTAGTCTTGGACTCGCTGCGACAGGAAGTTTTTCAGTAGCTGCACAGCTTGTTTGCGACCGCCTTTTTGTCGCAGCGGCTTGTCGTCATCCGGCATGCCCATCCAGCGCGGCAGCATGATGCCGTTGGGCGAGAGTGTGCCTTCCGGCTTGCCCAGAAAATCAGGCGCAGGCAAGGGCGCAGGTTTCATGCGCTGCATCCAGATATCCGACCATTGATCGCGTGATGCGAGTCGACGGACGACGCCGTTGGCGGGGAATTCTTTCCAACCGATGTTATTCGCCCG
>Ga0194133_10002926_pt1 | contig 25145 bp, 17 predicted proteins | sample TA2KigOf40mmetaG_FD_155448 | JGI IMG/M metagenome (GOLD analysis project Ga0194133, IMG submission 155448) | Freshwater microbial communities from Lake Tanganyika, Tanzania - TA2015055 Kigoma Offshore 40m | ecosystem: Environmental > Aquatic > Freshwater > Lake | place: Tanzania: Lake... | reverse complement strand
GAACCATACAGCAATTATAATCAGTGCCAGTGCTGCAATCCACTCATAAGCCGCCACGGCTATACCTACAAAGAAGCCTTCACCACTCATCCCAATAAATTGTTCTGCAGAAATATTGGACGCAATTAAGGAAGCGCCTATCGCCCACCAAGTAAGAGATCCTTCTGCCAAAAAGAAATCCTGAGAGACAGAAACGTCGTTTTTCTTTTTCCTGTAGACCCAGTATCCATAACTGGCAACTACTATAAAATAGAAAACAAAAATGATTTTGTCGGAGAAAGCAAGGGTATTCATATGGTCATTACATTAAAGGGTATATAGTTAAATCTGGCAATCCGTATAAAAATTATTAAAAAAAAATTAAGGGGCTCATTTGGTTAAAATATTACTTCTGTTCGAACTCAGAGCTTATTCCAGCAATAAACTAAGTCTGTCATCTGTATAATCATCAATAAAAAATAGCACATTGGGTAAGTGATTAAACTCATGTACCTGATGATACGTTTTAATAACCACGGCTTTCATGCCTGCCTTTAGTGCAGATTCAACTCCCTTAGGAGAATCCTCAAATACGATGCAATCTTGGTAGGGCACATTTAAACCATCTGCACATTTTACAAATGTTTCAGGGTCCGGCTTACTAATTACCACGTCATCAGCACTTACAATAGTCGAAAAATAATGACGCAGATTAAGTCCATCTAAAACATAATCGATGTTAAATAAGATAGCTGCAGAACCAATAGCCATAGGAATATTAGCCATTTGTGCTTTTGCAAAAAAAACATCCAGACCCTTGATCACTTTTAAATGTGGGGTAAACTCTTTTTGATAACCTCTTTCTTTTTCAAAAGACATCTCAACCATTTGTGCTTTGGTAAAATGATCTTTCCCAAATATTCGAATTAGTAATTCTTCATTTTTTCCATATATCTCTTTTTTAACATCTTCCCAGGAGAGCTTAGCTCCAAGCTGGTTTACAAGAATTTGATACCAAGCACGCGCATGAAATTCCATGTCGTCTACAATTGTCCCGTTGAGATCAAAAAGAAAAGCCTTTTTCATATTATTGTCTGTTAATATGATAATAAACATCACTCCACTTCAATTCATTTTTAAACTGATGCAGTGTGGTTTCTTTTCCAATTAATGAAAACTCAATTCCTGCCATTAGAGCAAAATCTTCTAAATGTTCTGCAGTCAGATTTTGCGAATAACAAGTATGATGTGCGCCCCCGGCATAAATCCAGGCGGCACATCCGGTTTGCAGATTCGGATAGGGTTTCCATAATACTCTTGCTACCGGTAATTTTGGTAGAGCATGAACCGGTGCAACTGCAAGTACTTCATTTACCAGTAAGCGAAAACGGTTTCCCATATCTACCAAAGATGCGTTTATCGCGGAACCGGGTGCCGAATTAAATACCAGCCGAACAGGATCTGCTTTTCCACCTATGCCCAAAGGATGGATTTCGCAACTTGGTTTTGCATCGGCGATGCTCTCACAAATCTCCAGCATATGTGCGCCAAGCACCATCCCATTAGATGGATCAAAATGATAGGTATAATCTTCCATAAATGAATTACCCCCAGCAAGTCCGGTACCCATTACTTTCATGGCCCTGACAAGAGCAGCAGTTTTCCAATCCCCTTCAGCAGCAAAACCATAGCCTTTAGCCATCAGGCGTTGAGCAGCAATACCCGGTAACTGCGTCATACCGTGCAGATCTTCAAAAGTATCGGTGAATCCCTTAAAATTTCCGGCCAGCAGAAAAGCTTCTATACCAAGTTCAATTTTGGCAGCGTCTCTAAGTGATGATCGATCTTTACCCCCTCTTTGTAAAACAGGCATTAAATTATAACCGGCTTCATAAATTTCTAGTAAAGCATCTATCTCTGATTCACTTACTTCATTTATTACCTGAACTAAATCCCCAATACCAAATGTGTTTACAGAATAGCCAAATTTGATTTCTGCTTCTACCTTATCGCCATCTGTTACTGCCACCTGCCGCATATTGTCACCAAAGCGAACAAATTTTGCACCTTGCCAATCATTCCAACCTGCAGCTGCTCTTAGCCAAACACTTATTTTTGCTATGGTTTCTTCATCCTTCCAGTGCCCCACAACCACCTTTCTGTTCAAGCGCATTCGGCTCATGATAAATCCAAATTCTCTGTCTCCATGAGCCGATTGATTTAAATTCATAAAATCCATATCAATTTTATCCCAGGGAATATCTCTATTGAATTGAGTATGAAAATGCAGGAGTGGTTTTTGTAAAATTTTCAAGCCTGTAATCCACATTTTTGCCGGAGAAAAAGTATGCATCCATGCAATAATGCCAATACAATTTTTTGAAGTGTTTGCTTCCTGACAAACAGCAACTATCTCTTCTGCAGATTTAACAGTTGGTTTCCAGATAACAGATACAGGAATCTGTTCATTGGCATGAAGTGAGACTGCAATTTCCCTTGCATTAACCGCTACCTTTTCTAAGGTCTCTGCCCCATATAAATCCTGACTACCGGTAACAAACCAAACTTCTAACGTTTTTAAGCTTTTCATATATCTATAATTTAAACCCAACTATTTTATTGTCCGTAGTAACTATCAGGTCCATGTTTTCTTTCGTAATGCTTTCTTATAAGTGCCTCTTTTAAGCGCGGAGCTTTTGGATTTATTTGTTCTGTTAAAAATGCCATCTGTGCAATTTGTTCAAGAACTGCGCTATTATGCACTGCAATATCTGCATTTTTACCCCAGGTAAAGGGTGCATGATTAGCCACCAAAACCATTTCTACTTCGTGATAATCGAGACTTCTTTCTTTAAAACAATTAATTATTTGAAATCCTGTTTCAAGTTCATAATTGCCTTTTATCATGTCATCCTCCATAGGTGGGGCACAAGGAATATCTACCGTATTGTAATCGGCATGGGTAGTTCCAAAAATTGGAATGTCTCTTTGAGATTGGGCCCATGCAGTACCGTATACCGAATGAGTATGCACAATACCACCAATTTCTTCCCAGTGTTTGTACAAAACTGCATGGGTTTTAGTATCAGAAGAAGGCTTCAGACTGCCTGCCACTATATTCCCTTCAAAATCTACAATTACCATGTCAGCCGGAGATAATTGTTGGTATGGAAGACCACTTGGCTTAATAGCAAAAACACCTAAACTTCTATCGGCAGCACTTACATTTCCAAAGGTAAAAAGCACTAATCCTAATTTTGGTAATTGCATATTGGCCTCATAAGCCTCTTCCATGATATGTGAATACTTTTCCATGATACTATATTAAAATTGTGTTTCAACAAAACTTCCCAATTTTTTATATTTAGCGTAGCGCTTTTGATAGTATTCAATATTCGCTTCGTTGGGTTTATAAGTTGCCGCAAATCCTTGCCCCATTGCTTGCATAGCATCCTCTACTCTGGAATAAATGCCAGCTGCAGTTGCGGCAAACATTGCAGCGCCCAAAGCACAGGTTTGTTCAGATTTATGAATCCTGATGGGCATATTGATAACATCCACTAATACCTGCATGATATAGGGTGATTTTTTTGCAACACCACCAAGCCCTATCAATCCTTTTACGGGAATACCCTCTGCTACAAACCTCTCGACTATTGCTTTTGCACCAAAACAAGTAGATTCAACAAGTGCCTTAAATAATCTAGGTGCATCTGTTCCCAAGTTCAATCCGGCAAAAGCACCATGCAATAATTGATTGGCATCTGGAGTACGTCTCCCATTTAACCAATCGATTGCTATTTCATCCTTTTCATCTAGTGGCAAAAGGGCGGCTTGTTCAGAAAGTGTTTTCATTATTCTTTCAGCCGCTTTATTTTTTAAAGTTTCATCTTCTAATAAATCCAAACTCCAACTTAATATATTTTTTAACCAGGCATAAGCATCCCCAAAAGCGGATTGACCAGCCTCCATACCAATCATGCCCGGAATGATAGAACCATTTACCTGACCGCAAATACCGCTTACAAGAGTGTCTTTTACTTCAGCTGCTGGAGCAACCAGCATATCACAGGTAGATGTACCAATAACTTTACTTAAATAATATGGTTCAATCTGCCCACCTACAGCACCCATATGTGCATCAAAAGCGCCAACAGCAACAACTACATCAGTGCTAAGTCCTAATCGTGCAGCCCAATCAGGAGATAAATTACCTGCAGACTTATCTGCAGTGAATGTTTGAGCAGAAAGTTTATTAGTAAACCCTTTCAGTAAGGGATCCAAAGAGGAAAAAAATGAATCAGGGGGATAGCCACCAAATGCTTCACTCCACAGACCTTTATGACCAGCACTGCAAACACCCCTCTTGATGTCCTTGACATTCTTACCTCCGGTTAATACAAATGGAATCCAATCACAATGTTCTACCCAACTATGTATTGCTTCAGCTACTTTCAAATCAGCTCTTAATACATGCAGCAGTTTTGCCCAAAACCACTCACTACTATAAATACCGCCTACATACTTCAAATAATTGGTATCAAACTTTGTTGCGTGCAAATTAATTTCTGATGCCTCCCTTACACTTGTGTGATCTTTCCACAATACAAACATCGCATTAGGATTATTTGCAAACTCTGGCAACATACATAGCGGAGTGCCACTTGCATCAACTGCCACAGGTGTAGATCCTGTTGTATCTATTGCAATTCCTTTTATGTTCCTGGCAACTGCTGCACCCACCTGATGCAAACAGTCCTTTAAGATTGCCTCCAGGCCCTCCAGATAGTCCAGTGGATGCTGCCGGAATTGATTTTGTGATGCATTGCAATACATTTGCATTTTCCAGCGTGGATAATAAAAAACTGAAAAAGCCAGTTCTTCTCCGCCTGAAGCGTTTACAACCATAGAACGGACAGAATCGGTTCCATAATCCACTCCAATTACATAAGATTGTTCCATAAAACGCACATTAATTTCTTCGGATAACTAATGTACATAAATTCAATGATAAGTGTATTTTTTACGCTTATTTAATAAATTACCATCTAGCTTAGCTTTCGTAGTAAAAATAATCAAGCCTTAAATGGATGTAGAGGAACGAGGCTGTCTGAGGAAGAAAAAGTCAGAAATTTGATAACTGTTGTAACCATAAAGCAAAATACCCGTTAAGCTTCTGACTTACAGAGTATTAATCGATTTTTTGCGGACAGACTCGAACCCGTCCCCAACTACGTTGGGGATGACAGGGCGCCATTCAAATCACCTGTGTTGGGGGCAACAAAACCAGATAGCTTATTCCTACCGGAGATGATTAGTTGTTCTATCTGCTGATGACTATATTTCTTTAACCGTTTTTCTCTAATCAGAGCATCTTTCTTTTGCTCAAAGCATTCCAGATAAACCAAGTCCCAGGGTAGTTTATTTTTGGTGTACTCAGATTCACCATTATTGTGCCTTTCCAAACGAATGATTGGATTCTCTGTAAAACCTTTGTAATAGCTCTGATCTGCTAATGACTTAATGATGTAGACGTAAAAACTCATAGATTAAATTTTCAAGTATGAAAAGCATGACTAATTGGTCAAATTGTAAAAGCATAAAACGCAAAAGCCCCCAGAACTTGACGTTTGGGGGCTTGTTTGCGGACCGGACGGCTTGAATGAACCTAATTCTATCTAATCCTAAATGACACAAATGTCTTAATATAATGGTGTTATCGTTATATAGTTATCCCTTTAACTTATCTAAAATGATTAAAATATAGGGTAGTAGCTACATTTTCTGCTATCAACTTTAATTAGCTTATTTCAAGTACGTTTTTTTAAGATAATTAGCATAAGGGTCAAATTGATAGTAGTCCTTTTCTATGAAATAATTTCCTTCCCGAATAAAGACTGTTTTAAATCCCATCACATTATTAGGTTCATTTTTATTCATTGATGCGTCATTATAGTATCCGATATCTTTCAATCCATCTCCATTTATATCGGTATAAAACAATTCTGGTTTCCAATTTCCTTTTTTTGCAAAGTTGAATTTGACAATATTTTTATCAATTTTAAAACTTCCATCAGTCTGCTGGACAAATACAAAAATTTCCCAAGATTGATAATTCATTGTATTTGCAACACAAATTAAATCAACCTTTCCATCAGCTGTTATATCATCTGCTATGAAGTCTTGACTTGTAAGCATATTTGTCCCATCAATATATGGTAGTGCAATCAAACCTTGTTTATTAAATCTTCCATTGCCTTGGTTTAAAAGTATCCTATTGCTTACCGGATATGGTTGCGCATTTTTTGTTTCTGATGTTGAAAGTATTATATCTTTCCATCCGTCCTTATTGATATCATCAATTTTAAATCCATAGACGCCGTTTGAAATCTCAGGAACTGATTCTCCAAAGCCATTATTATTTTTAAATCCAAGATGGTTATCCGGTGTGCAATGGAAAATAGCCATATTGTTAGTTGTAAAATATGGAAAATCTGAAATCCCCCACATAATAAACCAAACGGGGCCACTAGCAATTAGTAATTCAGGTTTTCCGTCGTTGTTTAAGTCTCCAACTTCGCAAAACTCGTGCTTTACCATTGGCGATTCTGAAGGTATTTCTCTTATGTCATAGCCGCCTTTTCCATCTGAAAGTACTAATCTAATTGGTTCTGGAGGGGAATTTTGAATACCTTCATCACCATTATCGGCAATAACCAAGTCTACATAATTGTCAGAGTTTAAGTAAACAGGTATGGTTTTTCGTTGGTTCCCACCAAAAGAAATTCTCTTATCATTTAACAAGTTTTTATCATCAAAAACTTTTGTAACTGGATTCCATATTAGAAAACTGACTCCATACCTAGGACCATTGTATGACCATCCTGGATTGAATACATCAATCCAACCATCATTATTAAAATCTCCGCAAGTAACTTGACAAAGTGCTCCTCCAATGTGACCAGGAAGTGGATTTTGAAAGATGTTAGTTATTAGGTCAGCTTGTACTTTAGTATTAGTCCAATAATTAGTACCTAAATTTTTTGCATTAGGGTCAACCTTATACCCTTGAAAATTTTTTGAAACGTCATTGTTTAAGCTAATGGTTACTGACGCTGTATTTGAAGGTTAGGTTTTCGAAGTGACGGTCACTTTGGTAGAATAATTAGTGAAGGACTGAAAAACAGGTATTGATAAATTTAAACTTGAATTTTTGGATATTGAATCAATTTTATAAACAGATTTATTACTGTCGAGTTTGGTTACATCTATTGAATAAATTACTTCTGACGGCATTTGTGACGTGACATTAATTTTCAGATTTAGAGTATCTTTTATATCTATTGTATTCGAATTTCCAGGTTCTGTTGTGATTGTTAGTTGTTGTTCAGTTTCTGGCACTGTCGGAGGAGGTGCAGAATTTTCTGTCTTTTTACAAGCATACCCCAGTAACAAAATAAAAATTAACAATGAATGCTTTTTCATACTAATTGATTTTAATTAATAATTAAGAGGGGTTGAATAAAATTATATAACTTTTTTGATAAATCATTCGTAAATCTGATTTATCATATTTGTTAGCAGTTGTTAATCCAAATTCACAATTCTTTACTTTTCGCAGCAGTAAGACAGGAGAGGTTTGTACAATTCCTGCATTTGATGCTTTGAAAAGAGTTGCAGCTAAATATAATTATAATTTTCCTGTGCCAATACACGATACAATTGTATTGAAGGAAATTAAGAATATCTGCAGATTGATTCCTACTATGAATGAAGTGGTTGAAAAAAACATCACTAAAGGAGGTAATAGATTGAAGCATCTAAAAAAGAAGTGTGAAATGGTACACATCCATACTGCACGAAGGACTCTTGCCACACGTCTTTTCGAGAGAAATTTAGACACGATTCAAATTATGAAGATAACAGGTCATAAGAAGCTATCAACGTTGCAGAAGTACGTTAAAAGTGATATCAACATCCAACGGATGTTAGAGGTCGGAAATAGTATTGGAAATTGGGAAAATGGAATCGCTACACTTTCTGCTACATAAAAAACAAAACCCCTTGATAATCAAGGGGTTAATTGTTATTTAAGCGGACCGGACGGGACTCGAACCCGCGACCTCCGCCGTGACAGGGCGGCATTCTAACCAGCTGAACTACCGGTCCGTAGTTTCTTATTTTTTATTTTCTTAACAACTACCTACAACGCGCAGGAAGTAGCTAATTTCTTTTTATTCCTAGGGACTCGAACCCGTCCCCAACTATGTTGGGGATGACAGGGCGGCATTCTAACCAGCTGAACTACCGGTCCGTTTTATATTTGTTAGATCTTACTTTTGGAGCTATTTCTAGGCTAGAAAAGAAAGATAATAGTTTTCTCGTGCTACGCACGTGTTTTGTGATCCCGCTGGGATTCGAACCCAGGACCACTACATTAAAAGTGTAATGCTCTACCAGCTGAGCTACGGAATCATCCTTTCTAGATCCTCGGAAACCGTTTTTCTTAAAAGTGAGGCAAATATACGGCAATAACCTATATAGTGCAAATAATAAAAAGCTTAATTTTTAATCTCGCTCTAATCTGCTAATAGTCAATAAATAACAAGGAAAATACCAAGATTCAAAGGTCAAATTAACAGAAAACCATCAGGCAACTGAGCCCTCTTTCATCTTTTCAGCATTTTCTGCTAACTGTAATTGATCAATTATTTCCTGAATATCCCCATTCATGACATTAGGAAGGTTGTAGATGGTTAATCCTATTCGGTGTTCAGTTACCCTTCCCTGTGGGTAATTATAGGTACGAATCTTAGCAGAACGGTCGCCTGTTGAAACCATAGTTTTACGCTTTTTTGAGGTCTCTTCAAGCATTTTTGCATGTTCAAGTTCGTATACACGACTCCTCAAAACCGCAAAGGCCTTGTCAAAATTCTTTAGCTGTGACTTTTGATCCTGACATTGCGCCACGATTCCGGTCGGAATGTGGGTTAACCTTACCGCAGAATAGGTTGTATTTACCGATTGTCCTCCCGGACCTGAAGAACAAAACAAATCTTTGCGAACATCGTTCATGCTTATTTGCACATCAAATTCACCGGCTTCTGGCAAAACAACAACTGAAGCTGCTGAAGTATGAACACGACCGGCTGTTTCTGTATCAGGAACTCGCTGAACACGGTGTACTCCGGATTCATACTTCAATTGTCCATATGCATCCTCTCCGTTGACATTGAAAACTACCTCTTTAAAACCTCCGGCTGTTCCTTCGGTTAGATCAACAAGCTCCATTCGCCAACCTTTGCGTTCACAATAACGAGTGTACATACGATACAAATCGCCTGCAAACAGTGCAGCTTCATCACCACCTGTTCCTCCGCGGATCTCAACAATGGCATTTTTACTGTCTTCAGGATCCTTGGGAATGAGCATCATGCGAATCTTTTCTTCGAGTTGTTCCTGCTGAGGAATCAACTCATCCAACTCCATTTTCGCCATCTCACGCAATTCATCATCCTTCTCATTAGAAAGAAGGTCCTTATTCGACTCTATGTTACTGATGACATTGCTGTAAATCTTATACTCATCAACAATTTTTGTCAGATCTTTATATTCCTTGTTAAGCTGAGCAAAGCGCTTCATATCACTCATTGTCGCCGGATTACTGAGTTCACGCTCAACCTCTTGCCAGCGCTCTTTAATATGTTCTAGTTTTTGTAACATTCTGTATTTTGAAAAACCTATTAAAAGCCTAAAAAGAAAGCTTTTTTAGATGAGGTTACAAAAATACGGCTTTTTTGGAAATTTAGCTTAGGATTATAAGCTAACTGCTTTTAAGATACTAGTCTTCAAGTGTTTTAAAGTAGCGAAGATCCAAATTCTCCCCGTCAAAAACAGCGTAGGAATTAAATTTAATCCATTCGCCCAAGTTGATGTACCGACTATTCCCCAACTGAATATCGAGTGGTAAATGCCTGTGTCCAAAGATCAAAAAATCAAAATGTGCGTTGAGCAATAATTCCTTTGAGTAAGAAACGAGCCACTCTTTGTTGATATCTGTGAATTCTTCCTTCTTATTATTCTGCAACCGGCTTTGCATCGACCACTTTCTGGCTATACCCACACCCAAATTAGGATGAATGCGCGCAAAAAGCCATTGGCAAAATGTACTTCTGAAAATCTTTTTGAGAATTTTATATTTTGCATCCCCCGGACCAAGTCCGTCGCCATGATGTAAATAAAATTTCTTCCCATTTCGTTCAATGAGCAACTCATCAGAAATGATCTGAATACCCAGCTCCTTAACAAAATAATCAAACATCCACATATCATGATTCCCCTTGAACATGCTAATCTTAATTCCCAAATCTGACAATTCGGCCAATTTACCCTGGAATCTGATAAAGCCTTTCGGTATCACTGTTTTGTATTCGAACCAGAAATCAAACAGATCACCCATCAAATAAATTTCAGCAGCATCTTTCTTGATTGTATCCAGCCAGCTAACCACAAGATCTTCACGCTCACGGCTCGATAAATAATCAGGAACCCCAAAATGAAAATCAGAAGCAAAATATATTTTATTGGCAGACATGGAATCAAAAGTACATAAATTTTATTCTCATAATTATGAACAGGACTTTCCAAACCTTGTATAACAATTGACTGGCAACTGACGATATATTATAACTATTCTTGTATTTTTGCTTTCCAACCAAAATATTATCATGAAATCTGTTCAATATTTTATCCTGGCAGCTTCATTGCTGATTGAACCAATTTGCGGATCAGCACAACATACAAGCCCCAATAGCAATACCATGACTTATCCTAAAACCAATAAAATCGACATTTCGGATGCTTATTTTGGCATTACCATAAAAGACCCGTACCGATGGCTCGAAGACGATCGCTCCGCAGAAACGAAAGTATGGGTTGAAGCAGAAAATCTGGTAACCCAAAATTATCTGAATCGAATTCCTTTCAGAAATGCCATAAAAAGTCGGCTCGAAACGCTTTGGAATTATGAAAAATATACGGCACCTTTCAAGGAGGGTGACTACACGTATTTCTACAAAAACAATGGATTACAAAATCAGTATGTACTTTACAGACAAAAAGAAAAAACAAATCCTGAAGTATTCCTGGATCCAAATACCTTCTCAAAAGATGCAACTACTTCTTTGGCAGGAATAGAATTCAGTAAAGATGGCAGCTTAGCAGCATATCAAATCTCTGAAGGCGGATCAGACTGGAGAAAGGTAATCATCATGAACACCGGTGACCGTAAGATTATTGGAGATACACTGATCGATGTAAAGTTTTCGGGTCTTGCCTGGAAGGGAAATGAGGGTTTTTATTACAGCAGCTATGACAAGCCTTCAGAAGGAAGTCAGCTTTCAGGATTAACTCAATTTCATAAATTATACTTTCACCGTAACGGAAGCTCACAAAAAGAGGATCAGCTGATCTTTGGGGGAGAAAAAAATCCAAGAAGATATATTGGGGCAGGCATAACTGAAGATGAACGTTTTCTAATTATTACTGCAGCTGAATCAACCACCGGAAATGAATTATATATTCAGGATCTTTCCAAACCCGGAAGTCCGATAGTTAATGTGGTAAACCATTTCAAAGGTGATCATAGCATCATTGATAGTCAAGGTAGTAAACTGTATATCTTTACTAATCTGAATGCACCAAACTATAAAGTAGTTACGGTTGATGCCTCCAATCCAACACCTGAAAACTGGAGAGACTTAATTCCTGAAACAGAAAATGTGCTAAACGTAAGTACTGCGGGAGGAAAGATATTTGCGAATTACCTGAAAGATGCGATTTCACTAGTTATGCAATATGACATGGATGGCAGACTGGAACGTACCGTTACCCTCCCCGGAGTTGGGTCAGCAAGTGGCTTTTATGCTAAAAAAACTGAGAAAGAACTCTATTACACGTTTACTTCCTATATCTACCCTCCTACGATTTTTAAATACATTATCGCGAACGGGCAGTCAATTGAGTACAAAAAATCAGGCGTCAATTTTGACCCCTCAAAATTTACATCAAAACAGGTTTTCTTTACCTCGAAGGATGGCACTAAAATCCCGATGATTATCACCCATAAAAAAGGAATTGAATTAAACGGAAAGAATCCAACCTTGCTTTACGGTTATGGCGGATTTAGTGTGAGTTTAACCCCTGCCTTCAGTACCTCAACAATCATCTTACTGGAGGAAGGTGGAATATATGCTGTCCCAAATCTTCGTGGTGGTGGAGAATATGGTGAAAAATGGCACCTGGCAGGTACTAAACTAAACAAGCAGAATGTATTTGATGATTTTATCGCAGCTGCCGAGTACCTGATTAGTAATAAATATACTTCAAAAGATTTTCTAGCCGTGTCGGGTGGTTCAAATGGGGGTTTACTCGTTGGAGCGGTATTGAGTCAGCGACCTGAGCTTTTCAAAGTAGCATTTCCGGCAGTTGGTGTTCTTGATATGCTCAGATACAATAAATTCACTGCCGGTGCAGGCTGGGCTTATGATTACGGAACGGCTGAGGAATCTAAAGAGATGTTTGAGTATTTGCTTAAATACTCTCCTTACCACGCATTAAAGCCCGGTGTGTCCTATCCGGCAACCTTGATAACAACTGCAGATCATGACGATCGCGTGGTGCCGGCACATTCATTCAAATTTGCTGCAAGACTACAGGAATATCACAAAGGATCAAGTCCGGCACTAATCAGAATCGAAACTAATGCAGGTCATGGAGCAGGAAAGCCAACCGCAAAAATCATTGAAGAACAGGCCGATAAGTGGGCGTTTATGCTCTATAACATGGGACTGAAGTATTAAGCTGTACTCAACCGGTTTAAGGCTAAAAGTAATCGGATTCTGATTTCATCAAAAAATATTGCACAAAATCAGGTTTCATTAATAAACGACTATTCTGATAAAATTTGAGAAATTAAACCGGCATTGGAACCATCAAAAACCTACAAATTACAACTTACAACTTTCCTCCGGCACTTGCAGAATAATCCTCACCCGGCTTACCAATTGATTTATAGGTTCCTTCACCGTTGAGTATGGAAGCCAGAACCGATTGATCAGAAAGGACTTTTTGAGCCTCATTAAGCTCATGATCATATTTGAAATTTTGTTCAAGTCTACCTTTTTCAAAATAATACCTACCAACTATTTCACTTTCAAGAACCCTTTTGATCTCATCTTTGAAAAGTAACAATTCGTTCCTTTTACCTTGAGAAACTTTTAACTTAAGTGCTTCAAACTCAAGTTTCAAATCGGCTATTTTATTCTCTTTTGCAGCCTCCTCGCGCAATTCATTCATGAGCCTTTCGATGTTTGTGGAATAATTATAGTCTCTTTTTGATAAAAAGGCGATGAAATCATTGTATTCAGCATCACTCAACCGAAAGGTTTTTGGCTCACTGATACTTGGCTTGAGATTACGGTATTGTGTGGCATAATCAAAAATATGATGTCTTGAGGCTAGCGTTTGCGTTATTTGGCTATACTTAATCGGTTTTATAAAAACATCAGGAAAAATTCCGCTTCCATCATAAACCAATCTGCCTGCCTTGGTTTTGTATTCAGTGATGAGTGAATCGGCAACTTTTAAAACCATTCCGTCGTTATCACGATGGGTATAATCCAAAGCCTGAATGCAACGGCCTGATGGAGTATAATATTTGGCAACAGTTACTTTTACTAGGCTATTGTAGGGCAGATTAAACGTTTGCTGTACCAGGCCCTTACCAAAACTTCGCTGACCAATTACAACTGCTCTGTCTAAATCTTGTAATGACCCGGCCACTATTTCAGATGCTGATGCTGAACGATTATTTACCAGAACAACTAAAGGAAGATTGGGCTCAAGTGGTGTAACAAAGGTATTATAAGTGATAGATTTCTCACGATTTCTTCCTTTTTGAATCACCACCGTAACACCTTTATCTACAAAGAGATTAACAATTTTTACGGCTTCCTGAAGTATGCCGCCACCATTGAAGCGGAGATCAAGAATCAAACCGCTCATATTATTCTTTTTGAGATCAGTTAATGCATTCTTGACTTCCTGGGCTGAATTTTCAAGAAATTTATCTAACTTGACATACCCTACATTAGAATCAAGCATCCCATAATAAGATACATTGTTTTGCTTAATCTCCTCACGAGTGATATTTAAATCGATAGGCTTGGCAACACCCGGTCGCTGGATAAGCAGTTTTACTGCAGTGCCTTTAGAGCCCTTTAGCATGGTACTTACCTGTTCATTCGTTTTACCCTTTAACGAAATACCATTTATTTCCAGAAATTCATCTCCGGCCCGAATATCAGCCTTTTGCGCAGGGAAACCAAAATAAGGCTCAGCAACTATTACTTTCCCTTCCCGATTTGAAATTGTTGCCCCGATTCCCCCATATTGGGTACTAACATATTTCAACTTATAATTTTCAATATCAGATTCAGGAATATACTCGGTATAAGGATCCAGCTCCTGGAGCATGGCATCAATTCCATTTTTCATCATTTGGGAAGAATTGACGTCATCAACATAGTTGATACTGAGCTGCTTATAAACGGCAGTAAAGATGTCCAGGTTTTTGGAAACTTGAAAAAGATCTTCGACAAATGAAAATGAAAAAATTGAAATGATTAATACAGCCGGTAATAAGACCTTTTTAATTTTGAACCTTAGGAAACCGGAATTGAAGGAGTTATTCATACGGAGTTATTACGATAAAAGACAAGATACAAAAATCCTGACCTATTAGGAAAAGAGATTATATTTAGATCAGGAAAGAAATAACCTTAGAGTCGATTAGTATCCAAATGAAGCATTCCCTTTTTAAGGGTAAAGACAACATACTCACGATTGCGCTTCAGCCTGCTCATTAATCTGACAATCAGTTCCTCTTCCTGACCCTGCTGATAGGAAAGATCCTCTTCATTTAGATGAATATACTTGCGCTTAACTTTTAATTTCAAACGATCCCAATCCGAATTGCTTATACTGATCTCTGCCATTTCCTTAATTTTTACAAAAATAAGGTTTGTCGAGTGAAAATTCAATCTATTTTGTTCAAATCAGCTTGTTAAATAATTTTTATGAAAAATTTTCGTTCTTTAAAAATTGAACTCAAAATAATGGCACCATTAGGATTCAGCCCAAACCCGCAGGGGTATGACTATTAAATCATGATCGCCCGCTCGGCCAAGCCGTTCGGACTGGCTTCACCACCATTAAAAACAATAAATAGACAGATGAAAACAATATTATTAGCTGCCGGCCTGATCCTGAGCACAGGAATTTCTGCCATGGCTCAGTCGCCATCATTTACTTTTGGAACCAAGGGTGGAATTAATTATTCCTCCCTGAAAACAAAAGATGATCTTTCCGATAAAAATAGTATCATGGGCTATCAAGCCGGAGTATTTTCCAGGATTGGGCTTGCAGGATTTTATTTTCAACCTGAATTATACCTGGGTACTAAGGGAAATGAATTCCTTAGGATAGAAGATATTAATGGAACCAATATCACTGCAAATGGCAAGGTAAAATTCACAACACTTGATCTTCCATTTTTGCTCGGAACTAAGATTGGCCCAAACAAACTTAACTTACGTTTTATGGCAGGGCCTGTTTTTTCATTCATAATCGATGAAAATAGCAGCTTTGCCCAAGCCTTCAGAAATATAGCTGATTTTGAAAATTATAAAAAGCAAACTCTTGGTTTACAAGCCGGGACAGGTGTTGACTTAGGAAATTTGACCCTTGATTTCCGCTATGAAGCAGGTTTAAGCAATGTAAGCCAAAGTGAAAAATATAGTCCAGAAGCAAAATTTGATTCATTTGAGCTTGGGAATACAGTTATTATAAAACCTTAAATTCCTGGTCATTTTGATAGTGGGGGTTAATGACCAAACTTAAGTAATTCCTCTATCAGCTGTTTAATTGATCTTAAAACTTATCTTGATGTCACAAGGCTGATGGATCTGGTTACAGTAAACGCTAGTGTCGGATGATGATGTACGGAACTTTAATAATAATTTATTAAAAGATTCCTGACTCAAGGTTTATCTTTAGTGCAAAATCAAACCCGGTCGTACCTGAAAAAATAATGGCTAGGGAATTAAAATTTGAAAGTTCCCCCTGCATACTAATTTTGTAATTATATTTGCGTCTCACCTAGAAAAGTCTGAGCGCTCATGGCAAGATTAAATTTACTTGAAGAAACCCGCTTCGAAAAACTTCCAGTTACTGTTTACCCGAATGAAGAAATTGCAGCAAAAAAAGTAGCTCGCAGAATCTCTGATCTGATTTTACGTAAGCAAAAAAATGGCGAAAATGCCATTCTTGGCCTTGCAACAGGTGCAACACCGGTAGGCGTTTATAAAGAGTTGGTTCGGATTCACAAAGAAGAAGGTCTCAGCTTTAAAAACGTCATCACCTTTAATCTTGATGAATATTTTCCTATGAGACCCACATCACCACAAAGTTATGTGACTTTCATGAAGGACAATCTATTCAGCCACATTGATATTGACATGGCAAATGTCCATATCCCTGATGGAACTTTAGCCATCGAAACCATACAGGGATTTTGTTTGGAATATGAAAAAAAGATTACTGCCTTGGGAGGGCTTGATCTCCAGATCCTAGGAATTGGCCGTACCGGCCACATTGGTTTTAACGAACCGGGATCGGCACCGAACTCGGGTACCCGCTTGGTTACACTGGATGATCTTACCCGACGCGATGCATCGCGAGATTTTGGAGGAAAAGAAAATGTTCCTACCAAAGCGATTACCATGGGTATCGGTACTATATTCAAAGCAAGAGAGATTATGTTGATGGCCTGGAGCCTTAAAAAGGCATCCATTATAAAAAAAGCCGTTGAAGGTGAAATATCTTCGGAGGTTCCGGCAACTTATCTTCAGCTTTCAGATAATGTTGAATTTATTCTTGATCAGGATGCTGCTTCAGAATTGACCCGATTCAATACTCCTTGGCTTGTTAAAGATTGTATCTGGGATGAACAAATGGTCAAAAAAGCGGTGATTTGGCTTGCCAATACTCTTGAAAAACCAATCCTAAAACTTACCGAGGAAGATTATAACAATCATGGGATGGCTCAACTTGCCACAGAAAAAGGCCCGGTATATAATATTAACATCCATATTTTTAATAAACTTCAGCATACCATAACAGGTTGGCCGGGAGGTAAAGGAAATGCTGACGATTCACAAAGACCTGAACGTGCTGTTCCGGATAAAAAACGCGTGATTATTTTCTCCCCACATCCTGATGATGATGTGATTTCAATGGGTGGAACATTTATCCGATTGGTAGATCAGGGCCATGATGTACATGTTGCCTACCAGACTTCCGGCAATACTGCAGTTTGGGACGACGACGCGCTCCGCTTCGTAGAGTTTGCCCGCGATTTCAGCAAATCTATTGAGTTACCTACTCAGGAACTTGATGATCTTTATTTATCCATGAGAAGTTTTTTGCAGGCAAAACAACCTAATCAGGCTGATACACCTGAAATTCAGATATTAAAAGGTCTGATCCGAAAGGGCGAAGCAATTAGTGGTGCTCGTTTTGCAGGACTGAATGATGATCAAATTCATTTTATGTCGCTGCCGTTCTATGATAAAGGAAAAACGCTTAAAAACCCGGTTTCTGAAGATGATGTCAGAATTACGATGGAACTTCTTGAAAAAATTAAACCTCATCAGATTTTTGCTGCAGGTGATTTTGCAGATCCACATGGTACCCATAAAGTTTGTTTTGACATAATTATTCAAGCGCTTGACCGTTTGAAAGATCGTGAATGGATCAAAGATTGTTGGCTTTGGCTTTACAGAGGTGCTTGGCATGAATTCGAAACTCATGAAATTCAAATGGCTGTTCCACTCTCGCCTCAGGAAGTTGAGCGTAAACGCTTCGCAATATTCAAACATCAGTCGCAAAAAGACCGACCTGTCTTTCCGGGAGATGATTCAAGAGAGTTTTGGGTTCGCGCCGAGGATCGGACACGGGAAACCGCTAAAGCATATGATAAGCTGGGCTTAGCCGAATATGAGGCGATGGAAGCCTTTGTTAGATGGAAATTCTAATCTCTTCTCATTATCAATCATGAGGAAAACGATTTCAGCTGTTATTTTAGGTTTATTGGTTGGAATCACTGCTTATGCCCAGCAAAGCAAAAAGCCTAATATCATTATCATTCTGACGGATGACCATGCTGTATCTACAATTGGAGCCTATTGCTCGAAGTATGGGGCAACAAGCCATATTGACCGTCTAGCAAAGGAGGGCGCGCTTTTTAATAAGGCATTTGTTGTGAACTCCATCTGTGGACCGAGCAGGGCCGTTCTTCTCACCGGAAAGTATAGCCATGTAAATGGGATGCGAGATAACCGCGATACTTTCGATGCTTCTCAGGATGTTTTTCCTGCACGCCTCAAGGCATCCGGTTTCCAGACTGCCTGGATTGGGAAATGGCACCTGGTTTCTTACCCCCAAGGTTTCACTTATTGGAATATACTTCCGGGCCAGGGGCAATACTACAACCCCGACCTAATCAATATGCAAGGCGATACTATCCGAAAACAGGGCTATGTTACTGATGTGATCACCGAGCTGACCCTGGACTTTCTTGATAATCGTGATTCTTCAAAACCTTTTTTTGTTGTCGTTGGTGAAAAAGCACCGCACCGCACCTGGATGCCTGATATTCAGGACTTAGGTCGATTTGATCAGGTCAATTTTCCATTACCTAAGAATTTTTATGATCGGTATACCGATCGGATAGCGGCCGGAATGCAAGATATGTCGATTGAGAAAACGATGAAACTGGGCTATGACCTCAAAATGAAAAGTGAACCGGACGCATTGGCGGCGTCTTTTCTTGCCCGTATGGATCCGGATCAGCGATTAAAATGGAATGCCTATTATGATAAAATAGATGAAGATTTTCGGAAGCAAAAGTTAAAAGGAAGGGAATTAACCGAGTGGAAATTTCAACGCTATATGCGGGATTATTACAGCACCACGCTCTCGCTCGACCGTAATATTGGTAAGATACTCAGCTATTTGGATCAAAATAATCTTAGTAAAAATACCATCGTTGTCTACACCTCTGATCAAGGATTCTACATGGGAGAACATGGCTGGTTTGACAAACGCTTCATGTATGAGGAGTCCATGCGTACTCCTTTAATCATCAGATACCCCGGTGTCATTAAACCCGGTGTCATTTCTAATCAAATTGTATCCAACGTTGACTTCGCGCCTTCTTTTTTAGAAGCCGCAGGTCTACCAATACCGGCGGCAATACAGGGAAAATCCATGATGCCCCTATTAAGAAATTTTAAAACAAGTATCAGAAAATCAGCGTATTACCATTTTTATGAATATCCGGGCGAGCACAGTGTTTTAAAGCATTTTGGTATTCGTACCAGTCGCTTTAAATTGATTCGATTTTATGAACATAAAGATTTCTGGGAGCTCTACGACTTAGAGAAAGACCCAAATGAAATGAAGAACCTTTATGGCCTAAAAAATTACCGATCAATAACCGAGGATCTAAAAGCGCAACTTCAACAACTTTGTGAAGAAAACAAGGATGAAACTGCATTAAAAGTTCTTGCTCAGAATCTTGAATAAGCCGGTTCACTCCGATTGATTCATTGAGTTGGAGCTATCAGTTTATTTAAATCATCCGGCGGCCTTTTTTATTAAAATAAAAAAATGCAGTTTTAATATTAAATATACCCAAGCAAATGTCACAACCTTCAATTCTTCAACAATCTCCTGCCAGATTATTATCTCTTGATGTGTTTAGAGGATTAACTGTTGCAGCTATGATTTTAGTGAACAACCCGGGGAGCTGGTCGCACGTTTATGCTCCTTTAAGACATGCTGAATGGCATGGCTGTACGCCAACAGACCTCATCTTTCCATTCTTCTTGTTCATCGTTGGAGTTTCTATCAGTTATTCATTTGGCAATAAAAAGACATATTTGAGCCATTCTAAACTGATTATAACAGCATTAAAAAGAGCACTCATCTTGTTCGGCCTTGGCTTGTTCTTAAATCTTTTTCCGAAGGTATTTACCGAACCAATCGAAGCATTTCAAACCGTTCGGATTCCGGGTGTCTTGCAACGTATAGCAGTCGTATTCTTTATTACAGCTGTAATCTTTGTGAAAACCAATCCCAAAACCCAGCTGAGATTATTGATTGGTATTCTTATCGCTTATTGGGCCATGATGACTTTGATTCCTGTTCCCGGTGTAGGCTTCGCCAATCTTGAAAAAGAAACAAATCTTGGTGCCTGGCTAGACCGAACTCTACTTAGTGAAGCACATCTATGGCGATCTGCAAAAACTTGGGATCCGGAAGGCATCTTAAGTACCCTTCCTGCGGTTGGAACCGGACTTTTTGGTGTTTTAATCGGTACCTGGCTTAAGCGTAAAGACAGAGAAGAAAGTGTAAAAATTTCCTGGATGTTTTCAGTCGGAATCCTGGCGGTAATTCTTGGATTAATCTGGGATCTTTGCTTTCCAATAAACAAAGCACTTTGGACAAGCTCTTTCGTTCTCTATGCCGGTGGACTTGCAAGCATTGGCCTTGCATTATGTTACTGGCTGATTGATGTTCAGGCTTATAAAAAAGGGACCAAACCTTTCGTCGTTTACGGGGTAAATGCAATAACTGTGTTTTTCCTTTCCGGACTTATTCCAAGAATACTGAGCATGATCAAGGTTAACCAAGCCGATGGTACCATGATTGACGCTCGGGAATGGATGTATGAATCTTTCTTCACCCCATACTTTTCACCGGTAAATGCATCACTCGCCGGTGCTATTACCTTCATTTTAATATGGCTTGGCATACTATGGTGGATGTACAATAAAAAAATTATCATAAAAGTATAGTTTTCGCTAGATTGCCAATCAATTATAAACCATTTCGAAAATGAAATTTCTAAACAAACAAGTGCTTACCCTTGCGGTCGGAGTAATGATGGCTGCTTTGTCGTTAAATGCTCAAACAGTAGTAAAGAATAAAGCTTCTTCAAGTGCTGTAAAACAGCCGGTTTCCGAAACAATTCCCTTGGATCCTGCGGTAAGAGTTGGTAAATTATCCAATGGATTTACTTATTATATCCGGAAAAATGTGGAGCCCAAAAATCGCGTTCAGCTTTATTTAGCAAACAAAATTGGGTCAATCATGGAAAATGATGACCAGCGCGGGCTGGCACATTTTATGGAGCACATGGGCTTTAACGGAACAAAAAACTTTCCTAAAAATGACCTAGTTAATTACCTTCAAAAAGCAGGTGTCCGCTTTGGCGCTGACCTTAACGCATACACCAGTTTTGATGAAACTGTGTATCAGCTCCCAATACCATCTGATGATCCGGAGGTACTTAAAAATGGAATTCAGATCATGCGTGATTGGGCTCAGGATGCAACATTAGATCCTGTAGAAATTGATAAGGAACGTGGGGTTGTTCTTGAAGAAAAACGCTTGGGAAAGGGTGCACAACAGCGTATGCAAGATAAATATCTTCCAATGCTTTTCAATAATTCGCGCTATTCAGACCGTCTGCCAATTGGTACGGAGGAAGTATTGAAGAATTTTTCAGCAGAAACTATCAAGCAGTTTTACAAAGACTGGTATCGTCCGGATTTACAGGCATTAATAGTGGTTGGTGACATTGATGTAGACGCAATGGAACAAACGATAAAAGCGAAATTCTCTGATCTAAAAAATCCTGTAAAACCTCGTGAAAGAACACAATATGCAATCTCGTTGATAAACAAGAATCAATTCATTTCAGTTACTGATAAGGAATTTCCGGTAAGTGTTGCTCAGGTTATGATCAAGCATCCGGAATCTAAACTTATTACCACAACAGATTATCGGAACAGCATCATCAGGTCTTTATTTAACTCTATGATTGCAACTCGCTTTGGAGACCTGAGCAAACAGGCTGATCCTCCTTTTCTGCAGGCCGGAGCCGCTATCAGTGGATTTTTAGCCGGACTTGACATGTATAATGTCTTTGTGGTTGCTAAACCCGGAGAAATGGAAAGGGGCTTTAAAGCCATTTTGACCGAAACTGAACGAGTAAAACGGTTCGGATTTACTCAAAGCGAATTGGATCGCGCCAAACAATCCTATCTCACCAACATGGAGTCTGCTTACAAGGAAAAGGATAAGACCCCGTCCGAAAGTCTGGTTAACGAATATCTTCGTAATTTCCTAGAGCAAGAAGCTAGTCCGGGTATTGAGTATGAATACAAAATGGCGAATAGCATGACCGGTGGCATAAGTTTGGATGATTTAAACAACCTGGCAAAAACTTATATCACCGACCTTAACCGGGATGTAATCCTCATGGGTCCTGAAAAGGATAAAGATAATCTTCCGGATGAAGCGAAAATTGAAAGCTGGATTTCAAGTATAAAACAAAGCAATATCACTGCCTATGTAGATCAATCATCAGATAAGCCTTTACTCTCAGTAAATCTCACTGGAGCCAAAGTGGTCTCTGAATCTACTATTCCTGAAATTGGTGTAAGTGAATTTAAACTCAGTAATGGAGTCAGGGTAATCCTGAAACCTACAGATTTCAAAAATGACGAGATCAGTTTTTCTGCATTCAGTCCGGGTGGTTCCTCACTCTACAGCGATGCCGATTTTCAGTCAGCACAATATGCAACCACAATTATAAGAACCGGTGGACTGGGTGAATTTAATGCTGTGCAGCTTCCAAAGTTATTGAGTGGCAAACGTGCTTCTGTATCACCTTATATCGCAGAAAGGTCTGAGGGGATATCCGGTTTAACAAGCCCGAAAGATCTCGAAACTGCCTTACAATTAACCTATCTCTATTTCACACAACCTCGTAAGGATGCTGAAACCTTCAAGGGCTTGATTGCTCAGCAAAAAGGCGGACTTGCAAACAGAGGTAATGACCCGAATAGTGTATTTGCTGATTCTGTAGCTGCAATTCTTGGAAATTATAATGTACGAAGAACAGGACCTACAATCGAAAAGATAAATCAGGTAAGTTTAGATCGTGCTTTCGATATTTACCAAGATCGATTTGCAGATGCCAGTGACTTTACCTTCGTATTTGTCGGAAGTTTTAAGCCTGAAGAGATCAAACCAATGCTACAAAAATATCTGGGATCTTTACCTGGCAATAATCGAAAAGAAAGTGCCAGAGATCTTGGGATTAAAATTCCAGGAGGTAAGATTGATAAAAAAGTCTACAAAGGTCAGGAGCCAAAGGCCAGCGTTCGACTTGTTTTTAGTGGTGATTATACCTGGAGCCAAAAACATAATAATCAATTAGACGCCCTGGCTGAAGTTTTAAGTATTAAACTAATTGAGCGCTTGCGTGAAGATGAAGGAGGTGTGTATGGGGTTGGTGCACGTGCATCTTATTCCAAATTTCCCAAATCACGTTATACCTTCAGTATTTCTTTCGGTTGTGCCCCGGAAAATGTAGAGAAACTAATCAGTTCAACGCTTGATGAAATCAATAAAATCAGGATAAATGGTGCGCTGAAAACTGATATAGAAAAATTCATTGCCGAAGAAACACGTAGCACCGAAACACAACTAAAGGATAACGGATTTTGGTTGGGTTATCTGAGCAATCAGATTCAGAATGAAGATGAGCCAAAACAAATTTTGACTTATCTTGAATCATTAAAAGAGCTAAATCCTGAAGCATTAAAAGCTACAGTTCAATACCGCTTGAATCCCGATAATTTTATCAGGATAGTGCTTTTGCCTGAGAAATAAGAGTAAATAATAATAAAAAAATGCCGTTCAGATGATTGAACGGCATTTTTTGTTGCATGAAACTTAGAAGCGGGGGCTTGCTGTGACTGCATTCGAAACCGAACTTTCATTTTTTAGTCTATCGAGTGCTGTAACGACATAGGTATACGCTCGGTTTGCATTCACTAAAGTATCTGTAAATGTTCTTTCTGATGCCTTGAACGAAATCTTTACGATGTGATGGGCCTGCTCGATATCCATTCTCTCTCCGCGGTTTACCCTGTACACTACATATCCAAAGGCCTTGTCACCATCTGAGGCAGCTAATGGTTCTCGCCAACTTAATTCAACACCTTTAGCAACAGACTTGGCGGTAAGAGCTTGCGGTGCATTGGGTTTAACATCATCTAACCAGGGCATAGTAGGTTGAAGTGCCTGATATCGGTAAAAATCCCTGCGCAAAGAGTCTTTAACTCCAGCCATATTATTACTTACCGACTTGGAACTGAAAAACACACTTCCATGTGTATTTTTATTTGTTCTCAGATACCTGATTTGTTTTGGAATCTGCGCTCTATCACTCCAACCCGGACGGTTTTCCAAGGCCCTGTAGACGCCCTGACCTACATATAGATGCTTTCCGAATGTGTTATTAGCCCACCAATCCAGTAACTTATCAAAAGCAGCCACCTGATAACCAAAAGGGTAATATATCTGTGGATTGATATAATCAAGCCAACCAGATTGAATCCATTTGCGAGCATTCGCATAGAGTTTGCCGTAACCATCAAAACCATTACTCTCAGACCCTTCGGGATCCTGAGATTTGTTTCTCCAAATACCAAAAGGACTAATCCCAAATTTAATGTGTTTCTTGGCCCTATGGATGCTATCAGACAAAGTATGTATCAAGGTATCCACGTTATTCCTGCGCCAATCATCAATATTTTTGAACCCAGACCCGTATTTAAAAAAGGTTTCGCTGTCCCTGAGCGGTTGAGCCTCAGGATAAGGATAGAAATAATCGTCAAAATGAACACCATCAATATCATAATTTCGAACTACATCCATAATTACACTTACAATATATTGACGTACTTCAGGCAAGCCCGGATTAAATAATTTCTTACCTCCATAAGTAAAAAACCATTGAGGCTTTTGTTTGGTAATGTGGTTTGCGGCAGTATGGGCGTCAAAAAGATTATGAGTTGCACGATATGGGTTAAACCAAGCATGTAATTCCATACCCCTTTTGTGAGCTTCGTCAATAGCAAAATCTAAAGGGTCGTAGTTTGGAACAGGTGCAATACCTTGAGTTC
>Ga0194133_10002921_pt1 | contig 25167 bp, 16 predicted proteins | sample TA2KigOf40mmetaG_FD_155448 | JGI IMG/M metagenome (GOLD analysis project Ga0194133, IMG submission 155448) | Freshwater microbial communities from Lake Tanganyika, Tanzania - TA2015055 Kigoma Offshore 40m | ecosystem: Environmental > Aquatic > Freshwater > Lake | place: Tanzania: Lake... | reverse complement strand
CTCGCGAAACTGGAGGCCAACGGCCTGAAGCCCTCGCCGCCGGCCGATCCGCGCACGCTCATCCGCCGGATGACTTACGACCTCACCGGCCTGCCGCCGTCGCCGGAAGAAGTGGAGGCGTTCGTGCGCGAGTGCTCGGTAACCAGCAATCAGCAATCATCGATCGTTAATCTTGCCGACCGTCTCCTCGCTAGCCCGCGCTATGGCGAGCGCTGGGCGCGGCACTGGCTCGATGTCGCGCGATACGCGGACACGAAGGGCTACGTTTATGCCCGCGAAGAACGCTTCTTCGTCCACGCCCACGCTTACCGCGACTGGGTGGTCCGCGCGCTCAACAACGACTTGCCTTACGACCGGTTCCTGATGCTTCAGATAGCCGGCGACCAGCTATCGCCGTTTCGAGTTGGCGGAGCACTGCCGGACACCGCTGCCAACTCAAAACCCGAAACTCAAAACTCGAAACTTGCTGACCTTGCCGCCCTCGGCTTCCTCACGACGGGCCGCCGCTTCATCGGGGTGACGCACGACATCCTTGATGACCGCATTGACGTGGTGACGCGCGGCACGATGGGGTTGACCGTCCAGTGCGCGCGCTGCCACGACCACAAATACGACCCCATTCCAACGGCGGATTACTACTCGCTTTACGGCGTGTTCCACAGCACGGCGGATGAGTTGGTCCAAATCGAATTCCCAGCGCAGTCCGATGCGCTCGCTGCCTTTGAGAAGGAATACAGCACTCGCCTCGACAAGCTGAACTCGACGATGGCCACGCGCCGTGCCGAAGCCGCTGCGCGCGTCCGCGCCCGAGTTACGGACTATCTCGCTGCCCAGTTCGAGCTGCACAAGTATCCCGAGGAAGGCTTCGACCAAATCCTCACGGACAACGACCTCATCCCCGCCACCGTCCGCCGCTGGCAGGCGTATCTTGAACAGGCCCGGAAGCGCGGCGACCCAGTGTGGGCGCTGTGGCACCAGCACGTCGGTAGCAGCCGACGTGAAGAGGCTCCATCTGAATTGGGAGCCGGCGTTCGTTCACCAAACGCGGGAGTGAGTCCGAATGCTTTGCTCGCCGCCGCTTTCACCGAGCCTCCGAAATCGCCACGCGAAGTCGCCGAGCGTTACGGCAAAGTTTTTTCCACCATCGAACAGCAGTGGCAGGCCGCGCTCAACGCCGCGAAAACGAACAATTCCCCCGCGCCCACCTCGTTGCCTGACCCGCAAGCCGAGGCGCTTCGCCAAGTGCTTTACGCTGCCGACTCGCCCGCCGTCATCCCACCTGATGGCATCGTGAACACCGAGCAGCTCTTCACCACGAAGGCGACCGAGGAGCTGTGGAAGTTGCAGGGCGAAGTAGACCGTCACCTCATCCGCGCGCCCGGCGCCCCGGCGCACGCGCTCATCGTCACGGACCGTGCGCCGCAGGGAAATCCGCGGGTCTTCCTGCGCGGCGACCCGAAGCAGAAAGGGGTCGAAGTCCCGCGGCAGTTCTTGGAAGTCGTTGCCGGCCCGCAGCGGCAGCCGTTTGCGCATGGCAGCGGCCGGCTGGAACTCGCCCGCGCCATCGCCAGCGCGGAGAATCCGCTCACCGCGCGCGTGATGGTAAATCGGATTTGGCTCCATCACTTCGGGGCGGGCCTCGTGAAGACGCCGAGTGACTTCGGTTTGCGCGCGGAGCCGCCGAGCCATCCCGAGTTGCTGGACTGGCTCGCGCGGCGTTTCGTGGCGGACGGCTGGAGTTTAAAGGCGGTACACCGACTTTTGCTCACCAGCGCGGCGTATCAGCAGGCTGGTGAGTTTTCAGTGTTCAGTAGTCAGCCTTCGGTGAAGGCCGAGGGCGGCGGGCGGCCCACTGAAAACCGGAAACTGAATCCTGAATACTGGAAACGCGCCACCGCGCTCGACCCGGACAATCACCTGCTCTGGCGCGCGAACCGCCAACGGCTGGACTTCGAGGAACTCCGTGATTCATTGCTCGCGGCCAGCGGCGAGCTTGACCTCACGCCCGGCGGCCGGCCCGCCGACGTTTTCACCAGCAAGCGTCGCAGTCTCTACGGTCTCGTTGACCGCCAGTATTTGCCGCCGCTCTTCCGCGTCTTTGATTTCGCCAATCCCGACCTGCACATTCCGCAGCGACACGAGACGACCGTTTCGCAGCAGGCGTTGTTTTTCCTCAATCACCCGTTCGTCGCCGCGCGCGCGAAGGCGCTCGTCGCACGCGCCGATTTTTCCAAGCTGAGTTCGCCCGAGGAAAAAGTCCGCTTTCTCCACCGTGCGCTTTTCCAACGTGAGCCGACGTCCGCACAGGCCGCTGCCGCCGTGCGCTTTATCGCGGATGCCGAGGCGAACCAGCCGCAAACACCCAAGCCACCGCCAGAAAATCAGTGGCGTTACGGATACGGCGAATTCGATGAGCCGAACCGCAAGTTGAAGAACTTCACGGCATTGCCGCACTTCACCGGCAAGGCTTGGCAAGGCGGCCCCAACTGGCCTGACGCGAAGCTCGGCTGGGCGCAACTCACCGCCGACGGCGGTCACGCGGGCAACGACCTCCAGCATGCGGTCGTGCGCCGATGGATTGCGCCGCGCGACTGCGTGGTGAACATCGCGGGTCGCATCGCGCACGAGACCAGCGCGGGCGATGGCGTGCGGGCGTTCATCACGCACAGCCGGTTAGGTCAACTCCGCACCGTGACCGTGCACAACGCAGCAGAGGACCTGCGCGTGCCCTCTACCGCCGTGCAGGCCGGCGACACGTTGGACTTCATCGTGGATTTTCGCGCGAACCTGAATAGCGACGAGTTCAAGTGGGCGCCCGTCATCACCGAGTTGAACACCGCCGCCGCCGTGGTCGGGGCTGCGCCGGTGCCCGTTAAGGAATGGGACGCGAAGAAGGATTTCCGTGGCGTGGACGTGCCCGCGCAACCGCCGCTGAAGCCCTGGGAACAGCTCGCACAAGTGTTACTCTCGGCGAACGAGTTTCTATTCGTGGATTAAGCTGTTGCAGTCGCCTCACTAGTCGTTCCTGCGGTGAATGACCTCCTCCCGCGCCGGGTCAAAATGGGGCCTATGTTTGTGAAGCCGATTCTCTCAGCAGTGCTTGTCTTGTTTTCCCTCGCTGCGCCCGTGCGCGCCGCGTTGTTTGGCGCGCCGAAGCCCGCGCCCGTGGACTTCAACCGCGACATCCGCCCGCTGATGTCCGACACCTGCTTCAAGTGCCACGGCTTTGACGAGAAGACGCGCAAGGGCAAGCTCCGTCTCGATGTGCGCGCGGAGGCGCTCCAAGCGGGCTCGTCCGGCAAGCCCGCGATCGTCCCCGGCAAGCCAGAGAAGTCCGAAATCATCGCGCGCTTGTTCACCAAGGACGCCGACGACCTCATGCCGCCGCCCAACTCGCATAAGGCCATTACACCCGCGCAGCGCGAGCTGTTCCGTCGCTGGGTTGCTGAGGGCGCGATGTATCAGGGGCATTGGGCGTTTGAGCCGACGGTGGCTCCGGCAGTGCCAAAGAGGGAAACCATCAGCAAGTCCGTGTTCAGTGTTCAGTCGCCGGGAACGAAGGCGACCACGGATCTGCTGAAAACTGGCTCGCTGAATACGATTGATCATTTCCTCGCCGCCCGGTTGGAGCGGGAGAAACTCACCTTCGCCCCCGAGGCAGGGCCTGAAGTCCTGCTCCGCCGGCTTTCGCTGGCCCTCACTGGCCTTCCGCCCACACCGGCTGAAGTGGATGCCTTCGTCCGCGAGTGTTCTTCCATCGGTAATCGGCAATCGGCTATCGCCAGTGCCGTGGACCGCCTGCTCGCCTCCCCGCACTTCGGCGAACGCGTCGCGGTGCCGTGGCTGGACCTTGCGCGACATTCGGACACGGCGGGTTATCACAACGACTCCCTCCGCGAAGTCTGGCTTTACCGCGACTGGGTGGTGAATTCCTTCAACCGCAACAAGCCCTTTGACCGCTTCACCATCGAGCAACTCGCCGGCGACCTGCTGCCCAACGCGACCATGGACCAGAAGGTTGCCAGCGGTTTCATGCGTAACGTGATGACCTCCGACGAAGGCGGCATTATCGACGCCGAATATCTCAACATCTACCTCGTGGACCGTGTGAGCACGCTCGGCACCGCGTGGTTCGGCATGAGCATCGCCTGCGCGCAATGCCACGACCACAAATACGACCCGGTTACGACGCGCGACTTCTACAGCCTATACGCCTTTTTCCACAACGTGCCGGAGAAGGGCAAGGACGGCACCCGCACTCTCAACCCCGAACCGCGCCTCGCCGTGCCGTCGGCGGAGCAGGAGAAGGAGTTGGTGAAGTTGTCCACCCAAGTCACCTCCACCGACCAGCGCGTGAAGGAACTCGAAGGCCAGCTCGACGCCGCGCAAAAAACTTGGGAAGCGAAGCTCGTTAGCGACCCGACTGCCCGTGCCGTCCCCGGCCCGTTCGACCACTTTCCGCTGAACACCAACGCGCACGGCGTCACGCACGACGGCAAAGAGATTGTAGCTGAATTGAAAGGGGAGACTGGTTTCGCGGAAGGCGTGGAGGGCAACGGCTTGCTGCTCACCGCCAAGGGCCACGCCGACCTCGGCGCGCGCTACGACTTCGACAAGGAGGAAAAGTTCAGCGCCGGCCTCTGGGTCCGCACGAGCGCAAAGACGACCGGCGCGCCCATCGGCAAGATGGAGAACGGGCCGAACTTTCGCGGCTGGGACATCGAGTTCGCGGCTGGGAAGGCCAGCGTTCACCTCATCCACAAGTGGCCGGACGAGGCCATTCATGTGCAGACGGAGAAGGATTTGCCCTTCGACACGTTCCAGCATCTCGCGTTCACCTACGACGGCTCGGGCAAAGCCGCCGGCGTGAAACTCTTTGTCAACGGCCAACCCGTCGCGAGCAAGGTGCTCAAGGACAAACTCCCCGGCACCATCAAGACCACCGCACCCTTTGCCATCGGCCGACGCGGCGGCGGCGGCTCGCCCTTCACCGGCCGCGTGGACGAGTTGTATGTTTTCCCGCGCGCGCTCACCGAGAAGGAAGTCGCCACGCTCGCGGGCGGGCCAACCTTCGCCCTCGCGGCCATCGAGCCGGCCAAGCGCACGAAGGAACAGGCTGACAAGCTGCGGAAATTTTATCGCGAGACGCAGGCCACCGATTACCTCGCCGCAAAGAAATCCGCCGAGGACGCGCGCAAGGCGAAGACTGACTTCGACAAGCTCATTCCCACGGTCATGGTCATGGCCGAGATGGAGAAGCCGCGCGACACGTTCATCAAGGTGCGCGGGGCTTACGACAAGAACGGCGAGAAGGTCGAGGCCGCTTTTCCCGCTTTCCTGCCCAAGCCGGCGACGACCTCGACCAACCGCCTCACCCGCCTCGATCTCGCGCAGTGGCTCGCTTCGCCGCAACATCCGCTCACCGCGCGCGTGGCGGTGAACCGCTTCTGGGCGATGGTCTTTGGCACCGGGCTGGTGAAGACGGTGAACGACTTCGGCTCGCAGGGCGAATGGCCGAGCCATCCCGAGCTGCTCAACTGGCTCGCGGCCGACTTCGCGCGCGACTGGGACGTGAAGCGCGCTATCAAGCAGATGGTGATGAGCCACGCTTTCCGGCAGAGCGCCGCCGTCACACCCGCGTTGTTGGCGCAGGACACCGAGAATCGCCTGCTCGCTCGCGGCCCGCGCGCGCGGCTGGATGCCGAGTTCGTCCGCGACAACGCGCTCGCCATCGCCGGCCTGCTCAACCCGCAGCTCGGCGGCAAGCCAGTTTATCCGTATCAGCCGCCGGGTGTTTGGGAAATCAACGAAATGGGCGGCAGCGGCTGGAAGCAGCAGCGCGATGCGAGCCAATACCGGCGCGCGCTTTACATTTATCACCGCCGCAGCACGCCGTATCCGAGTCTGCTCACCTTTGACGCGCCGAACCGCGAGGTTTGCGCTGCCGGACGTCCCCGCACCAGCACGCCGCTGCAGTCGCTCGTGCTGATGAACGACCCGGTTTACGTCGAAGCTGCCCGCGCCTTTGCTGCCCGCGTGCTGAAGGAAGGTGGAATTGATGACGCAGCAAAACTGAACTACGCGTGGCGGCTTGCCCTCGCTCGCCCGCCGTCCGCGACCGAGCGCGCCGTGCTGGAGAAAACTTTGGCCAAGCAACGCGCCCACTTCACCGAGGAAAAACCCGCCGCCGAGTCGCTCCTGAAAGTCGGCGACTTCAAAAACCCCGACGGCGCCAATCCGGCCGAGCTCGCCGCGTGGACTGCGGTCGCCAACGTCATTTTGAATCTAAACGAAACGATGACGCCGTGAGCGCGGTTAGCCAGCCGTCGCCAAGGATATAAGCCGTGTAGTTTCCAGTCGGTAGAAGCCTGTCAGCGGCGGGCCCGCCGCGCCATGCCTCTCAAGAAGTTCATTGGGCTGGATTTCGTTGAGCGCCTGCCGAACGTAGAAGGCAGAAATCCCCTCCATTAACAGCACCCACGGCGGGATGTCCGTCGGGTTAGCTCGCGCGCGCCGCCTGTACCGTCGCGATGTAATCCGCTGCGAGCCTTTGCAGGGCTGACCAATCATTCTTCGCCAGAATTTCCGTGGTGAGCAGTGTGCTGCCGACGCCGACCGCCGCGCAGCCGGCCTTAATGAACTCGCCGGCGTTCGCGAGCGTGACTCCGCCAGTGGGCACAATGCGCAGGTGCGGTAGCGGAGCGCAGAAGGCGCGGACCCCCTTGGGACCATGGTTGTCGGCGGGAAAGAGCTTCACAAAGTCTGCTCCAGCTTCGTGCGCGAGTTGCGCCTCGGTGGGGGTGTAGGAGCCGAGCATGATAGGTCGGCCCGCTGCGTGCGCCAGCGGCACGAGTTCGGGCCGCAAGATGGGCGTAACGAAGAACTCCGCACCCGCATCTAACGCCGACTTAAGCTGGAGCGCCGTCAGCACAGTGCCCACGCCGACCGTTGCGTGTCCGCCAAACTCGCGCACCACTGCCGCAACGACGTTGCAGGCGTTGGGCACAGTGAAAGTGATTTCCAGCGCCGTCAGCCCACCTTCGACAAGCGCGGCGCAAAGCGGCAACACTTGCTCTGGCCGTGGCGTGCGGATGACGGCGATGACGCCCAGCTGGGTGAGGTGCGAGGAGATTTCGGCTTGCGTGCGCATGCGAAGATTAGTTGTCACTACGGCAGGGGAAGTGAGCGAGGACTGTGGGGCTCGAAATCCGAGCCAAGAATCACTTGATAACTAGGGCTAAAGCCATCCGTTAAACGAGGATTCGCCGGCATTTTATTCGGGCAGGAGAATTTCGCCGCACGGCGACACAGGCCCGTGACCAGCCTTGATTGAGTTGTCGGTAAGCCTCAGGGCCATCCCCTTTACACGCTTCATACATTACTCCGAGCGTGGAAAATACCCGGCGATTTGGCAAGGTGGGTTTCGTGGCGGGAAGCTGGGGACATGCCAGCGGGCAACTGGATTGAAAGAACGGCTGAGTGTGCTGGTTGCTGTTATAATCTGAGGCGACATGACGACTGATGACACTGCGCCGCGCTCGCTCCTCGATCTCACTTTTGCGGAGTTGGAACGGGAGTTCGTCACGGCGGGGTTGCCGCCTCGGCATGCGCAATCATTTTGGCGCGTGTTACACCATGGGTTGTGCCAGGACTTTTCTGCGGCGGTGGATTTTCCGCCTCCGCTGCGCCGGTGGGTGGCAGAGCAGGTGGGCGAGGGGCGGCGATTTTTCGTTGAAGCGCTGACCGCAATGACCGACATCGCCAGTGGGGATGGGCAGACGCGTAAGTTCCTGCTCCACCTCGCCGACGGGCAAAGCGTCGAGACGGTGGTGATGGGTTTCAAAAATCGCCACACGGCTTGTCTGAGCACGCAGGTGGGCTGCGCGATGGGCTGTGTCTTTTGCGCGACAGGTCAGATGGGCTTTGTGCGACATTTGCGGCCCGGAGAGATCGTGGCACAAGTGCGACACGCGCAGCGTGCCTTGCGCGCTGATGGCAATGAGGGCCTGCGCAACCTAGTGCTCATGGGCATGGGCGAGCCGTTGCATAACTATGACGCGGTGATGACGGCACTGGAAACTATCTCTGACCGGCGCGGCCTAAACCTCGGGCCCAGCCGCATCACGATCAGCACCGTGGGCGTGGTGCCAGGCATCCTACGGTTGGCAGCGGAGCAGCGTCCTTATCGACTCGCCGTGAGCCTGCACGGCGCGACTGAGCAGGAACGTTCGGCGCTGGTGCCCGCGAGTCAGCGTTGGCCGCTTGCGGAACTGATGGCCGCTTGCCGCACTTATTTTACCAAAACTGGACGACGCATTTTCTTCGAGTGGACGTTGATCGCGGGTACGAATGATTCTCCTGCTCAGGCCAAACAGCTGGCCGGGTTACTGATTGGGCTGGACGCCCATGTAAACTTGATTCCACTCAATCCCACTGGTGGCTTTACGGGCATCGCCACGCCATCCACCCCCGTGAGGGCGTTCCAAAAGACCCTGCAACTAGCCGGTATCCCAAGCACCGTCCGACAACGGCGGGGTATCGATGTCGCTGCTGGATGTGGTCAACTGCGGTCGACCAGGCTCCGGGCCGAGCGTTTGCCGTCGGTCACGGTTTAGCACCAGTTGCCTCGCAGAGAGTCCAAGTAATGAGGCCAAACGCCTTTGAATGCCGTTGGTTCTCGTGTGTTGACCAAGGAGTTTTACGCCACCCAAAACTTCCCCATTGGCCACCCACGGCGGGCTTGCTACCTTAAAGGTGTGAGTACTGTTGCCACTCTGACTGTCCCTGACGCCCAAGGCCACTTCGGCCCGTTTGGCGGGCGCTATGTCCCTGAGACGCTTGTGCACCCGTTGCAGGAGCTGGAGGATGAGTATTTCCGTGCCCAGCATGACCCTGAGTTTCAACGCGAGTTAAGTTATTACCTGCGCGAGTTTGTTGGCCGGCCGACGCCTCTCTATTTCGCTGAACGGCTAACCCGCGAGCTGGGCGGCGCGAAAATTTATCTTAAACGCGAAGACCTCAGCCATACCGGTGCGCACAAGATCAACAACGCGATGGGCCAAATCCTCCTCGCGAAGCGCATGGGCAAGAACCGCATCATCGCTGAAACCGGGGCGGGTCAGCACGGCGTAGCCACTGCCACAGTGTCCGCCATGTTCGGTATGAAGTGCATCATTTATATGGGTGCGGTGGATTGCGAGCGGCAGAAGTTAAACGTCTTCCGCATGAAGATGCTCGGCGCGGAAGTGGTGCCCGTGCAGGCGGGACAGAAGACGTTGAAGGAAGCCGTCAATGAAGCCATGCGTGACTGGGTCACGAACGTCCGCAGCACGCACTACATCCTCGGCACGGCCTACGGCGCGCATCCGTATCCCGTCATGGTCCGTAACTTTCAACGCATAATCGGCGACGAGGCGCGGCGGCAAATCTTAGAGCAGGAGGAGCGGTTGCCCGATCTCCTCGTCGCGTGCGTCGGCGGCGGCTCGAACGCGATCGGTCTCTTTTACCCGTTCCTAAACGACGCCTCAGTGAAGATGCTTGGCGTGGAAGCCGGTGGGCTTGGTATCCAGCCGGAGCAGCATGCTGCGCGCTTCCAAGGCGGCTCGCTCGGCGTCCTCCAAGGCACGCGGAGCTACATCCTGCAGGACGAGTTCGGCCAGATTCAATCCACCCACAGCGTCAGTGCCGGCCTCGACTACGCCGCCGTCGGCCCTGAGCACGCTTGGCTCCGCGATGAGGGCCGCGTGGAATATGGTTACGCTAAGGACGATGAGGCGCTCGCCGCGTTCATGAAGCTCGCCAAGCTCGAAGGCATCATCCCTGCACTGGAAAGTTCCCACGCCGTGGCCGCCTGCTTCGAACGCGCGCCGAAGCTCGGCAAAGACGGCCTCGTCATCGTGAACCTCTCCGGCCGCGGCGACAAAGACGTGGCCCAAGTGGCGGACAAGGTCGGCTTGCAGATGCCGGTGTGACACCCCGCCTTGCGTCGCCTCACTCTGCGACCAACTGCACTTGGGCCATGGTCAGGTGGACCACTAGTTAATTCGCCTTCGTTTCGCCCTTCTTCACCGGGGCCTTGGGAGCGGCCGGCGGCGTGGCGGATTTCGGGTCCGTGGTGGTGGCGATCTCGCGAATGTATAGGTTCCGGAAGTAGAGCGCGCTGCCGTGAGCCTGAAGTTCAATCTGCCCAAACGGGAAGAGCGGCTGGGTGCGGTCCCAGAAGTTCTCCATCGTCACGTTGTTCACCACGAGTTCGTCGTTGAGGAAGACGTGGATCTTCTCGCCGACGCAGAGGATACGGAAACGGTTCCAAAGGCCCGGTGCGCGGTCGGCCCATTTGAGGGGCTCGCTGGCGTTTTTCTGGTTGTTGTAGAGACCGCCAGAGCCAACGCGCTTAGGGTTGCCGGGCGTGTCGCGTTCCCAAATCTGAATTTGCGGCGTGCCACGCACGTAGATGCCGCTGTCGCCTTTCGGCTCAATCTTCCAGTCACAAAGCATTTCGAAGTCGGCGTAGTCGCGCGCGGTGCACAAGCTCTGGCCTTTGCCGTCGAAGATGAGCATACCGTCGGCCACGCCCCAATGCGCGGCCATTTGTTCGTCGGCCTTGGCCTGCGCGGCGGCGAGTTCGTCCTTCGACATCTTGGCGCGCTTGATGGGGTCGGCCACGAGGCCCTTCCAGCCTTCCAGGTCCTGCCCGTTGAAGAGGCGCTTGAAGCCGGCGGGCGGAACATTGTTCACCTCGGCGACGGGCAGTTCCTTGATGCGCAGGTTGCGGAACTCGACGTAGTCGTTGTGGCCGAGAAAGCCGATGTGGCCCTTGGTGCGCAACATGCCGGGGTGCTTCTCCAGCGTCTCGCGGTCGGTGACATTGTTCAGGTTTGCGTCCACGATGACCTTGCCATTGAGCGTCACGCGCAGGTGACGGCCGCGGCAGTAGATCTCTTCCTCGTTCCATTCGCCGACGGGCCGGAGCAAGCCGCGCCGTGCGGGGGCGATAAGGTAGATGGAACCGTGATACTGAGCGGCCTTGAGCTTGGCGTATTTGGGATCGGTATCGTCGAGGATCTGCGACTCCATGCCCAGGTAGGCGAGGCTGCCGGCCGCGAGCGGGGCGCGCAAGGCGATGCCGTTATTACTGCCCGCTTCGAGCTTAAACTCAAAGCGGAAGATGAAGTCGGCGTATTCGCGATTGGAGAGGAGGTTGCCACCGCCGCCCTTGGCGCAATAGAGCACGCCGTCCTTTACGCCGTAACCGCTCCCCTTACCGGCGAGGAGTTGCCAGCCGTTGAGCGTCTGGCCGTCGAACAGTGGGAGGAAGCCGGCCTCGCGGTCGAGCGCGGCGCAGCCGGGCAGTACTGCCGCGCTGACTGAAGCGGAGCTAAGGCCGAGGAGGAAATTGCGTTGGGAAATCATGGCTGAAATAGCGTCGGACGATCCTTCGCAGGCTGTTGGAAAGCCAATAGGGTGTCAAGTGCCCGGCCGCACGCTTGACCAGGTGTCACGAGTGGATGAACTGGCCGCTCTCCACCGTTGGCCTCGTGCAACGCGGCCGCAGCGATGCGGTCATTCGAAAAATCTTCGGGGAAAACGCGCAGCGGGTGGCGCCGACGAACTTCGCTTTGGCCTGAGTCATTTCACGGGCGGCAGCGCGAGCGCGAGCGCGGTAGTGGCCCAGCCGGCGGCGCTGATGGAAATGAACTGGTTCGTGCCGTGCGGGTAGCCAGATTCGTAATAGCTCTGAATCGGCTTGCTGCGTGACGTGACGAGCCACGAGCCGTCGGCGAGTTGGTTGTCCAACAAGTAGCGGAGGCCCTTCTGGTAAGGCGCGTCGGTCGTCGCCAGATCGCCGGCTTGATGCAGCGCGACCAGCGCGGTGGCGGTCGCGTAGGCATCCGTGCCCATGTCGGAGAGTTGCTTCCAGCCGCCGTCCGGTTGCTGCGCGGCGAGCAGTTCCTTCGCGGCTTGGCTGCGCTCGGCCTGCGACGCGTCCGCAACGTGCAGCGCCCGCAGGCGGAAAACGCGGTCTTCGTTGTCCTGAGCCGGCGTCTTTGACAGCCAGGCACGGACTCGCTCCGTGCGTTGGGTGATGCCCTCACGCTGCGCCCCTGTGCCGAAGGTCCGCAATCCGCGCAGAGCCACATAGGTGGACGTAAATAGGCTCTGCTCCGTGGGCGGCCGGCGCGACTGTGGACGCCAGTGAACGAGGTCGCGTTGCCATTGCAGCAAATACTCGGTCACGGCGGTGGTGGTGGCGTCGGGTTTCCAGCCACCATTTTCTAAGGCCCACAGCGCGTAGCCGGCGGTGTCGGCTTGGCCACCTTGACCTTTGCCAGCGAGATAATTGGTTCGGTTCTTTTCAAGGAAGTCGGCGGTGAAGTTGACCTGCTTGGCGAACTCTGCCGCGTCAATCTTGAACCCGCGCGACTGCGCCGTGGCGAGTGCCATGATGGGCAGGCCTTGGTTATGGCAGGTGAAGCAACGCTCACGTTTTTCCATCGAGCCATGTGCGCCCGCGGTGAGCAGCGGCAGGGATTTCTCAATGGCGGTGCGGAGGGCGGCGGGTGTGGGCGCGGTCTCGGCGGCCGGGGCGGCGATGCCGGCGGCCAGTCCACACATTACGACGAGGAGACAGTGCTGGATTCGACGGCGCGGCTTCATGGTGCAATGCGGCCATTGCTGCCACAACCCCGCGACCAGCGCACGCGCTTTCTGCTGGCAGTTACTGCGCGGCCTCTTGCTTGGCGACGTCCTCGGCGAAGAACTTCGCCACGTCCTTGAACTTCGCCGCGTTTTCCGGGTTCAGGTCCATGAGGACTTGATGGGCCTCGAGGCAGTTGCGGGACAGCTCCAACTTGGTTGCGCCGGTGGACTCGACGGCGGTGAAGCAGAGGTTTGCTAAGTCCTTGCCCTGCACGACGCGGAAGAGGTGCAACACGCCGAGGTTGTCGATCAGGTCGGCGACCTTGGGCGTGGGGTTGAGCAGCTCGATGGGGCGTTGCTCGGGTGGGAGGTCGTCGGCGGAGAGTTGGACACCGAGGCTGGCGAGGACACCGAGGAACGTGCTGTCCATGATAGGGCAAGCCGCGAGGTCCACGATGAAGCGATGCGCGCCGCGGACACGGGCCTCGTTGATGAGGCGTTTAAAGTCCACGCTGGTGGCGAAGTTTGCGCGCCCGGCGAGCTTCACGCAGACGGTGTCACCGACGCGGGCGGCGAGAAGGGTGGAGGAAGGGGAAGTCATGGGGTCACGGCTTCAGCGTGCTGGTCAAGCTGAGCCATAGTTCGATGTCGCCTTGATTGGTAGTGCCACCGGCGACTCGTGGGGGAATCGCCCGTTTGAATGGTGAGTAAAACCCAACGACAGCTCTGGGCCCCAAGCCACATTGGGAAGAGCCGCGCTGGGCCGGCGCTGGCCATAGAGCCAGTCTTGCCAGACTTATCTGTGGTTTCTTCAGTCATGCTGGGTTTTATCTGGGTCGCTGAGGTCGCCCAAACCAATCAACACCCTTGCCGGCCCCGTGGCAAGGGGCGGCCATCGTTTGGAGCACACACGCCCGTTCTGCATTCCGCAATGTTTTCACTTAGCCGCCTCTCCGCGGCGGACGATTTGCGTGAGCGTCTGCTGTAGCACGAGAGATTCGTCGAGCTGGCTGCTCACGAGCTTCATGTTGCATTGGAGCAGGAGATCCATCGCCTGGATGAGTTCGGCGGGCGTGTAGCGCTTTGCCTGCGGCAGCGCGCGGAAGAGCACGTAGGGGTTCATCGCCAGCGGGTTGATGCGCTTGTCCTCGGGCAGCGCGTCGGCGGGGACGCGTTCGAGCTGGGACTTGAAGCGGTTGTAATCTCCATCGGCCTTGAGCCAGCCGGCCTTAAGCATCTCCTGCAGGAAAATCATCACGCGCACCTTGGTGATGAGGCCGTAGAGCAGGCCGATCTCGGACTTCCGGTCTACCCCGACGCGGACTTCCCAAAGTTCTTCATCGAGTGTGCGGAGTAGCTTGGGCAGGTCGCGGTCGCCCAGCGCGTCGGCCAGGGCGAAAGCACGGGCCTGCTTGTTGCGCGTGACGATGGCGTTCACGTCGGCCAGCTGGATGTCCGCGCGCTTGCCCACGTAAGCGGCCAGCTTCTCGACCTCGCTGTGGAGCTGTGCCGCGTGCGGGCCGACGTTGGCGACGAGCTGGGCGAGGGCTTCGGAGGAAATCTCCTTCTTGAGCGCCTTGAGCTTCTTGTAGGCGAGGTCCTCGGCCTGGTCGGCCCAAATCCGGTCGTCGAGCGAGAGGGCGGCAAAGTGTTCAATGTTACCCAGCTTCTCCAAGGTTTTGTAGAGCGTCTTGCGCTTGTCCACTTTACCGGCGCTAACGAGCAGGCGCACTCCATCCCAGCGGAAGGCTTTCAGTTCGGCGGCGAGTTCGGCGAGGCCAGTGGCAACGTCCTTCGCCTTCGCGGTGCGGTCATCGTCGAGGAAGTTGCAGTCCTTGAACCAGACGATCTTGCCACCGCCAAAAAAGGGGAGTGTCTGGAGCGCCTCGCGGAGCTTACTGAGGGCCTTGAGCGCCTCCCCGCTGTTGCCCACGGCGGCGTCAATCGTCTCGTGATCCATGCCGCCGACTTCGCCGCACCATTTGTCATGGAGCTGCCGCGCGCGCTGCTTCACCGCGAAGTCTTCATCGCCGCAGATGAGGGCGACGGGGGCAGGCGGCGGCGCGGGAGCGGGGGGCATCGAGGAGGAAAGTTTTCAGTGACAGGGTTCAATTTTCCCGGAGGGCGGCCATGGTTGAAGACTCATTACTGAATACTGAACACTGTAAACTTGGTTTCGAATCAAGCCTCTGCCTCACCGCTGCTCTCGGTTAGCTTGTCGAGATACTCAGTCATATCTTCCACCTGCTCGAAGAGGTCCTTGGTGACGTAGACAGGGCGCTTGTGCGCAGCAGCCAGGGCGAGGCAGTCGCTGGGGCGGGCATCTATCTCGACGATTTTTTTGCCCAGCTCGTTATCCTGTTTAAGGATGAGGCGGGCAAAGTAAGTGGAGTTGCGCAATTCGGTGATGACGACGCGCTCCACAGTGATGCCAAAGCCCCTCAAGACGTGAACCATGAGGTCGTGCGTCAGCGGGCGTTCCTTGGGCTGGTCGCGCAGGAACATCTGGATGACCGCGCCGAGGTTGTGCTCGACCTGGATGACGAAGACCTTTTCCTCGTTGCCGACAAAGATGGCGCAGCCGCTGTTGGCGGGTAGCAGGCCCCGGATCTGCACGGGCACCACTTCGTTCTTCATGACGCGAGCTTATGGTGGAGCGCGGCAGGTGACAAGCGGCGCGTGGGCTGATGGGGTCGCACGAGGCACCTCGTCCGCCTTGCGTGTGCGCTTGCCATGGCGAGAGCAAGCAAGACCCGCGACCGGAGCGCTCCTGGCAGCCCGTTAAAAGACTTTAGCGGCGCTTTGCGAGCACCGAACGAAAGGCCAAAAGCGGCTTTGAAAGATTTTTGGGCGGGCGGCCAGCGATCCCGAGCCGCGCCCCGGCGCGGCGAAAATCCACCTTTGACAGCGCGCGTGGCGCGAGTAGCTTCCGCGCAGTCCGCGATAAGCTCTGCCGCCAATTCCCGCCCCAACGGAGCTGGCTAGGCCGATCGCAGCGGGCGTGAACATAAACCAAACCAACCAACCCAATGAAACAGCGCGATCCCCAGACCGCCGCTCCGGCCAGGCGAGGCGACCACGGCTTCACACTCATCGAATTGCTCGTCGTCATCGCGATCATCGCGATTCTGGCGGGGATGTTGTTGCCCGCGCTTGCGAAGTCGAAAGCGAAGGCGGCACAAGCTAGCTGCATGAGCGGTGGCGGGAAACAGCTTGGCCTTGCCTTTTCGCTCTACACGCAGGATTACGATGATTGTTATCCGGCCGGGGCCTCGCAGTCAGCACTGGGCAATGCCCACGAAGACTGGGTGCATTACCAGAACGGCGTCTCGGGCGCGCCACCCACTGCAATCAATACCACGCCGCGGCCGCTAAGGGACAGCGTCATTGCGCGATATTTGCAGCCCCTTACTGACGAGCTGCGCACGAACGGCAATACCATGCTGCGGTGCCCGGCAGACAAACTTTGGAACAACCGGTATCTTGGTGCACCGGCGGGGGTGGTGGATCCCAATGCGAACAGCCCACAACGTGGCTCACCATCGGGCGGACGCCCAAACTTCCCGTTTTCCTACTCCTTCAACGGCGGCAACCAGAATCAAGGGTTCGCATCCTACGTTGACGCGCGCACGCCGACAGGCGTTAGGCGCAAATTTCGCGCTGCCGAAGTGATTCGTCCCGCCGACAAGTGGATGACGATCGAAGAGCGCGGCGGCCCGGCGGACGGCGTAAAGGAATATGATCCCGGCGTGTGGACGGTGAGCAGCCCAAGCTTTCTCGACGACGGCCGCTTCAACAACAGCGGCAACGTGCTCTCGCTCCGGCATGGACCGAAGGCGACCGTTGGCTACGGGGACTACCACACTGAGATTACCCATTACACCGCTATCACCAATAACAACGTCACTAAAGCGAACGCTCCCTAAGTATGACCCGACTCACTTCGCTCCTTTCTCTGCTCTTGGTTGTCGGGCTATTGGGTTCCGCCTGTCGGCGGCGGTCCCGCTCCACTGCAGCACAGCCTGAGGCTCCCGGGGCTGCCGCAGCGGTGGATCCCGCAGCTCAAGGTGAGGCCCCGGCGGCAGTTCAGTTTCAGGCACCGCCACCGACTTATCAGCCCCCACCGGTGGCCGATGACAGCCCGGTGCGCTTCGCTGCGCCTCAACCGCAGAACATGTATTCCCCTGCGCGCCCCGGTGATTATCAGGCGCAACTGGATGCCTACAACCGCGTGCTCCGGGTGTGGTCACAGGGAGCTGACATTCCTCAGTCGTTGGAAAACTTGATGTCCACTTACAACAGCCCCAAACCGCCTCAGCCCCCGCCGGGCCGGCGCTTGGTGTATGACCCCAAGACGGTCACGGTCCGGTTGCAGTGAGAGTCACGCCATCACCTCGGTGATCGCCTTGCCGTAGCTAATGGGGATGGGGCGCTTGAGGGTGTCCCGAACCTCCGTGTGCGGGTCGATGCCAAGCAGGTGGTAAATCGTCGCGGCGAGGTCGTCGGGCTTCACCGGCTTGTCGGCGGGGTATTCGCCGTGCTTGTCGGAGGCTCCGTAAACAAACCCCTTCTTCACCCCAGCGCCCGCCAGCAACGCCGTGTAGCACTGCGGCCAGTGGTCGCGGCTGATGTTGCTGTTGATGCGTGGGGTGCGGCCGAACTCACCCACCCAGACGACGAGGGTTTCCTTGAGCAGGCCGCGTGAGTCCATGTCGTTGAGGAAGGTCGGCAGGGTCTGGTCGGTGATGGGCAGATGGCGCTTCTCGATGATGGGAAACATCCGCGTGTTGTCGAAGCCGTGGGTGTCCCACCCGCCGTCCGTGGTGCTGCGCCCGCCGATGCTGTCGGAGAAATAGACCTGCACGAACTTCACGCCGGTTTCCACGAGCCGGCGCGCGAGGAGGCAGCTTTGGCCGTAGGGCGTGCGGCCGTAGGCGTCGCGCAGTTCCTTTGGTTCGCGGTCGAGATTGAAAGCTTCGCGGAGCTTGGTGGAGTGGAGCATCGCCAGCGCCTTGTCGTAGTAGGCATCGAGGCCGCGCGCGGTGCTGGAGTAGTCGAGCAGGCGGGATTGCGCGTCCACGACCTTCTGCAACTCGCGGCGGGCGGCGAGGCGGTCGTAGGAAAGGTTCGCCGGCAGGCTGAGTTCCGGCAGGCCAAAGCCCGGCTCGCTCGGGTCGCGCAGCACGAGTAGCGGGTCGTGGACCTTGCCAAGGAAACTCGCGTGTTGCGCGGGGACGACGGAGCCATCCGCGATGGTGTAGGGAAACGCGGCGAAGGTGGGCAACTCGGGGTTTTTGCCCGGCGCGAGCCGATCCACGACGGAGCCGTAGGCGGGGAAGAGATCGATGGAGTCCTTGAGCCGCTGGTCATCCGTGGCGGGCGCGTGCCCGGAGAGCGCGTAATAGCCCGCCGAGTTGTGGTTCTTCATCGTGTGGTGCATGGACCGGATGAGGCAGACCTTGTCCATGACCTTGGCGGTGCGCGGGAGGAGGGAGTTGACCTGGATGCCGTCGGCACTGGAGGACATCGGCTTATGCAAGCCGCGGATGCCCTCGGGCGCATCGGGCTTCATGTCGAAGGTCTCGAGATGGCTCGGCCCACCCCACTGGAAGAGGAATACGACGGATTTGGCGCGTGCGATGGGGCTCTTGCCTCCCTTGGCTTCAGCGGCGAGCAACTTGGGAAGAGACATGCCAAACATGCCCATGCCGCCGACTTGGAGCAGGCGGCGCCGGGTCATTTGGAAGCCAAGTTGAGGGGTGCAAGCGGAACTCATCGCATTATCGGTCAAGCATGTGGAAGCAGACGCAGTTGGGAAAGCGAAGTTTCAACCGGCGTGCGGCATTATTTGCCGAGGAGCTTCTCCTTCACCCCGGCGGGCAGCGCAGCGCTGGCGATCCAAGCGCGGGCCGCGGCGGGATCGGCCCGCAGCCAACCGCGAGCGGCCCGCTCGGCCAAGCTGGGCTGGCCGTCAGGGCTGGGGGTCGGTTCTTCGGTGGCGAGCACCTGCAACAAGCCTTGCCACGCGGGCGACTGTTGGTCGGGCGGCAAGCGTTCGGCCCATTGCGCGGCGGCCGCCGCGTCAGCCTCCGCCCAACTGGCTGCGAAGTTAAGAGTCAGGCTGCGTCGGGCGGGACCGGGCGGCAGGGAATTCAACGCGGCAGCGGCCTGCTCTGGTGCATCCGCCGCCCACACGGCAAAAGCGCCGCTAGTGGCTAGTTGGCGGGCTGATTCGTCGGGTAGCGACTGCGCCCACTTGAGCGCGGCGGCGGGGTCGGCAGTGGCCCACTGGTTCGCGACGGCGGACAGCAGGGAGTTTTGCGTGTCACCTGGGGGCAGCGTGGAGGCGAACTCAGCGGCGGCGCGCGGGTTGGCTTGCGCCCATTCGTGGCTCAGGTTAACGAGCGTTTGATCACGCGCTGGGCCAGCTGGCAGTTGTTTGACCCAAGTGAGTGCGCCCTCCAAGTCCACGCCCGCCCAACGTGAGGCGATGTTGCCCAAGGCCTGATTCTGCCCCGGCCCCGCTGACAGGCTTAATGCCAGTTCAACGGCGGCACGCGGGTCGGTCACCGCCAGCTCGCCGGCTACGTTTATCAACATCTCACGGCGTGCCTTGTTATCCGGCTGTTGGCTAATCCACGCAGCCGCGGCGGCGGGATTGCTGTTCGCCCACGTGCTGGCAATGAGCTGCAGGACCGCGTCGCGCTGTCGGCCGGCGGCCAAGTGTGTGCAGGCCTGCGCAGCGGCGGTCGCGGGATCCATTGCGGCCCAGCTTTGGAAAATGGCCTCGGGCAGGCCGTTGCGGGCAGCGGCCAAGCCCGCTCGTTGTAATGCGGCGAACGCGGCGGCGGGATGCCGGTCCGCTAGCGCGGTGAGGACGGACTGGATTGCCTCATTACGAGCCGGACCGGGCGGGAGTGACTCCGCCCACGTGAGCGCGGCGGGATTGTCGGCCTCGGCCCACACGGCGAGCACCGAAGCAACAGCGGACTTACGCTCGGCGGGCCGGATGAGCTGCTGTGCGTAACGCAGTGCAGCTCCAGCGTCCGCGCTTGCCCACTGGTTCAGCAGCGTCGCCAGCACGCCCTCGCGTTCCGCCCGCCGGCCAAGCTGCTCGAACAAGCCAATGATCGCCGGCACGTCCCCCGGCACGACTCGACTGGCCAGCTCTAAAAGTTTCCTTAGGCGTAGTTCAGGATTTGATTCCAGCCGGGCGGCCGCGAAAGCGATGGTAAATTCCGCTGTCGACAGAGGTGGCTCCGCCGGATCCGTCAGTCGATCCACCGGCGGCGTCGCGGTCTCCGTGCGTCGCGCGGGCGGTCGGCCAAGGGCGGGAACAGCTCGCGCGCCCTCCCGCGCGGTCGGCGTGTGGGGCGCGTTTGCGGTTGAGGCAACCGGTCGGCGCGCGCGATCCACTGTCACGCCGAGCACCGCCCCCAAGCCGAGCAGCGCAACAGCAAGGAGCAGTTCTCTGGGCTTCATATTCAAATGTGTGACTGGCTACTTGCGCAAACTTATCGTTCGCAGGCGTCGGAGGCGCAATTAGTTTCGACAGCTCATGGCGCGCACCAATGCCTCACGGATTACGCTGGGTCGTTGCTTCACACTGCTCCCCATGAGGATGGACTGATGTGATCGGCCACTAGTTGGTCCAGACTAGCTCGCAGGGTTTTGGTGATCCGTTCAATCGCCAGCGCAAGCGTTGCGGGCCTTTCCCTACGCAGCGGAGCTGAAGACCTAAGGTTTAGCGCAAACAGCTTCAACAAAAATGCTGATTTCTAAAGAAAGCTGACCGGAGAGTGGCCGCAGTCGAAAGTTACTAACGTGTGGCCTAACGCCCTGGCTTACATTCTCAGCCGCCAATGCAACTCATCGTGCGCTCGGGTTGCTCGAAGCCCGGCTCGCCGATGTGATGGCGATCCTCCTTACCGAGCACGATCTCGCGCAATCGCGCGGCGAGTTCCGCGTCCGTCGCTCCGCCGCGCAGGAGTGGCTTGAGGTCGTGCTCGTGCAGGCTGAACAAGCAGGTGCGGATCTTCCCGTCGGCGGTGAGCCGTAGTCGGTTGCAGTGCCCGCAGAATGCCTCCGTGACTGGCGCGATGATACCGATCTCCCCGCGCCCGTCCTCGAAGGTCCAGCGCTTTGCCGTTTCAGACTTATTGTCTGATACGACTGGACAAAGGTCGAAGCGCGCCTGGAGCCGCGCGAGGATTTCACGGCCTGGCACCACGAGGTCGCGCAGCCAGGCATGGCCTGAGTCTAGTGGCATGAATTCGATGAAGCGCAGGCTCACGGTCTGCTCACTTGCGAATTGAGCGAGCCGCTCTAACTCGTGATCGTTCAACCCGCGAATGACCACGGCGTTGACTTTCACGGGCGCGAAACCCAGTTCCTTCGCCTGTGCGATGCCGGCGAGCACAGCCCGCAGTCCGTCACGCCCCGTGATGCGCTTGAAGTTGTCTTGGTCGAGTGAGTCGAGGCTGAAGCTCACTCGCCGCAGGCCGGCGGAGCGAAGCGCGGCGGCGTGCGGGGCGAAGTACGCGCCGTTGGTGGTCATCGCTAAATCGCGGATGCCCGCGATGGGTGCGAGGCGGGCGACCAGTTCAGGCACGTCCCGGCGAAGGAGCGGCTCGCCGCCGGTGATGCGGACTTTCTCGACGCCCAGCCCGACAGCTACGCGCACTATGCGCTCGATCTCCTCGTAGGTGAGCAGCGCAGATTTGGCTTTCCACTCGCGGACAAGGGGCGTGAAGGCCGGTTGTGGATTTTTAAGGGCATCGAACTTGCCCCGGTAGAAATTTGCGGCCTCCTCCGTTTCCGGCAGGCAATAAAGGCACCGAAAATTACAGCGGTCGGTAATACTGACGCGCAAGTCGCGCATCACGCGGCCATGCAAGTCACGGAGCGTAAGCGGGGCGGCCATGCGGGCGAAGAAATCAGTAACCGATGTTCAACGTCCAATCAGTGGACAGTGACTGATACGCTCCACTAACTGCCAAACACCGAATACTAAAGGCGCTCACCGCACTTACTTTTTCTTTGGCGCCGGGTTGCCGGGGGGCTCGGGGCTAACGGTGACACTCTTGTCGACGCCGCTCTCGGCGGGCTTGGGTGCGGCGGCGGGTGCTTTGATGGTGACAGTGCCGTCGCGGTGGACCTCAACATTTAGCTGGCTGCCTTTGGTTTTTGTGGGCTTGACGGAGGTAAGCGGCTGAAGGTTGTCCTTGAGCAGCGTCGCGGGCTTACGTTCATCCATGAATATTCCGCGCCGCATCCAGTCCACGCGGCGGGCGACGGCTTGGTCGCTCTTGATGGTGGATATCTGCTCCCTGAGAAAAGTGAGGTCATTCATCTTGCGCTCCATTTCGGTGCGCTCCCCCTGCATGCGCTGAAGTTCTTTGGTGAGAAAACCTTTGTCATCCTTCGCGGTTTTCAGCTCACCCTCAACGAAGGTAATGCGCGTGTTTAGCGTGCCGATGGTGGCGTTGAGTTTGGCAATGTCAGCATTGAGGCCCTCAATCTTAGCGTTTAACTGGTCACGGGTGTCCTGCAAATCCTTGATGCTCGCGTCACGCTTTGCGAGCTCTTGTTTCTTAGACGCGTCCAGCGCGGCGTAGCGGGTGGCAGCAGTTTCTGCGTCGGCCTTGGCCTTGGCCTTCTCGGTGTTTAGGGCGGCCTCCGCCTTGGTGAGCGCGGTCTTGGTTTGGTTCAACTCGGTGGTGGTGGTCTCGACGTGCGCGGCAAGCCTGCGGGCCTCGTCGGTTTTGGCAGCGAGGTTGGTGGTGATCGTCTCGTTGGTCTTGGTGAGAGCCTCATTAACCTGCTTTTGAGTGGTTAGTTCGCTGGTGGTCTTTTTGACTGTCCCCTCCAGCTCGGCAATGGTGCCGTCATCCTTCTTCTTCGTTTCGACTGCGGTGTTGTGCCGCATGAGTAGGCCCAAGCCCAGCAACACACACAACCCCACCAGCACCCCGACCGCCGTCTTGTTATTCATACTTTTCAGCATGGGGAGGGGGCGTACTTTTGGCAAGCCCGCAGCCGGTCCAAGCAGCCGGTGGAAAAGGGCTTGCTCAGCATTTTGCCCGCGCCGATGCTCCGCCTCCATGCAACACGTCCGTCTCGGCATCGTTGGCCTCGGCAACATCGGCAAGTTCCACTGTGGCTACCTGCTCGACAAAAAGATCTCGCGCTGCCAACTGACGGCGGTGAGCGACGCCTTTGCGCCGAGCCTGGAGCCGTTCAAGAGCAAGTCCGGCCTCAAGACCTTCGCCAGCGCGGAGGCGATGATTCGCTCCAAGGAAATTGACGCGCTGATCATTGCCACACCGCACTTCCTGCACACGACGTTGGGCATTGATGCGCTCCAGAACGGCCTGCACGTCATGGTCGAGAAGCCCATCTCCGCGCACAAAGCCGACGCCGAGCGGCTCATCGCCGTGGCGCAGGCGCATCCGAAGCAGGTCTTCGCCGGGATGTTCCAGATGCGCGTCGAGCCGCGTTACTTAAAGATCAAGCAACTCCTCGCCAGCGCGGACTTCGGCCAGCTCGTGCGCGTGAACTGGATCATCACCGATTGGTTCCGCACCGAGGCCTACTACGCCAGTGGCGGCTGGCGCGCGACGTGGAAGGGCGAGGGCGGCGGCGTGCTGCTCAACCAATGCCTCCACCAGCTCGACATGCTCCAGTGGCTTTGCGGCATGCCGAAGACCGTGCGCGGCTTCTGCCAGCTCGGCCGCTACCACAACATCGAGGTTGAGGACAACATCTCGACTTACATGGAATGGGCCAACGGCGCGACCGGCGTGTTCATCTCCTCCACGGGCGAAGCACCCGGCACCAACCGCCTCGAACTCTGCGGCACGCGCGGCAAGCTCGTCGTCGAGAACGACAAGATGCGTTTCGCGCGCAACGAGTCGGACATGATCGAGTTCAGCCGGACGTCCAAGAGCGGCTTCGCCAAACCGGATGCGTGGAACTGCGAGATTCCCTTTGAACCGGCGACCAACCCGCACGGTATCCTCATCCAGAACTTCGTGGATGCCATCCTCGACGGGAAGCCGCTCATCGCGCCCGGCGCGGAGGGCATGGGCAGCGTGGAGTTGGCGAACGCCCTCCTCTACTCATCGCTCATCGGCCAGAGCATCGAACTGCCGATGGACAGCAAGGCGTGGCAAAATAAGCTCAACGAACTCATCGCCAATTCGCGCCACGAGAAGAAAGTGGTGCAGAGCACGGCGGAGGACTTCACCAAGTCTTTCAACAAATAGGCACGACCCACTCCGGTGGCGTAGTCGTGCAGTGCGCTGTTCTAACTGGTGGGGGTCGGTTTTCCGCCCATGCGGGCCAGCGCGGTGGCGGCGGCTTGGCTTTCTGCCAGTTTTTTGCTCTTGCCCGTGCCTCGGCCAATTTCCTCACCCTTGTAATAGACGGCGCACTCGAAGTTGCGGTCATGATCTGGGCCGGTCGCGGAGAGGACCTGATATTGCGGGGCCTCGTTCGAGAGGGCCTGGAGGATTTCCTGCAACGCGCCCTTGGGATTATCCGTGGTGGCTGCAGTCTCAATGTCGGTTAGCGCGTCGCGGAACTGCCCAAGAATGAGCACCCGGGCAGGCTCATAACCTCCATCGAGGAAGATTGCGCCCAGCATAGCTTCGAAGGCGTCCGCAAGGATTGAGGGCCGGTCACGGCCGCCGCTAAGTTGCTCGCCGCGGCTGAGGATGAGGTGATCGCCTAAGTTTAGCGCACGGCCCTGCTCGGCAAGGGAGGACTGGTTCACGAGCTGCGCGCGGATCTTCGTGAGCGGGCCTTCGTCGTGGTGTGGGTAGCGGTCGTATAGCTCGCGCGAGAGCACGAGTTGGAGCACCGCATCCCCGAGGTATTCGAGCCGTTGGTTATGGTCTTGGCTCGCGCCCAACTCGTGCGAGATGGATGGATGTGTCAGGGCCAGCCGCAGCAGCATCGGATCACGGAACTGGTGGCCAAGGCAGGCTTGGAGAGCGTCAAGGCTGGACACAGGGCAAGGGGCGAAGGGTGAGGGAGAACAGATTGCAGGCCGTGGGTCGGCAAACTTACTTGGGGTTCTCCTCAGTCGCCCCTGCCAAGGCAGCAACGGCCGGCTGCTCAGGAGGCACGAGGTAGGCGGGCGGCTCGGGCGCGTCTAAACCGCCTTCCATCAAGGCCGCCACCTGCCGCTGCACTGCTTCCAACTGCGTGAGTTGGAGGTTCGGATCGGGAATCGTGAATACGTCGCCGGTCTTTGGTTGTTCATAGACGAACACGCGTCCGCCATTCTCTTTCAACTGCGCCTTCACTTTGAGCAGTTTTTTGCGTTCGAGCATCACGGCTAGGATAAACGTTGCCGCGCGGAACTGCGGGTCGTTCTTCTCCACCAGCTTGCGCAACAGCGTCTCCGCGGTCTCTTTCTGGATGGGGTCTGGCGTCTCTGCGGGCGGGGCCTGATATTCGCCGACCCAGTGCGAAATGTAGCCCCGGCGATCTTGCGCTCCCTCGGCGAACTGCGTCGTCCAG
>Ga0194133_10002918_pt1 | contig 25225 bp, 25 predicted proteins | sample TA2KigOf40mmetaG_FD_155448 | JGI IMG/M metagenome (GOLD analysis project Ga0194133, IMG submission 155448) | Freshwater microbial communities from Lake Tanganyika, Tanzania - TA2015055 Kigoma Offshore 40m | ecosystem: Environmental > Aquatic > Freshwater > Lake | place: Tanzania: Lake... | reverse complement strand
TGCGCGCTCGCCGGCCGGGCGCCGCGCGCGGGGCTCCACTTGGACGCAGCGCGCCAAGCGACCATCGTCGTCGACGCCTCCGACCTGCCCGCGGCGCTCGTCGCCGAGGAGGCCTTCTACCCGGTGCTCGGCGCCTGGCTCGGCCGTGCCTGCATGGGCGAGGTCCCCGCAATCCTCGGCCTGCCCCCGGATTGCGACGAGGACAGGCTCAAGGCGCTGGGCGCCGCGGCCGCGTCCACCGGCGCGATCGGGCTCTTCCACGTCGTCGGCCGCACGCCCGAGGCGCTCGACCTCGCCACGGCCTGCGGCGGCCAGGCAACCGCGCGGCGGATCGTGCTCGAAGCGCCGACGCTTGCCGCAGCGCGCGCCGGCCTGTCCACCGGCGAGGCCGGCCCCGGCGCGGCGATCGACGCCGTCGCCACGGGCAGCCCGCACATGTCGGCCAGCGAGCTCGCGCGCCTCGCCGCGCTCTTCGCCGGCCGCAAGTCGCGCGTGCCCTTCTACGCCTGCACCGGGCGCCATGCGCTGGATGCGCTGGCGACCGGCGAGGTGCTCGGGGCGCTGCAGGCGGCCGGCGTCGTGGTCGTCGCCGACACCTGCGTCGTCGTCACGCCGGTGATGCCGGAGGGGCGCGGCCTCGTGGTGACCAATTCCGGCAAGTTCGCCCACTACATGAAGCCCAATACCGGTCGCGACGTCGCCTTCGGCACGCTTGCGGACTGCGTCGAGAGCGCGATCGCCGGGCGACTCGTGCGCGACCCGGGGCTGTGGTCGTGAAGGCCGAGCCCATCCTCCCCGGCGTCGCCACCGGCGTCGTCCTGCGCTGCGCGCGCCCGCTCAGCTTCTGGGGAGGCGTCGACGCGGCGACGGGGCGCATCACCGACCCGGAGAGCGAGCATCGCGGCGAGGCGCTCGCGGGACGCGTGCTGATGCTCGCCGCGACGCGCGGCTCGAGTTCCTCGAGCTCCGTGCTGCTCGAGCTCGTCGCCGTCGGCATCGGCCCGGCGGCGATCGTGCTCGGCGAGGTGGACGCGATCCTCGGCATCGGCGTCCTCGTCGGGCGCGAGCTCGGCCATGGCGGGCCGCCGCTGCTGCGCCTCGATCCGTCGCGCCAGGCCGAGTTCGCGACGGGCGACCTCGTCGCGGTCGCAGAGGATGGGGCGATCACCCGCGTGCACGGCGCGGCCGCGGCGGGCGCCATCGCGGCCACCGAGGACCCGGCCAGCCTGCGCCAGCGCCTGGCTCGGCTGCGCGAGGAGCATCGCGACCTCGACGAGGCGATCTCGCGCCTGTCCGGCGACGCGCTCCAAGACCAGGTAAGCCTGCAGCGGCTGAAGAAGCGCAAACTCGCGCTGAAGGACCAGGTCCTGCGCCTCGAGGCGATGCTCGTCCCGGACATCATCGCCTGAGCGGCGACGGCGGCCCGTCCTAGTCGCGGACGACGCCCTTCTTGCGCAGGTACATCTGCCGGTCCGCGGCGTCGAGCGCATGCGCGGGATCGCCGGCGGAGCGGAAGGAATAGCTGCCCCAGGACACGGACAGCCGCAGCAGCTTGTCCTGCCACCGGAAGGGGGTGTCCTCGATCACCTTGGCGAGCGCGGCGCCCTTCTCCGCGGCCTGCGCCTCGTCGGCATGCGACAGGATCACGCCGAACTCGTCGCCGCCGAGCCTTCCCACCGTGTCGGTGTCGCGGATGTTGTCCTCGAGCAGCCGGGCCACGTGCATCAGGGCGGCGTCGCCGGTCGCATGCCCGAACGTGTCGTTGATCTTCTTGAGGTCGTTGACGTCGAAGTAGACGACGGCCGCAGGCGTCTCGTAGCGCTCGACATAGGACATCGTGCGCGAGAGCTCGCGCACGAAGGCGCGGCGGTTCGGGATCGGCGCCAGCGTGTCCTGGTCGGCCAGTTGCTCGAGGCTCTTGAGCCGGGACTGCGCCACCTGCAGGTCGCGACGCAACGCATCGACCTCTGCCATCAGGGTCATGATGGCCTGGCGGACCTTCGGCGTGAACTCGGTCTCCGGTATGCCGAGGACCGACGTCACGTCCCGCACCGGGGCGGACGAGGCGGGGCCGGCGGCCGTCGTGGCGCGCGCGGCGCGCGTGCCGGCGGCGCGCTGGACCGGGCGCCCGGCGGCCACTTCCCTCGGTGATCTCGGGTCGATCTTCATCGATCGCGCGACCTGCTCGAATCGGCCCACTCGCCGCCGGACCGACAGCCGACATGGTCCTCGTCGAATCAAATCTACACGCAAACCCGGCGCGGTTGCCTATCGAAATCTCCCGCCCCCGGGGCGGCGCAATCGGGTTGCGCCCCCCGGCCATACTCCTGTAACTCGCAACCTTTCCGGCGCCATGGGGCGCCCAGGGTGGAGGCAGCGCGATGGCCAGGACGACGCCGGCGGTCGGCGTGATCATGGGCAGCCAGTCCGACTGGCAGACGATGCGGGCGGCGGCCGAGCTGCTCGAGGCGCTCGGCATCCCCCACGAGGCGCGGATCGTCTCCGCCCATCGCACGCCCCGGCGCCTCGTCGCCTATGCCGGCTCCGCGCGCCGGCGCGGCCTCAAGGTCATCGTCGCCTATGCCGGCGGCGCGGCCCACCTGCCGGGCATGGTCGCATCGATGACGACGCTGCCGGTCCTCGGCGTGCCGGTGCAGAGCCGGGCCCTGAGCGGCCTCGACAGCCTGCTCTCCATCGTCCAAATGCCCGGCGGGATCCCCGTCGGCACCCTCGCCATCGGCGAGGCCGGGGCGCGCAACGCCGCCCTGCTCGCGGCGTCGATCCTGTCGCTCGGCGACAAGGCGCTCGAGCGCCGACTCGCGGCCTGGCGGGAGGCCCAGACCGCGGCGGTGGCGCGCGAGCCGGTCGACCTCCCCGCCACCCCGGCCGCGCATGGCGGCCGATGAGCGCGGGCGCGGCGCCGCTACCGCCGGGGTCAACCATCGGGATCCTGGGCGGCGGCCAGCTCGGCCGCATGACCGCGATGGCGGCGGCCCGGCTCGGCTATCGCTGCGCGATCCTCTGCCCGGAGGCCGATGCGCCAGCGAGCCAGGTCGCGGCGCTCACGATCCGCGCCGCGTATGACGATCCCGGCGCGCAGCGCCGCTTCGCGGACGCGGTCGACGTCATCACCTACGAGTTCGAGAACATCCCGCTGGCGCCGGTCGAGGCGCTTGCGCGCCTGAAGCCCGTGCGCCCCTCGCCCTCCGTGCTCGCGATCTGCCAGGACCGCGTGCAGGAGAAGACGGCGATGCAGGCCGCCGGGATCGGCACGGCGCGATTCGTCCCCGTGGTGGCGCCGGGGGACATCGCCGCGGCGACGGCGGCGATCGCGCCCGGGATCCTGAAGACGTCGCGCATGGGCTATGACGGCAAGGGCCAAGCGCGGGTCGCCGGCGAGGCCGAGGCGCGCGCGGCCTTCGCGCGCTTCGGCGACGTGCCCTGCGTGCTCGAATCGATCGTCGACTTCGCCTGCGAGATCTCGGTCGTCGTCGCGCGCGCCGCGGATGGCGCCATCGCCGCCTACGTGCCGGTCGAGAACCGGCACGCGCACCACATCCTCGACGAGACGATCGCGCCCGCGAAGGTCGCGCCGGCCGTCGCGGAGGAGGCGCTGCGGATCGCGCGCACGGTGGTCGAGCGCCTCGGCGTCGTCGGCCTCCTCGCCATCGAGATGTTCGTCGCGCGCGACGGGCGCGTGCTCGTCAACGAGCTCGCGCCGCGCCCGCACAACTCGGGCCACTGGACGATCGACGCCTGCGCGGTAAGCCAGTTCGAGCAGCTCGTGCGCGCGATCGCCGGGCTGCCGCTCGGCTCGCCGGAACGGCACTCCGACGCGGTGATGAAGAACCTCGTCGGCGACGAGGTACATGACTGGCCGCGCCTCGCCGCGGAGCGAGGCGCCTGCCTGCATCTCTACGGCAAGGGCGAGGCGCGGCCCGGCCGGAAGATGGGGCATGTCACGCGGCTGTCGCCGCGCGGGGGCTGACGCTCAGCGGCGGCCCGCCTGGCGCCCGCGCAGCAGGGAAAGCGGGCCGGGCAGGCAGGAGAGCCTGTCGCGCAGGCTGGAGAGGGCGCGCGGGACGCGCATGACGTCCTCGATCCGCCGGTCGAGGAAGGCCCAGCTCTCGGCGCTGCCCTCCGAGCGGTCCTCGAGGAAGCGCAGCAGCGTCGCGCCGTAGACGCCGGCCAGCAGGCCGCGCTTCGAGTAGAAGTTCCAGTCGGTGGAGCGATCGCCCGCGACGCGCCAGATCGCGTCGACCGTGCGCCAGGTCAGGTCGGCGGCGCGCGGTGCGTTGTGCGGCATGGCCAGGACGCCGAGCGCGCGGCGCAGGGCCTCGCGATGCGGCGCGACGGCGGCGAGGCGCTGGCGGATCGCCGCGGCGATGCGGTCGCGCGTGCGCATCGCGCCGAGGTCCATCGCCTCCAGCGCCGCGACCATCGCGCGATCGGCATCGGTCGACCAGAACGCGATCGCCTCCGCCGGCCCGCCGGGAAAGGCGCGCAGCGCCTCGCCGTCGTCGAGCCCGGCATCGCGCGCGCCCGCGGCGAGCGTGGCCGGGGACCAGCCGTCGAAGGGGACATGGGGGAGCGCCGCGGCGAGGATCGCCCGGCGCCGCGCGTCGAGGGCCTCGTCGCGCTCAGTCCCGGGCTGCATGCGCGGCCTCCGCGAAGCGCTTCTGCATCTCCTCGACGAAGCCGAGGAGCGAAAGGTCCACCATGCGCTGGGGATAGAGGATCCCGTCGAGATGGTCGCATTCGTGCTGGACGACGCGAGCATGGAACCCGTCGGCCTCGCGCTCGATGCGCCCGCCCTCGGGCGTCGAGCCCGAGTAGCGGATGCGCCGGAACCGGGGCACCGACCCCATCATCCCCGGCACGGACAGGCAGCCCTCCCAGCCATCCTCGCGCTCGTCGCCCAGCGGCTCGATGACCGGGTTGACGAGGGCGGTCATGCCCTCGGGCCGCGGCATGCTGTCGGCCTGGGCGCGATGGGCGGGCACGTGGAAGATCACGACCCGCAAGGGAATGTGGACCTGGGGGGCGGCCAGCCCCGACCCGTTGATGTCCCGCAAGGTTTCGACCATGTCCGCGACCAGCGTCCGGATGGCCGGGGCGGTCGGGTCGGGCACCTCGTCGGCCCGGCGGCGCAGCACCGGGTGGCCCATGCGCGCTATCTTCAGGATTGCCATGGGCAGGAATATGGAACCCGCTCCTCCCCCGGTAAAGCCTTGGCGAAAATCGCATCCTCCGCGCTTGGCCGACCGGGGGACGCGTGTTATACACCGCGCCCGTTTTCCGGGATCGGCCATGCCGGCCCCGTCTCGTGAACCCGAATCCAGTCGGAAAGGAGAGCCTTCTCCCCGTGCAAGTCATCGTTCGCGACAACAATGTCGACCAGGCGCTCCGCGCCCTCAAGAAGAAGATGCAGCGCGAGGGGATCTTTCGCGAGATGAAGCTCCGCCGCCATTTCGAGAAGCCTTCCGAGCGCAAGGCGCGCGAGCGCGCCGAGGCCGTTCGCCGCATGCGCAAGGTGCAGCGCAAGCGCATGGAGCGCGAAGGCTACTGACGCGCGGCGTCCGCGCGAGCGGGCTTGCGAGAGGGCCGTCGGCAGGAATGCCGGCGGCCCTTCGCGCTTTCGCGGGGTTCGGGTTCCGGGGCCGCGCCTTCCTAAGCTAGCCGACCGGGCGCTCGCCCTTCACCGTGACGCGGTGGCCCTGGCGCACATGGGGCCAGTAGTCCCACATGGCGCGATGCTGCGCGCAGCGATTGTCCCAGAAGGCGACGCTGTCGGCGCGCCAGCGGAAGCGGCACTGGAAGAGCGGGTTCTCCGCGTGCCGGAAGAGATAGGCGAGCACCGCGTCGCTCTCGTCGCGCGGCACGCCCAGCAGGCGCGTCGTGAAGCCGGCGTTGACGTAGAGCGCCTTGCGCCCGGTCACCGGGTGCACGCGCACGACCGGGTGCTCGGCGCGCGGATAGCTCGGCTTGTCCGCGACGCCGAGGTTCGAATAGAGGCCGCGATAGACATGCTCGCCGTCATGCACGGCGCGCATGCCCGCGAGATAGGACTTCATGCGGTCCGAAAGCGACTCCCAGGCGGCGTACATGCTCGCGAAGAGCGTGTCGCCGCCATGCGGCGGGCACTCGCGGATGTGGAGGATGCTGCCCATCGGCGGCTCCTCGTCGCAGGAGACGTCGGTGTGCCAGCCCTCGCCGTTGGCGCGCGTCGAGCTGGCGTCGGCGCGGATGACCATCAGCTCGGGCATCCCCGCGACATGCGGCGCCGCGGGATGGACGTGGAGCTCGCCGAAGCGACGGCCGAAGGCGAGGTGCTGCGCGGGCGACATGCGCTGGTCGCGGAAGAAGACGACGAGGTTCTCCGCCAGCGCGCGGCGGATCTCCTCCATCGTCTCCTCGGGCAGCGGTCCGGCGAGGTCGACGCCCGAGATCTCCGCGCCGATGACCGGCGTCAGGCGGTCGACGACGATCCGCTCGTAGGGCGCGTCGTCGTTCCGCAGGTTGCGGTAGCGGGGTCCGCCATCGCCGCGCAGGGACATCGCAGTCCTCTCCTCTCGATCGCCGCCTTCAGGCCGACGCCACGAGCTCGGCCATGGCGGCATCGACGCCGCCAGGGGCATGCGGGATCCCCTCGAGCTTCATCGCCATCTCCACCGAGGCCAGCGTGCCGAGCACCATCGGCTCGTTCAGGTCGCCGAGATGGCCGATGCGGAAGACGCGGCCCGCAAGCCGCGCGAGGCCTCCGCCCAGCGAGACGTTGAAGCGCCCGAGCGTCGCCGCGCGCAGCCGCTCGGCGTCGTGCCCCTCGGGCATCAGGACCGCCGTCACCGAATCCGAAAGCCGCGCCGGGTCGAGGCAGAAGAGCTGCGGCCCGCTGTTGCCCGACCACTGGCGCACCGCCGCGCGCACGGCGCGCGCGAGGCGCGCATGGCGCGCGAAGACGGCGTCGAGCCCCTCCTCGCCGATCAGGCGAAGGCTTTCCTTCATCCCGTAGAACATGGGCGTCGGCGCGGTACCCACGAAGCTGCGCATCGGCCGCTTGAGCATGCGCGACCAGTCGAAGTAGTAGCGCGGCAGCCGCGCGCGGCCATGCGCCTCCAGCGCGCGGGCCGACACGCCCGTGAAGCCGAGCCCCGTCGGCATCATCAGCCCCTTCTGGCTGCCGCCGACCGCGACGTCGATGCGCCAGTCGTCCATCCGGAAGTCGATGCTGCCGAGCGACGAGATCGTGTCAGCGAGCAGCAGCGCCGGATGGCGCGCCGCGTCCATCGCCGCGCGGATGCGCTCCACCGGAAGCGTCATGCCGGTGGAGGTCTCGTTGTGGACGGCACAGACCGCGCGGATCTCGTGCGCGTGGTCGGCCTCGAGCGCCGCGCGCACCGCGTCGGGATCGCAGCCGCGGCGCCAATCCGCCGCCACCGTCGTCACCTGCAGGCCCAGATCCGTCGCCATCTGCGACCAGTCCTCGGAGAAATGTCCGGTCTCCACCACCAGCAGCCGGTCGCCGGGCGAGAACAGGTTGACGAGGCTCGCTTCCCACGCCGAGTGCCCGGAGCCCGTGTAGAAGAACACGTGCCCCGTCGTGCGCAGGATCGACTTCAGCCCGGCGACGCATTCCTCGTAGACGGGCACGAAGCGCGGGTCGTTGGAATCGATGGTCGCGTGGGCGGTCGCGAGCAGGATCGAATCCGGGATGTTGGTCGGCCCGGGATTGGCGAAGAAGAGCCGTCCCCGCGGCGCGATGGGCTTGTTTGTCATCGGTCTTCCGGTTGGTGGGAGGCGCGCAGGATAGGCGAGGGCACGGCGCGCGGCCAGCCTTCCGGCGCCGCGCTCATGCCGTACCCGAGACATGCACGCCGGGCCTGCCGTCCTCGATCCCGATGCGCGCGAGGGTGGAGATCCCCGCGTCGGGGCGCTTCACCGTCTCCACGGTGCGCAGCGCGACCTCCGCACTGCCGCGCGCCAGCGTCGCCACCGCGTAGCCCCGCGTCATGCCGTCGGCGAAGCGCAGGTGCGGGTTGAGGGGCGCGAGCGCGGCGAGGCGCGCATGCGACGGCCCCTGCGAGGTGATCGAGCTGCCGCAGACCTCGCTCGCCACGATCGCGCCGCGCGGGTCGTCGAAGTCGCGCCGGAGGTCGGCCGCGTACCAGGCGTGGACGTCGCCGCCGACCACCAGCGGGTTGGAGACGCGCCGCGCGACGACGGAGGCGAGGAGCCTGTCGCGCGCGGCGGGATAGCCGTCCCAGCCATCGGTCCATGCCCTCGCCTCGCCTCCGGACGAGCGCGCGAGGGGCGCCATGAGCGTCTGCTGCGCGACCACGTTCCAGCGCGCCGTCGACGAGGCGAAGCCCTCGTCGAGCCAGCGCTCCTGCGCCGCGCCAAGCATGGTGAGCGCGGGATCAAGCCGCTCGACGCAGGATGCCCCGACATTGTTCGACCCGCCGCGTCCCGCCCGCGGGCACGGTTGGTGGGACCTGTACTGCCGGTCGTCGAGCACGTGGATGCGCGCGAGCGATCCCCAGTCGAGCCGCGCATGGATGCGCATTCCAGGCCCACTCGGCCGCATCGAGACCGGCAGCGGCATGTGCTCGTAGAAGGCGCGATAGGCGGCGGCGCGGCGCGCGAGGAAGCGCTCGCGCGGCCAGAGGTCCTCGGAGCGGTCGTCGGCGTAGTCGTTGTCGACCTCGTGGTCGTCCCAGGTGACGACCCAGGGGAAGGCGGCGTGGCTCGCCTGCAGGTCGCGGTCCGAGCGGTAGAGCGCGTGGCGCCTGCGATAGCCGGCAAGGTTCGTCGGCTCCCCCGCCTCGTGGCTGCGCACATGGTCGCGCCCCCACGAGGATTCGTAGATGTAGTCGCCGAGGAAGACAACGAGGTCGAGGTCCTCGGCCGCCATGTGGCGATGGGCGACGAACCAGCCCTGCTCGTATTGCTGGCACGAGGCGAAGGCGAAGCGCAGCCGCGCCGGCGCCACGCCATGGGGCGGCGCCGTGGCCGCGCGGCCGACGGGCGAGGCGCGTCCGTCGGCGACGAAGCGGTACCAGTAGGGGCGCCCCGCGCGCAGCCCGCCGACCTCGACATGCACGCTGTGCGCCCATGCCGCCTCGGCGGTCGCGACGCCGCGGCGCGCCACGCGCTCGAAGCGCATGTCCTCCGCGACTTCCCAGGCGACCTCCACCGGCGCGGACGACATGCCGCCCGCGCCATCCGCGGCGAGCGGCTCCGGCGCGAGCCGCGTCCAGATCACGAACCCGTACGGCGACGGATAGCCCGACGCGACGCCAAGCGCGAAGGGATCGCGCGCGGCATCGATGCGGCCCGTGCAGCCGCCGAGCGACAGCAGCGCCGCGGAAAGCGAGGCGCGGGCGATCGCGCGGCGCCGATGCCCCAGGACCTCGTGCATGGACGTCACCCCGGATGGTTGCGCGCGAAGCATACGCGCCGCGGTTCCGGCGATCACGCGTCGCGTCTGGACAAGCGGGGGACGCCTCGCCCACCATCGCGCGCCATGGCGACCATGATCCTCCTCGACGCGGGCGACACGCGGCTGCGCATCGCGCTGGACTCGGGGCGCGCGCCGCGCACCGTCGCCGCGCTGCTGGCCAGCCTGCCGGCGGAGATCGACCTGCATTGCGCCAAGATCGCGGGCAACCACATCCTCTGGCACGCGCCCTTCGTGGTCGACGCGGAGGCCACCGGCGACGTGATGCAGGTCCCGCCCGGAGGGTTCCTCTTCTGGCCGGAGCGCCAGTTCCTCGAGCTCGTCTTCGACGCGCTGCAGGCCGAGAGCGCGCAGGTGACGCATCTCGGCGGGATCGAGGCCGGGGTCGACGCGCTGCGCGCCCTCGGCCGCCGCGTGCAGGAGCGCCAGGGCCGCGACGGCCTGCGCGCGCGCCTTTCCCTCGCCGCGGGCGGCACCGGCACGCCGTCGCCGCCCGCGACCGCGCCGCCCGGGCTGGCCGCCCTCGTCGCCGCGCGCGAGGCCGTCTGGCGCGCGCCGCCCGCGGAGATCGCGGAGATGATGGCGCGGCGCGGCGTCATGCTCCCCGCGGGGCCGCTCGTCTATGCCGAGGGCTATGCGCGCGCGCTGCACGAGACGCTCTGGCGGCTGCGCGGGGAGGCCGCGGCGGGCGACCACGCCTTCGCCGCGCGCGCCGGCGTCCTGGCGCTGCGCCTCGCCGTCGCGCGCATCGGCGGCTTCTGCCACCTGCTGGCCAGCGCTGCGACGCTGGAGGCCGCGGCCGCGCTGCTCGAGCGCCATCCCGCGCTCGCGGCGCCCGTCATCGACGAGGCGATCCTGTTCTCCGGCCGCCTCGCCGCGTGGCTCGACGGCAGGATCGCCTGGCACGACTTCACCGAGGCGACGCGACGCGCCGCCGCCGAATGGAAAGGCTGACCCGCGCATGCAGAACGCGCCATCGCTCGACATGCAGGCCGAGCTCTACAGGAAGATGCAGGTCGTGCGCCTGCTCGAGGAGGCGATCGGCCGCCTGCACAAGGAGGGCCGCACGCGCGGGCCGATCCATCGCTGCGACGGCCAGGAGGCCGTGGGCATCGGCGCGACGGCCGCGCTCGAGCGCGAGGACATCGTCACCAGCACCCATCGCGGCCACGCGCACTATGTCGGCAAGGGCGTCGACACCGGGCGCCTGATGGCGGAGATCATGGGACGCGCGACCGGGACGTGCCGCGGGCGCGGCGGCCACATGCTGGTCGCGGACCGCGAGGTCGGGCTTCTCGGCGGGTGCGGCATCGTCGGCGGCGCCCTGCCCGTCGCGGTCGGGCAGGCCCTCGCCTTCCAGGTTCGCCGCCAGCCGAACGTCGTCCTCGCCTTCTACGGCGACGGCGCGGCGCAGATCGGCGCCTGCCACGAGGCGCTGAACGCGGCGGCGCTGTGGAAGCTGCCGCTGGTCTTCCTGTGCGAGCACAACCTCTACGGCCTCACGGTCCATGCGCGCGCGCAGTCGAGCGTCGCCGACCTCGCCTCGCGCGCGGTCGGCTACGGCATCCCCGGCGAGATCGTGGACGGCAACGACGTGCTCGCCGTCCATGCCGCGACCGCGCGCGCGGCGCAGCGCGCGCGCCGCGGCGAGGGCCCGACGCTGATCGAGGCGAAGACCTACCGGCTGCTCGGGTTCTCCACTTCCGACGTCGGCGGCTACCAGCCGCCGGAGGAGGTCGCGGCATGGAGGCCGCGCGATCCGATCCCGAACATGGCCGCGCATCTGGTCGCCGAGCTTGGCGCGGACCGGGTCGCGGCGCTCGACGCCGACGCGGCGGCGGAGGTCGAGCACGCCGTGGCCTTCGCGCTCGAGAGCCCACTGCCCGGCATCGGCGAGCTCGACGCGGGCGAATACGTGAAGGGAGCCGCGTGATGGCCGAGCTTCGCTACGCGGAGGCGCTGCACGCGGCGCTGCTCGGCGAGATGCGCCGCGACCCGTCCGTCGTCGTCTTCGGCGAGGACGTCGGCGTCTATGGCGGCGTCTTCAAGGTGACGCGCGACATGCAGGCCGAATTCGGGCCCGAGCGCGTGCGCGACACGCCGATCTCGGAGCAGGTGATCGCGGGCATGGCGGTCGGCGCCTCGATGATGGGGCTGAAGCCGGTCGCGGAGATCATGTACATCGACTTCCTGCCGCTCTGCCTCGACCAGCTGCTGAACCAGGCCTCGGTCCTGCCATTCGTCTGGGGCGACCAGGTGACGCTGCCCTTCGTGCTGCGCACGCAGGGCGGCGCGGGCGCGGGCGCGGGCGCGCAGCATTCCAAGAGCCTCGAGGCGATGGTCGCGCACATCCCCGGAATCAAGGTCGTCATGCCGGCGACGCCGGCCGACGCGAAGGGATTGCTGGCCGCCGCGATCCGCGACCCCAACCCCGTCGTCTTCATCGAGCACAAGTTCCTCTACAACACGCGCGGCCCCGTGCCCGACGGCGAGCACCTCGTCGAGATCGGCAAGGCCGCGATCGCGCGGCCCGGCGGCGACGTCACCATCGTCGCGAGCTCGCGCATGGTGCTCGAGAGCCTGAAGGCCGCGGAGGCGCTGGCCACGGAGGGCATCTCCGCCGAGGTGGTCGACATCCGCACGCTGCGCCCGCTCGACGCCGCGACGATCGTCGAATCCGTCCGGCGCACGCATCGCTGCGTCGTGGTGAACGAGGGCTGGCGCTTCGGCGGCTACGGCGCGGAGCTCGCGGCCACGATCGGCGAGTTCGCCTTCGGCTGGCTCGATGCGCCGGTCGCGCGGCTCGGCGCGCTCGACATGCCCGTGCCCTACAGCCAGCCGCTCGAGCTGGCGACGATCCCCGACGCCGCCAGGATCGCGGCCGCCGCGCGCGACGCGGTGCGTGCCGGCCATGGCTGAGCTCGAGTTCCGCCTCTCCGGCGCCGCCGGCGAGTACATGGAGAGCGCGACGCTCGTCGAATGGCTCGCGAGGCCCGGCGACGCGGTGCGCGCGGGCCAGCCCCTCGCCGTGGTGGAGACCGCGAAGGCGGCGACGGAACTACCCTCCCCGGCCGATGGCACGCTGCTGCGGGTCGTCGCCACGCCGGGCAGCGAGGTCCCGCTCGACGGGCTCCTCGCGGTGATCGCGACGCAGGGCGCGGACGTCGCGAAATCCCCGGCTACGCCAGCCGGCGCCACCGCGGCGCCCACGCCGGATCCACGCCCCGGCCCCGCCGCGGAGCCCGCGGTGCAGGCCGGAGTATGGACCCTCGCCACGCCGATCGCCCGCCGCCTCGCGCGCGAGGGCGGCCTAGACCTCGCCTCGCTGCGCGGCAGCGGGCCTGGCGGAAGGGTCCAGGAGCGCGACGTGCGCGACGCCCTCGCGGCGCGCGTCCCCGCGCCGGCGAAGCGCGAGCGCCGCGACGACCTCTATCGCCGCGGCATGGCGCGGCGCATGGGGGCGAGCGCGGCCGTGCCGCAATTCTCGGTGTCGCTCTCGGTCGATGGCGGCGCGCTCGACGAACTGGTCGCCGCGCGGCGCGAGGCAGGCGCGCCCGTCTCCGCCAACGACGTCGTGATGAAGGCCGTGGCGCTCGCGCTGCGCGCGGTGCCGCGCTTCAACGCGCGCTGGGAGGATGGCGCCACGGTCGCGCTCGGGCGCGTCAACCTCGGCATGGCGGTGGCGACTTCGCACGGGCTGGCCGTGCCGGTGGTCGCCGATTGCGACCGGCTCTCGCTCTCCGGCATCGCCTCGGCGAGCTTCCGGCTGCGGCGGCGCGCCATCGGGCTGCGCCTCGGCCCGGCAGACATGGCGCGCGCGGGCTTCACCGTCTCCAATCTCGGGCTACTCGGCGCGGAGGAATTCGTCGCGCTGGTCAATCCGCCGGAGGTCGGGATCCTCGCGGTCGGCGCCTTCGTCCCGACGCCCGTCGCCCGCGACGGACAGGTGGTCGTGCGCAGCGTCGCGCGGCTGTCCGTGTCGGGCGACCACCGTGCCGTTGACGGCGCCGACGCGGCGGCGCTGCTGGTCGAGATACGCCGCCTGCTCGAGGACGCGCCGCGCCTCCTCGCTGACTGAGTCCCGCGCCGCGTCGCGGCGCGGGGCGTGCCCGCGTCCTTGACGCAACCCGTGCCCGGCCCGTCTAATCGCCGCGTTCGACGGGGGGAGATGCCGGACATGCTGAAGATGCTTTCCGAGGCGCAGGTCGCGGCCTATCGCCGCGACGGCTACCTGTCGCCGCTGCGCGCGATGGATGCGGGCGAGATCGCGTCGCTGCGCCGCGACTACGCGGCGCTCTGCGCGAGGGAGGGCGGCGCGCTGTCCAAGCGCACCAACCAGAAGCCGCACCTGCTGGTGACCTGGCTCGACGAGCTGGTGCGCCACCCGCGCATCCTCGACGCGGTCGAGGACGCGATCGGCCCGAACATACTCTGCTGGGCCTCCGGCTTCTTCCACAAGCCCGCGCGCAGCCCGGGCTTCGTGTCCTGGCACCAGGACTCGACCTACTGGGGCCTGTCCTCGCCCGACGTCGTCACCGCATGGGTTGCCTTCGAGGCCTCGACGCCGCTGTCCGGCTGCATGCGCGTCGTGCCCGGCACGCAGGCGCACGACCAGGTGCCGCACAAGGACACGTTCGCCTCCGACAACCTGCTGAGCCGCGGCCAGGAGGTCCAGGTTGAGGTCGACGAGAAGGACGCCGCCGACATCGTCCTGCAGCCCGGCGAGTTCTCGCTGCACCACGTGCGCATCATCCACGGCTCCGAGCCCAACAACGCCGACTGGGACCGGATCGGCTTCACCATCCGCTACGTGCCGACCTATGTCCGGCAGATCGGCGGCCGCGACAGCGCCATGCTCGTGCGCGGCGTGGACGAGTTCCACAACTTCGATCCCGAGCCGCGGCCGAAGGCCGACTTCCACCCCGAGGCCGTCGCGTTCCACGGCGCAATGATCGACAGGGTAACCAAGTTCCTCTTCGCCGGCGCGCCGCAGGCCGGCCAGAAGAGGTTCGGAGCGCAAGCGCAGCAGCCGCACGCCTGAGGGGGCGCCCGCGATGGCACACGAGGCGAACGGCGCCGGCGGGGACGCGGGCGAGCAGGCGCCGGGCTTGCGCGCGCCCGAGGAACTCGTGGCCTGCGCGGCGATGGCGGTGGTCGTGTTCGCCACGGCCTGGGGCGTGTTCACGCGCTATGTCAGCGCCCAGCCCGCGACCTGGACGGCCGAGATCGCGGCGACCGGCTTCTGCTGGGCGATCTTCTTCGGCTCCGCCGCGGCCTTCCGGCGCGGGCAGCACGTGTCGATCGACATGCTCACGGGCATGTTCCCCGAGGCGGCGCGGCGCGGCGCGACCGGGCTCGCCGACCTCCTCACCCTCGTCTTCCTGGCCTGGGTCTTCTGGCTCGCGACCACCTTCGCGATCGATTCCTGGGACACGCCGATGCCGTCGCTGCGCTGGCCCTACACGATCCACTACGCCGGCGCGGCGCTCGGCCTGGGTGCGATGACGCTGAGGCACGCGATCGCCGCGCGCGGCCGGCTGTCCGCCGCGCGGGGAGGCTGAGGCCATGGAATACGTGCCCCTGCTGCTGATGTTCGTGTTCTTCGCGCTCAACGTGCCGATCGCGGTGTCGATGGGCGCGGCGGCGCTGGCCTACTTCATGTTCAAGGGCGACGAGCTGCCGCTCGAGATGTTCGCGCAGCGCCTGATCAGCCCGACCGATTCCTTCCCGCTGCTGGCCGTCCCCTTCTACACGCTGGCCGGCGTGATCATGAACCACGCGGGCATCACGCGGCGCCTGATGCACTTCGCCGACGCGCTGGTCGGGCACATGAACGGCGCGCTCGCGCAGGTGAACGTGCTGCTCGCCACGCTCATGGGCGGGCTCTCGGCCTCGGCGAACGCCGACGCCGCGATGCAGGCCAAGATGGTCGGGCCGGAGATGATCCGCCGCGGCTACACGCCGGCCTTCGCGGCGGCGGTCACCGCCTGCGCCGCCGTGATCACGCCGATCATCCCGCCGGGCATCGGCTTCATCATCTACGGCTTCATAGCGGACGTCTCGATCGGGCGCCTCTTCCTCGGCGGCGTCGTGCCCGGCCTCATGGTCTGCGCCTTCCTCATGGTCACCGTGCGGATCATCGCGAAGCGGCGCGGCTACGTGCCCCAGCGCGCGACCATGCCGCCGCCGAAGGAGGTCCTGAAGGCGTTCATCGACGCGCTGGGCGCGCTGTCGATAGCCGTCTTCATCATCGTCGGCATCCGCTACGGCGTCTTCACGCCGACCGAGGCCGGCGCACTGGCCGTGATCTACGCCGTGCTGGTCGGTGCCTTCTGGCATCGCGACCTGAAGCTGTCGCAGGCCTACCCGATCCTGCTCGAGGCGACGCTGGCGACGGCGGTGATCATGCTGATCATCTGCTGCGCCTCGGCCTTCGGCTACTACATGACCTGGGAGCGGATCCCGCCGAAGATCGCGGCCTGGATCGTGTCGCTCACGCGCGAGCCCTGGCTCCTGCTGCTGATCATCAACGTGCTCCTGGTCGTCGTCGGCATGCTGATCGAGGGGACCGCCGCGCTCATCCTGCTGACGCCCATCCTCGTGCCCGTGGTCACGAAGCTGGGCGTCGACCCGGTGCATTTCGGGCTGATCATCGTGCTCAACCTCACCATCGGCGGCGTGACGCCGCCGGTCGGGACGCTGATGTACACGACGTCCGCGATCCTCAAGGTGCCGCTGGACAAGTTCACGCGCGAGGCCATGCCGTTCCTCGCGGCGATGTTTCTCGTCCTCTTCCTGATCACCTACATCCCGGGACTGGTGCTCTGGCTGCCGAACTGGGCCTTCGGCTGACCGAGGCGGCCGCGGCGCGCGCGTGAACTGGCGTCCGGGGATCGCGACGCGGCTGTCGCTCTTCTACCTCCTGCACTACGCGTGCATGGGCGTACACCTGCCCGGGATGCAGCTCTGGTACCAGGCGCAGGGCGTCACGCCGGCGCAGCTCGGCGCGCTCGGCTTCGTGACCATCCTCGCCCGCGTCATGACCATGCCCTTCTTCGGCAGCTGGGTGGACAGGATGGGCGGCGCGCGCGAGGTCGTCCTCGCGCTCAACTGGGCCACGCTCGCGATCTTCGCCCTCAACCTCGCGACCGGATCCTTCTGGCTGCTCGCGGCGATCGCGATCGCCTACACGATCGTGCGCTCGCCGTCGGGGCCGCTGGCGGACGCGCTCACCGTCGCGGCAGGCCGGGCCCAGGCGGTCGACTTCGGGCGCGTTCGGTTCTGGGGATCGGCGGCCTTCATGGCCTTCGCGATCGCGGGCGGGCCGCTGGTCGACCGCTTCGGCGTCGCCTCGGTCCCGTGGATCTGCCTCGCGCTCTTCGCCGTCGCGGCGCTCGGCTCATGGTGCCTTCCGCGCGAGGTCGAAGCCGTGGCGACGGCGCGCCCCGGCGCGCCGGTCCGCTACCTGCTGGCGCAGCCCGTCTTCCTCGTCTTCCTCGCCGCGTCGAGCTTCGTGCAGGCGAGCCATGCCGTGCTCTACGCCTTCAGCTCGCTGCACTGGAACGCGGTCGGGCTGAGCCAGAGCGAGGTCGGCTGGCTCTGGGGCGTCAGCACCGGCGTCGAGCTCGTGCTGCTCTGGTACAGCCGCCACGTCGTCGCGCGGATGTCGCCGACGGCCATGCTCCTCCTCGGCTGCCTCTGCGCGATACCGCGCTGGGCCCTGCACGGCTTCGCGACCGGCTTCTGGGAGTTCGTCGCCCTCCAGTGCCTGCATGTCGGCTCGTTCGGCTTCGCCTACCTGGGCGCGGTGCATTTCATCGCGCGCCACATGCCGGCGAGCCACGCGTCCTCCGCGCAGAGCCTGCACGCGGGCGCGAACGCTCTGCTGATGGGGATCGCGATGTGGGTGCTCGGGCCGGTCTATGCGGCCCATGGCGGCCTCGCCTATCTCGCGATGGCCGGCTTCGGCGCGATCGCCGCGGGCGGCTGCCTGGTCCTGTCGCGGCTCAGGCTGCCGGCGCCGGGCGGATGACGGCGGGGCGGGTCAGTGCCCGCCGCCGCCGATCGACTTGACGACTTCCTCGCAGACCTTCTTGGCGTCGCCGAAGAGCATCATCGTGTTGTCGCGGAAGAACAGCTCGTTCTCGACGCCGGCATAGCCCGTCGCCATCGAGCGCTTCACGAACAGCACCGTCTTCGCCTTCTCCACGTCCAGGATCGGCATGCCGTAGATCGAGGACTTCGGGTCGTTCTTCGCGGCCGGGTTGGTGACGTCGTTGGCACCGATGACAAAGGCGACGTCGGTCTGCGCGAAGTCACGGTTGATCTCGTCGAGTTCGAGCACCTCGTCGTAGGGCACGTTCGCCTCGGCCAGCAGGACGTTCATGTGGCCCGGCATGCGGCCCGCGACCGGGTGGATCGCGTAGCGCACCGTCGCGCCTTCCTTCTTCAGCATGTCCGCCATCTCCCGCAGCGCGTGCTGGGCCTGGGCCACCGCCATGCCGTAGCCCGGCACGATGATGACGGAGGCGGCGTTCTTCATGATGAAGGCGGCGTCCTCGGCAGAGCCGGACTTGACCGGGCGCTGCTCCTTCGCCGCGCCCGCGGCGGCGCCGGCCGACGCGTCGGTGCCGAAGCCGCCGAGGATGACGTTGAAGATCGAGCGGTTCATCCCCTTGCACATGACGTAGCTGAGGATGGCACCCGACGAGCCGACCAGCGCGCCGGTGACGATCAGCGCGGTGTTCTGGAGCGTGAAGCCGATGCCGCAGGCCGCCCAGCCCGAGTAGGAATTGAGCATCGACACGACGACCGGCATGTCGGCGCCGCCGATCGGGATGATCAGGAACCAGCCCATTACGAGCGTAGCGAGGATGAGCAGCCAGAGCGCCGCCTCGTTGCCGGTCAGGCAGAACCAGGCCAGCAGGACGACGCAGGTCGCGGCGAGCACGGCGTTGATCTGGTGCTGCATCGGCAGCGCCTCGAGCGCGCGCGAGCGCAGCCCCTGCAGCTTGGCGAAGGCGACGATGGAGCCGGTGAAGGTGATGGCGCCGATCGCGGTGCCGAGCCCCATCTCGATCAGCGAGCCGAGCTTGATTGCGCCCGGCACGCCGATCCCGAAGCTCGCCGGCGAGTAGAAGGCCGCGACCGCGACGAGGACGGCGGCGAGGCCGACGAGGGAATGGAAGGCCGCGACGAGTTGCGGCAGCGCGGTCATCTCGATCCGCGCGGCGATGTAGAGGCCGCCGCCGCCGCCGATCGCCATCGCGAGCAGCATCCACAGCGACACCTGCATGCCCGGCTGCGCGAGCGTCGTGAGCACGGCGATCGCCATGCCCGCGATGCCCCAGAAGTTGCCGGCCCGCGCGGTCTCCGGGCTGGAGAGCCCGCGCAGGCTCATGATGAAGGCGACGGAGGCCGCGAGGTAGAGCAGAGCCGAGAGCGTGGAACTCATGGGGCGGCCCTCACTTCTGCTTCTTCTTGAACTTGGACAGCATGCGCTGGGTCACCGCGAAGCCGCCGACGATGTTCACGCTGGCGAGCACGATCGCGAGGAAGCCCATCGCCTGGCTGAAGCCGACCGCCGAGGCGCCCGCCGCGAGCAGCGCGCCCACGATGATCACCGAGCTGATCGCGTTGGTGACCGCCATCAGCGGCGAATGCAGCGCCGGCGTGACGCGCCAGACGACGTAGTAGCCGACGAAGCACGCCAGCACGAAGACGGTCATGAACATCGCCAGCATGTCGGCGTGCCCGCCGGCCTGCTGCACCATCGCCGCCTGCTCGGCCAGCGCCTGTGCCTTCGCCGCGAGGGCGGCGGCGTCGTTGGCGACCTGCGCGGCGCCCTGCGTGATCTCGGTGGTTGCCATGGCCGGGCCTCAGAGCGTTGTCGGCGCCGCGCCAGGCGCGGGAGCCGCTGGCGGCGGGGGGAGGAAGTTGGGGTGGACAACGGCGCCGTCGATCGAGAGCAGCGCGCCCTTCACGATCTCGTCGTCGCGGTCGACCTTGAGCGCGCCGTCCTTGCCGACGACCAGCTGGACGAAGCTGAGCAGGTTCTTGGCGTAGAGCTGCGAGGCATCGACCGCGACGCGGCTCGGCACGTTGGCGTGGCCGACGACGCGCACGCCGTGGCGCAGCACGACCTCGCCGACGACCGAGCCCTCGCAGTTGCCGCCCGTCTCGACCGCGAGGTCCACGATCACCGAGCCGGGGCGCATCGAGGCGATCATGGCGTCGCTCACGAGGCGAGGCGAGGCGCGGCCGGGGATCTGCGCGGTGCAGACCACGATGTCCTGCTTGCGGATCGTGTCCGCGATGAGCGCGGCCTGCTTCTTCTTGTAGGCGTCCGACATCTCCTTGGCGTAGCCGCCCGAGGTCTCGGCCTGGCGGGCCTCCTCGTCGTCGACCATCACGAAGGTGCCGCCGAGCGATTCGACCTGCTCCTTGGCGGCAAGGCGCACGTCGGTCGCGCAGACCACGGCGCCCAGGCGCCGCGCGGTGGCGATCGCCTGCAGCCCGGCGACGCCGGCGCCCATGACCATGACCTTGGCCGGCGCGATCGTGCCCGCCGCGGTCATCATCATCGGGAAGGCGCGCCCGAACTCCGACGCGGCATCGAGCACGGCCTTGTAGCCGGCGAGGTTGGCCTGGCTGGACAGCACGTCCATGGCCTGGGCGCGGGTGATGCGCGGCACGAGCTCCATCGCGAAGGCCGTCAGCCCGCGCGCGGCGAAGTCGGCGACCTGGTCGCGGTTGCGGTAGGGGTCGAGCATCGCGACGAGCACCGCGCCGCGCTTGAGCGCCGCCGCCTCGTCCTGGCCCTCGCTGGCAGCCAGGGGCCGGGCGACCTTGAGGACGATGTCCGCCTCGCCGACCGCAGAGGCGTAGTCCGGCGCGACCGTCGCGCCCGCCGCGGCATAGGCCTCGTCCGGGATCGACACGCCGGCGCCCGCGCCGGCCTCGACGACGACCTCGAGGCCGAGGCCCTTGAGGCGCTTCACGGTGTCGGGCGTCGCTGCGACGCGGCGCTCATGGGCGCGGCGTTCGCGGGGAATGGCAAGTTTCATGCGCAGGCGGCTCCGTACCGGCCATCCTGCCGGCGATCAAGGTCCAGGGGCGAAAATGCCTGTTAACCAGCCACTTGCCAAGTCCGGCCTGTCCCGGTCCCTGCCGCATGATCCGTTCGGGCTGCGACAGCCCGTCGCAGCACCCGGTTGACATTGTCGACAATCGACAGCAGGCTATCGACCAGGTCAAGAATTTTTCGCGGGGAACCGTCACCCATGTCCGCGCCACAGGCATCTGACGCGCTCGCGCATATCACCGTCCTTGATCTCACCCGCGTTCGCTCCGGGCCGACCGCGGTCCGTCAGCTGGCCGATTGGGGTGCCAATGTCGTGAAGATCGAGTTGCCTGCGCATCTCGAGGATCCCGACCCGATGGGCGGCCCGCGCAACGGCGCCGATTTCATGAACCTCCACCGCAACAAGCGGTCGCTGACCCTCGACCTCAAGTCGCCGGCGGGCATCGCGGTCTTCCGGCGCATGGCCACGCGCGCGGATGTCGTGGTCGAGAATTTCCGGCCCGACGTGAAGGCCCGGCTGGGCATCGCCTATGACGATCTGCGCGCCCTCAATCCGCGCATCGTCTATGCCAGCATCTCGGGCTTCGGCCAGGACGGGCCCTATGCCCGGCGCCCGGGCTTCGACCAGATCGCCCAGGGCATGGGCGGGCTGATGTCGGTCACCGGCCTGCCCGGCCAGGGACCCGTGCGCGTGGGCATCCCGCTCGCGGATCTGACGGCCGGCCTGTTCTGCGCGCTGGGGATCCTGACGGCGCTGGTGGAACGCGACCGCTCGGGCGAGGGGCAGTGGGTCCAGACCTCGCTGCTGCAGGCCCAGGCCTTCATGCTCGACTTCCAGGCCGCGCGCTATCTGGTCCATGGCGAGGTCGCGAAGCAGGCCGGCAACAATCATCCGACCTCGATCCCGACCGGCGTCTTCCGCACCAGCGACGGGTACCTGAACATCGCGACCACCGGCCAAGCGATCTGGGAGCGCTGCATGCGCAGCATGGGCGCCGCGCATCTGCTGGAAGACCCCGCCTACGCCACCGCCGCGCTGCGCTCGCGCAACCGCGACGTGCTGAACGCCGCGCTCCAGGAGATCTTCCTGACCGAGGCCACGGCGACCTGGGTCGAGCGCATGAACGCCGCCGGCGTGCCCTGCGGCCCGATCTACGACATCGGCCAGATGTTCGCCGATCCGCAGATCCGCCATCTGGGCGTCGCCGCGAAGGTCGCAGACGGCGACCTCGCCCTGATGGGCCAGCCCGTCCGCCTCAGCCGGACGCCGTCGCATCTCGATGCGCCGCCGCCCGGCCGCGGCGCCCACAACGACGAAATCCTCGCCGAGTTCGGCCTGTCGCCGGACGAGATCGCGGATCTGCGCGCCGCCGGAACGATCTGACACCAGGAGATGACGACCATGGCCGACAAGATGCTTTCCGACCGGCAGGGCCGCGTCGGCATCATGACCTTCAACAACCCGGAGAAGCACAACGCCGTCTCCTTCGAGATGTGGGAAGCCGCCGAACGCATCCTCGACGGGTTCGAGAACGACCCCGATGTGCGCGTCGTCGTGCTGACCGGCGCGGGCGGCAAGGCCTTCGTGTCGGGCGCCGACATCTCGAAATTCGAGAGCGAGCGTGCCTCCGAGGAGGCGGTGCAGCGCTACAACGCCATGGTCGAGAAGGTCTATGGCCGGATCTACCGCTTCCCCAAGCCGACCATCGCGATGATCCGCGGCTACTGCATCGGCGGCGGCCTCAATCTCGCGATCTGCTGCGACATGCGCTACGCCAACGAGGGCGCGCGATTCTCCCTGCCCGCGGCGAAGCTGGGGCTGGGCTACGGCTATAACGGGCTGCGTCGCTGCATCGAGACGATCGGCCCCGTGGCGACCAAGGAGATCTTCTTCACCGCGCGCCAGCTCAACGCCGCCGACGCGCTGCGCCTGACCATGGTCAACGCGGTGGTCGCGGACGACGCGCTCGAGACGACCGTGATGGGCGTCGCCAGCACGATCGCCGACAACGCGCCGCTGACCATCGCCACGATCAAGCGCTGCACCGTCGAGATCCTGAAGAACGAGGCGCAGCACGACATCGCGGCCTGCGATGCCATGGTCGCCGCATGCTTCGCCAGCAACGACTATCGCGAAGGCCGCAAGGCGTTCATGGAAAAGCGCAAGCCGCAATTCACCGGCACCTGACGGCGCCGCCGATGGACACGCCCGCCGCGATCGCGCTGCTGCGCTCGACCTCGCTCTCGACCCTGGTCGAGGGCGAGGTGATGCGCATGATCCTGACCGGGGAGCTCGATGCCGGCCAGCAGATCAAGGAGCTGGCGATCGCCGAGCGGCTGGGCGTGGGTCGGTCGTCGGTGCGCGAAGCCCTGCGCGCGCTGGAGGCCGCGGGGCTGGTGCGCATCGAGAAGAACCGCGGCGCTTTCGTACGCGTGGTCAGCGAGACCGAGGCGCGCGAGCTGTACGTCATCCGCGAGCAGCTGGAGGGCCTGGCCGGTGCGATCCTGGCGCCGCGCATCACCGATGCGCAGATCGAAGAGCTGCGCGGGTATGTCGACGCGCTCGACGACCACCTCGCTCCCGGTCAGTTCGAGCGCTACTTCCCCCTCAATCTGCGCTTCCACGCGCGCATCTTCGAGATGGCCGGCAACGGGCGCCTGACCGGAATGTATCGGCGTCTGACCAACGAGCTGCACACCGTCCGCCGCACCGGGCTGCTGCGCGGCGGCGGCCTCGCCGTCTCCAACATCGAGCATCGCCGGATCGTCGACGCCCTGGCCGCGCGCGATCCGCACGCCGCGGCCGCGGCGCTGCGCGCCCATGTCGCGGCCGGCGGATCGCGCCGCAGCGCCGGCGCGGAGGCCGCGCGGGGCGAGGAGGTCGCATGACGCATCTTCGCCTCGAGGGACTGACCCGCCGTTTCGGCCCGACGACCGTGCTCGACGCGATCGATCTGTCAGTCGCGCGCGGCGAGCTGGTCTGCCTGCTGGGACCGTCGGGCTGCGGCAAGACCACGACGCTGCGCCTGATCGCGGGGTTCCTGGAGCCTTCCGCCGGCCGCATCCTGGTCGGCGACCGCGCCCTGTCCGAACCGGGCAGCGCGGTGCCGCCCGAGCGCCGGGGCATGTCGATGATCTTCCAGTCCTATGCGCTGTGGCCGCATATGACGATCTTCGACAACGTCGCCTATGGCCTCAGCCTGCGCAAGCTGCCGCGCGCCGACATCGCCGCGCGGACCACGCGCATGCTCGAAGCGGTGCGCCTCGCCCATCTGGCGGAGCGCTATCCCGCGGAACTGTCGGGCGGCCAGCAGCAGCGCGTCGCCCTGGCACGCGCCCTGGTGGTCGAGCCGGAGATCCTGCTGCTGGACGAGCCGCTGTCGAATCTCGACGCCGCGCTGCGCGAGGAGATGCGCTTCGAGGTGCGGCGCCTGCACGACGCCTTCCGCTACACCACCGTCTACGTCACGCACGACCAGGCCGAGGCGATGACGACGGCCGACATGATCGTGGTCATGAACCAGGGCCGGATCGAGCAGGCGGGCGGCCCCGAGGAGATCTACCGGCGGCCGCGCTCGGCCTTCGTCGCCGGCTTTCTGGGCGGCGCCAACATCCTGACCGGCACGGCGCGCGACGCGCACCACCTGGACATCGGCGCCGGGACGCTGCGCTGCGAGGAGCCCGGCCTGACGCCCGGCGCGCACGGTGCGGTCTGCGTGCGCTTCCACGACATCGCGCTGTCGCCCGTGGCGACCGAAGGCGCGCTCGCCGCGCGGGTGCAGCGCCAGACATTCCTCGGCGCGACGCGCGACCTGGTCCTGGAACTGGCGAACGGCACGCAGCTGCGCGCCACCGCGCCGCCCGATCTCGCGATCCCCGCCGATGGCCGCGTCTTCGCGACGCTGCCGGCGGCGAAATGCCGACCGGTCGCGACCTGAACAGCCAACCGCGGAATAACGCAGGAAACAAGGACAAGGGAGGACACGACATGAGGAACGCGATCCTGGCCGCGCTCGCGGCGGTGCTGCTCGCCGCGTCGTCGGCGCGCGCGCAAGGCCCCGTCTATGCGATCACGCCCGAACTGGAGGCCGCCGCGCGGCGCGAGGGCAAGCTGGTCTACTACACCTCGATCGACCTCAAGGTCGCGGAGGATCTGGCCAAGGCCTTCGAGCGCCGCTACCCCGAGATCAAGGTCCATGTCGAACGCAACGGCGCCGAGCGCCAGTTCTCGAAGATCGGCCAGGAATATTCCAGCCGCATCTACAACGTCGACACGGTCAACAGCTCCGACGCGGCGCATTTCATCTTCTGGAAGCGCGAGGGCTGGCTCGCCCCCGCGCTGCCGGACGAGGTGCGCAGGCTCTATCCCGCCGGTTCCTACGACCCCGAGGGCCATCATGCCCCGATGCGCGCCTCGCCGAGCGTGATCGCCTACAACACCACGCTCGTCCCCGCGGCCGAGGCGCCGCGCAGCTTCCGCGACCTGCTCGATCCCAAATGGCGCGGCAAGCTGGTGAAGGCGCATCCCGGCTACTCCGGCACGATCCTGACCGCGACCTTCCAGATCGGCCGCGACGTCGGCTGGGACTTCCTGGAAAAGCTCGCCGGCCAGCAGGTGATGCAGGTCCAGTCCGCCACCGAGCCGCCGCGCAAGCTGATCGCCGGCGAACGCCAGGTCATGGTCG
>Ga0194133_10002908_pt1 | contig 25284 bp, 8 predicted proteins | sample TA2KigOf40mmetaG_FD_155448 | JGI IMG/M metagenome (GOLD analysis project Ga0194133, IMG submission 155448) | Freshwater microbial communities from Lake Tanganyika, Tanzania - TA2015055 Kigoma Offshore 40m | ecosystem: Environmental > Aquatic > Freshwater > Lake | place: Tanzania: Lake Tanganyika... | reverse complement strand
ACGTCGTGACCTTGACGGCGACGGAATGATTTTTGATGGAACTTGGCGAGAGATGCCAGACCCAACAAGATTTGCACAACAAGCGTTGCGCGGTGCACGTTCTGAATCAAATCCGCCAAATAAACCACCCAAATCAACAAGCGTACGTGGGCGAAATTTAAGGCGTGGAACCGCTTGGTATCAGGATTTACCACCCGAAAAGAAACCATTAGGGATTCTCATCACCGAAACAGAAAAGAAAAAAATAAACGATATGTTCGGCGCTTATTTTGCTGGACCTGGAAAAGATTTACCAGAAGACCACATATTGCGTCGCATAGCAAAAGAATTTTCCACAGCAAAGAAAGCAACTGTTGGAGAATTCGGGCGCGGTGTACAAATAAAAAAATGGCTACCGAATATCAATAGGGGCGACCTTGAAGAATTGAGAGCCGTGTGGCCAGATGTCAAAAGTGACCTTGAGGTTGCAGGAGCACCAGCCCAAAATAGGGGTGCTGGGGGTCAGCGCGGGCGGTCAGTCTTTGAGATATTGAGCACGATTGTTGATAAGGGTGAATACGAACGCAAGAACAAGGGGACTGGCGGTGGCGGTGGGGCGGCGGCTCGTGACAAAAACAAGGAACGGGTACAAAGGGGCACTGTAGCCTCGACCAAGCGCGGGGGAAGATTTCTTGACGATGCAGAACACCCCCTTCTTGATATTAAAAAAGTACAGGTAATGGATGTACGTGACCCAGATGCAGGTCGCAGTCGTGATTACGATGAGGTCAAACCCAGAGTTGATAAAGACGGCAAACCTGTCATGAGGGCAACAGGAGACGTAAAGGTGTACGGCGCTTTTACGCGAAAAAACGGCAAACTTGTATTTGACCCCGAAAGCAGATGGATTAAGAGTGGAATTCTACCTTCCAACTGGATGAAGATGGATGCGACGGAAAGATTCGATTGGTGGTTTGAGAATAAAGACAAGGTAGAAAAATCCGCAACCCTCAAACGGGGACAAGGAACTCAATCATTAAGACAAAAAATGCGGGAGAATTTTGAGGCGGTTGAAGACAAAATTTTCGCAGACTACGACAAGGAAGTAGGGAATGACGACGAATCCCTGGATGGACTATCGGAAGAAGAAAGGTTGGAAAAGATTAAGTTTAGAGAATTGATGAATAGACTTGATGACGCAGACCCAGGTACAAGTATCACACGTAATCCAAATGCCAGAAGAGTTCCTGGTGAAACAGAAACAGACAAACTTCCTCAACCAAAAGATAAGCCCAAACAACCAGAAAAGGGCAATCAGTCGAAATATGAAAAAGTGGCAGAGCAGATTGGCAACATGCTTAAAAAGGACACGCTACGTGAGGGCTTCGTAGCCGATGTTGATGAAATAGTTGCCCGCATGGTTGGTGCAATTTACGACGATGAAGATAAGGAGACCAGGGAAAGCCTTCGTGCAGCGGCTGAGATTCTTGACCAAGAAACCATAAATCTGATAGAAAATCACCAAAATCTTAATAAAGACGAAAATAAAATCATAAATGCCCTAGGCATGATTCGAGAAAGTCTTGAAGACGACGCTCAAAAAATTAAACCATCAACAGCATCAAGGAGCAGAAGGCGTCAAGGTCGAGACACAGAAGGGGAACTTGAAATTGAAGAGGATGCGGTGCGCAATCTTGGCGGCAGGGGGCGTGATGCCGACCGTCAGGGTGCTCGCGCAGAGGGAGACGAAGACCAGGAAGGCGATGCCGTCGATAGAGGTTTTCAAGACGGCGGCGACAGATATGACCGTCGTGCGTTTGGCGAGGAGCGCGTAGACGAGGGCGACAATGAGGGGGGCGACGACGATGACGATTACGGCGATGATGACAACGACAGGGGAGCAAGAAGTCAATCAAATAGTGCGATTCGGTCAGCAGTTGCATTCCAGCGCGCTTATGCAAGGCGACAGGAATCAAGGGGTGCTAGGTCGACATCTGGAACCCTAAAGCCACCACGAACCATGGTCACCGCAGAATCGACGTGGTGGAAGAAAATCGGTGATTCTCTAAGAACCGAAATAGACAAAGCAGAAACCCAGGAAATAAGGAAGGGTTTAAGTCTTTTGCGTGATTTGATTACCAAATATGAGGCTGGTGCTTTTAAGCCAAATTCGAAAAGGACGAATGTTGGGTCAATCAAGATTACGGCAAAAGAAGCCGATTTGATTCTGGATGCTGTAATGGCGGTTGTTGATAGACAACAAACTGCTGGTCGCGACAATACCGTTGGTTCAAGAAGTGAAATTTTTGCAGAACTGCTTGAAAAAGTATCTCGTGCTGCAATGTCAACATTTGTTGACAAAACATCCAAACCAATTGACGACGATGTCAGTGGCCCCAAGAAGCGTTAGTAATCATGGATTGTTCCCTCGGCAATAACGTTGTGAAGTATAATTTGTGAAAACGATTTAAGACATACATTGGTTAAATGCAGTACGTGCTACTGTCTTTTCCAACGTAAATAAGGAGCCAGGACAATGGGTAGTTACGACAAGAACGCAATGGTCAAACTCGATGCCGATGGCTCCGTTTTAAAGTGCGCCAAAGGCGCTGATGTTTCAGGCTGTGGATATACGCCAGGCGCCAAGGTATGTGCCAAGTGTGGCGCAATGCCCATGCAAATGAAGGCTGCGGACATGGATGAGGAATACGAAGAGGAAGAGGTCGACGAGGAGGAAGAGACCGAAGAGGAAAAGGGCTACGGCAAGAAAAAGCGCATGGCTGTCAAGGCCATGGACATGGACGAAGAAGAAGAAGAAGAAGAAGACGAAGACGACGACGACGACATGGACATGGATGAAGACGACGACGATGATGAAGATATGGCCGACAAGGAAGAGGAAGAAGACGACGAAGACGACGAACTTGAGCAAATGAAGTCTCGCCGTTTGCGGACAATGGGTTACAAGACATCTGATGTTGGTGCTCGTGGGTACATGTGTGCAATCGACCGCAAGGTGTACCCAGGTGGTCAGCCAGTGTGCGAAGACTGCCCTGGTGGCTGCATGTCAGAAAAGGGCATGCCAGGTCTTCTCCATGTTGAAGGATTGGCAGAAGACATGTTCGAGGGTCATGTTCTTGACTCTGGTTACTCTGCAGAGGCCGACATGTTTGTCGTTGATATTGAGGCAAAAGACGGAAGACCAATTGAAATCTTTATCGACGGAACGAGTGCTGAAGTTCTTGGATGGCACAAGTTGGACGGTGCCGCATTTGAACAAAAATCACTTGTTGATGAGATGATGTTGATTGATTTCAACGACGCTGCAGAAATTGCAACCAAGTCAATTCAGGGCAGTGTCGTTGCAGTAGAACCAGACGTGTTTGAGGGTTACGATGCATACGCCGTCGAAATTGATGGAGTTGACGGAAAGTCATACGATGTTTTCGTCTCCCTTGACGGTGAAGTTCTTGGCTACGACAAGTACGAAGAAGAGGACGCACAAGCAATTGAGGCAGAGGCTGCGGAAATTGCACTGAAGCGTGCTTTTAGTGACGAACAGCGCGACAGAATGGCCAAAGAGGGCACAGCCCTTCCAGATGGCTCGTTTCCAATCAGCAACAAAGACGACTTGTCTAATGCAATCCAGGCTTTTGGTCGTGCAAAAGACAAGTCGGCAGCAAAGCGCCACATCATGAAGCGCGCCAAAGCGCTTGGCGCGGAGTCGATGATTCCAGCAAATTGGGTTGCGGGCAACAAGTCAGTAGGCGGTAGCCCAACCGAATCAGACAAAACTGTCGACGACGACTTCATGTCATCACTTCTGGAATTTGAATTGCTTGCTTCTGAAGAGGACAATCAACAAAATCCAGAGTTGTAAACCAACTCAAGAAAAAGGCGCCTGCCGTGCAGGAACGTAAAGTCGTAGTTTCTCGCTTTCTCACGGCAAAAAGATTTTCACCCGTCGAAAAGCAATCACCCACCGAGCGGGTATCTCAGTTTGTCGACGGTCGCAAACAGATTGCTTTGTATCCGTTCTCTCCTGATTTTTCGGTAAAGGAACTACTTGGTGGTGGCAAGACAATAGGCGGGGACAAAAACAAGGACCCCTCCGCAGACAATAAGGAAAAAGAAAAAAAGAAACTCAAATTTCAACGAGTGGGATTGAGTTGCTTTGACCCGAAAGCAAAGAAGCAAGACGGGCAGGAAATTGTTCTTCACCCCAGAAGAAATCGTGATGGGCAAAAGGGTGATGTTGCCAACGTCGGGTGGATGGATGAACGCCCAACAATGAATCCAAAAGAATATAAAGAGCAAATTGACTACATGATGGCCGTTACTGGACAAGGCCCACAAATAGTCGAAGTTCCAGTACAAAAAAATAAGAGAACTGGGCAAATCAACCAAAAGTCCCTAGGCAGAAGCATCGGTAAAATTACTGGCACCGTTGGGCGAGCCGCCATACGGGCCATGGGAATAGTCGTTGATGCTGATGGAAGAATGAGATGCCCCCCTGGTGTTCCAGCGGCTAATCAATTCACGGATGAAATTGGCAGCAACTGTTTTGACTTTACACCGTCGGTTGCTCAAACGCTTCTTGCTATCGCACAACGAGTTGGTCTGGATAATCTCACAAACCTCGCAACGCTTAATGAAGCAGTACCAATAGCAAAAAATGAAGATGGACAAATTGTCGAACTTCCGCGCGAAACCTATGCGGCAGCAAGACGTGGTGCAAGGAGTACGTCAGCCCTGCCCTTTCGGCTGTTTCCGCCTGCTGGTCCCACACCCCCCGCACCCGCTGGGCCTGGCGGGTCTGAAGGTTTGAGGGCAACGGCAGTTCCAATAGACAGGGCCGACTATGAAAAAGAATTTAGAAGATTACTTCGTCAGGCTTTTCCAGATAAGTCAGATGCGGAAATCGACGAACTAACCGCATTTCAGGTTGAACGCGTCAGGATACAAGATGCAATTGACGACGAAAAACGTGCTGCACTTGCTGCCGTTGAAAGCGCGTTGGGCTTAGAGACAGGTTCACTATCCAAAGCCAGCCCAGATGTCGTGCGGGCGAAACTTTTTGAGTATGCCAAAAGAATTGCGAACGTGGACATGAAGGATTATTTTGAAGACAAGGGCGACCCCACAATGACCATGAATGCACATAATGCAAAGATTCATTATGGCGCTGTTTTTCTTGCTTTGGACAAGATGTCAAAAAACCATAGAAAAGAATATTTGGACTTGGCGGATTCTGTTGGTGGCGAAAGAGCACTTGAGCGCCTTCTGTTGGCAAGCGCAGATTTCGATGCTGCAACAATTCTCGCCAAAGCAGATGCAGACCTCAACGATGACGAAAGAGCATTCAAAAAGTTGCTGGACAAACCAGATGGTGTGCGTCTTTTGGAGATGGTGCGTCGCAATAATCTGAGAGTCAAAGAATATGAGGCTGGTTACTTCATTGGAATAGTAAATCAATATGAAAACAATCCCAACGTGGCCAAGAAATCAATACAATTCGTCAAGATGGTTGACTGGCGAGCGGAGCATAAAGAAGGCAACGCTGATATTGAATACGATGCGATGTTTGTAGTCCACAAAAGACAGGTGGGCGCTGAGATAGAATTTCGGCAGGGCATCATGTTAAATCCAATTGCCCTTTTAGCAATGATGAGAGACGAACCAGAATTTCCAGATGAATTTACGTTGTTTCAAGCAACGGGCGCTGGGACCGAAGTTGCAAAGTTGCAGAAAATAGCGAGCGCTGTCGATAGGGCCTCTGTTGAGCGCGAAGCCAGGGAGGTGCTTGCTGGAATTAATGGTTTTAAAAAAGTCAAACAACAAATGGACGTTGGTGAAAATAATCCACAGTTTGTGATGGAGAAGGCCGCGGGAACAACGGCAAGGGCTCAACTTATTTTTCATCACGAAATGATTCATGGTCGGCAAGTTACTACTGCGTATAACTATCTGGAAAAATTGAAAGGCACACCCGCTGGCAAGAACCTTAAAGATATGACCAATTCAGAACTGTTGGATTTGGCTGCTGACCTAGTTATGCCCAGGGACGGTGTTCCAATGATTGGCATAATGGTGGACGGACAAGTAGTCAATTACGCCGACATGCTTGCCGACCCAAAATTCCTTGGCGGGATGATTGATGATTTGCCAAAAATAATAAATGATTTGTTTTCTCGTGGCACTGGTGGGGCGTATTCACAACAAAAAATGTGGCAGTCCGTTACGTTGAGACACGTAATTGATGGAGCAACAGAAAAAGAAAGACTCACTCGATATAACGCTTTGGTTCAAAGACTTGAAACCCTTGAAATGGAAGGAAAGGAGAATTCTCCAGAATTTTTTGGGACGAAAAAAGCGCTGCAATTTATCGAACAAGCGTATGGCAGTGTTGGACACTCGATGCGTGGTGAGGCGTGGGAGGAGGTCGCCCAAGAGTTGCGAAGAACGACCGCAGTAGCCTTGATGGAGTTGCAGGCAGAGATTGGCGCGGCTGTGGCAACAGGAATAATTAAAAGAACTCCAGAAATAGATATGCTACTTTCCCCAATCGGCCTAGGTTACGAAGACATGCCGTCACCCGAGTTTTATATACCAGACCTAAATACGCAGGAAGTTAACGTGCCAGGATTGGGTTCTGTTGAAGTACAAACAAGAGAAGGCGTAGACCGCCAAATAGACTTTCTCAAAGACGAAGCACGTAAATTTTTTGGACGAAGAAAACGTCAAGCGAGTCAAGTTGCCAGCGATGCTCGACGCGGAATCGATGGTCTTCGCTCAGAAACGCGTGATGCCAAGTTGATGTCGGATGCACTCGTGGAAACAGTTGCATTGAGAACCAGGGCGGAAGTTTCTAGATGGGGTAGGTCAATTGCTGAGCGCGTAATTGATGCAGCAACCACAAGACAAAAACAAGTGCTTAGTGGGAACTGGCAAAGCGCAAGATGGAACTCCGCCGATTCTGCAGACTGGCGAAACATGCTGGTGTTGACGCCAGACCAACTGATTGACGCTGTCGAAACTCAATTTATTCCGTTTACGGAATTGATTGATTCTTCTGTTCTGCCAGAAGGTGTTGCTGCTGAAATTTTATTGCCGAATGAAATATTTGACGACGATATGGGCGATATTTCTGGGACGCGATTTGCAATCGACAGTCATTTTGTTGGAGTTGTAAAAAGTGATACAGACCTTGGCGTTGCCGATGGTGCTGCTTCAACCACAACCAGAAGAATGATTATTACCGTGCCCGAAGGATTCAAGGGTTTGCCAGATAAAACCCCTGGCACAGAGGGCGGAGAATTCGGTGGCCTGATTCTCCCGCCAGGCGAAATAGAAATAATTGGGACCAGAAGTGACGGAACCCTGATTGCACGGGTTGTCTCACAAAGGTCAGCAGAACAGCACCTGAATGACGTTCGTCAAAAATTGCACTCACTAGAAACCCAGCAATATCGACCATTGCGCGAGAGAATTGCAGCACGTAGGGCGGTGCACAAAATTGACCAGGGACAGCGAAGTAGACCAGCCGCCCGTGCTGCCGCCGCCGTGGCGATGGAAATGGACCCCAAAAATTCCAAACTGGCGAGCAAGATTGAGTACGACCCGCAAGATAGACGGCTTACCGTCACTTTTAGGGATGGGAAAAAAGTAGATTTCGATGACGTTGGCTATGGCAAAGTCAGGGACGCTGGCGCCAAAGATGACCCAGACGGCTTAATTGAAGAACTTCGTTCACGCGGAACAATGGCAGAGCGAGGCGCGCGCTCCTCATCCAACGTAGCCGATTCTGTGATTTCTGCTGGCGAAGACGAAGACATGGGTCGTGCGTGGCGCGAAGCACTGAATATCCCATTTCAACCACCACCGCCAAGAATGCAACCAAAAACCATTCAGGAGGCAATCCAGTATGCCCTTCAGGGTTATGCAGTTGATATGCCGAACATTGAGGGCGCACATATTTTGCTAGACGAGTTTGCTGCAATAGTTTCCACAGTTGAGCAGTTGTATAAAGATGGCCAAATTTCAGAAGTTGAATTAAATAACTTTGTCTTTGACTTATGCAATATACATGTTGCCAATACGAGCGTGTTCTGTGATGACAATCAAGGAATTCCTAGGTATATGATGCCGCAAGCAGAAGGTGAACCCGAAGTTCCAGAAAGCGGAGAAGAACCAAAACTTGCGTATAAGTTGCTTATGGAAAAGAAGAACAAAAAAGCCGCAAAAATGCGCGAACTTGGTTTTTCGGAAGAGGAAATTGCCGAAGCGGTTGCAAAGATAAAAGAAGTAAACATGACTCAGGAATTTAGGGAGTGGCTAAAAGAAAGGGGGTACACCATAGGTGAGCCCGAATTGGCCGATTCAAGCAAACTTAAGGCATCGCAGCGCGATATGCAGGGACAAAAAATCGTCGGAATGTTCGGTGCTGAAGACCTTGATGGCGACGAATTGGAACAAGTTAAGAACCAGTTGCAAGAAGCAAAGAAGAAGGTTGCAGAAATAGAAGACAAAATGAGAGATTTGGTTAGAAAGGGTGACCTTGATGGGGCCAAGGCGCTGCGACAAGAATTGAAGGCAGCAGAAGATGTTGCGGACAAGATTGGGCGTAGATTGTGGAGGCCAAACAAGGACGCAATTTTTGTATCAAGAGACGGTTACGTAATTGACGGACATCATCGCTGGGCCGCGACACTTGGCAAAGAGTTTCGCGGTGGCAGTCAAGGGACTCATCAAATGCCCGTTGAAAGAATTGACCTTCCAATTTTGAGAATTCTCCAGTTGGCAAATCAGTTTACCGAAGAGATGGGCATTGCGAAAAAAACAGTTAAGCAAAATGAAATAGAAGACGTAAAGGCGTACAGCGAAAAAATCATGGGGCTTGTTGCATCGAGAAGAGCAGATAAGGACCTGATTAAGGCTGGACAAGAAGCCGCTCAAGCGAGATTCGACGCCTTTATGGCAAAGCGAATCGAAGAGGTTAAGGCAACACCGATTGGCCAAAGACCCGTACGTCCCAAAAAGGTTGTAAATACAGTCGAAGAGGGTGTCGAGGCACTATTGAACGGCTACGACGTAGACATGCCAAGCGTGGAGGGGTCGGCAATGTTCATGCAGGAGATTGGCGAAATGGTTGCATCACTAAGGGAAATGAATGACGCCGCTGCGGTAATGCGCAAGAAATTGAAGGACGAGGGCAAAACAGATGCGGAAATTGAAACAATACTTGAAGTAACGGATGGTGTAGTAAGCAAAGCGCAATTCAAACGTTTTGTGTTTGACTTATGTCAAGTTACCCAAATTGGCGCAAGTGCGTTTTGCCTTGGCAACAAGGGCATCCCCAGGAATGCGATGCCGCAAACATCAGGAAGGCCAGTTCCAGGCTCACAGGCCCAAAAGAAGTTTGATGCGCAGGTTGCTGAACTTGAGAGCAAGGTACAACAACTAAAGGAGGCTGGCGCCCCACAGTCACAAATAAAAGAAGCAGAAAAAAAACTTGCGAAGTTTCTAAATGACCAAGAAGTCGATGTTTCTGAAGAATTTAAGGAATATCTAAGACGACGGGGTTACAAAATAAAGACCACAGCCGATGGCGAGGAGGTACAAAAAGTTCCCACAAGCACACTTAAGTCTACTCAGGGCGAGATGAAGGGTGAGCAAGTTGCTGGAATGTTTGATAGTTACAAAAAGGGCTTAGACAAAGTAGAGGAATTGACAAGACAGGGCGCCTCGCAGGAAGAAATTGATAACGCGCGAGACAAAATGTTCGACCCATCCAAAAAACCAATTTTTGTAACCAGCGACGGTTACGTAATCGATGGACATCATCGATTCGGAGCGGTGGCAGCAGCAGATGGGCTTGATGGTGTACTTGACAACAACCATCATATGAGTGCGACAGTGATAGATGGAAACATTTCAGAAATTCTTCCGTTGGCAATTATTTTTGCGAAAGAATTCGGCATAGCAGACAAAGGGGTTGATGCGGCGCAAGAGATTGATGAAGCAAAAACAAAAGAGTACATGAGGACGATTACTGAAAAAATAAATCGGCACAACAATGTCGTTCGTGGTCATGACGCCGTAAGCATGCAGCAGGAGTTGAGGGATGACGGCCCTAAGCCAATTTTGCAGCGCACTGCACTAAACAGAAAATTGCCGCCCTACGCGATGAGTAGGACAATCCCTCAAAAAGAAACTGTCATTTCGGATATTAAAACTCCGAGAAATAAACAAAACATAGAAAAACGCGAAGTAAGGCTGTCTTTCAATGATTCAAAAGGAAGAAAAGTCACTGCAAGAGTGGTTTCCACTATTGATTACACGAACCCTGATGTTCCGCCTAAAAAAGATGTCAATATTTGGATTGCGGACGAAAGTGGTAAGAACATTGGCGCTTTGTTCGCCAAGAAGGGGTATGCAGACCCCGCTGGTTTAAACGACCCGAATGATATGACCATTTCGGATGTAACCGTAGATGAAGATAGACAGCGTTCTGGTTTGGCTACAGAGATGATGGAATTGGCATCTAAATATAATGTTGACGGCGAAGAGGTGAAGCATTCTCGCCATTTGTCACCTCTAGGGAAATTGTTTGCTGAAGGCGTTGAACGCAAACGAAATAAAAATAAGAAAAAAAATGAAAGAGGAGCACGGTCCATGAGTAGCAGCCGCGGGGAATATCCAGACGATACAACATTTAAAATTACCGACATGCCCCCAGACGTAAAAGAATTTTTACGCGAAAGAAGAGAGCGTGCCAAGCGACTAAGTGACAGCATGAATATGGACAAGCCATCTACGCGGGTTGCGATGCTGGAACGTCTTGAAAATGGTTATCAAATCAGCGCATATGAGCGTGATTTGCTCATTGATGAAATGACACGAATAGAAGAAAATTGGATTCGGGCTGGCGGAATCGATATGCCAAGAAATCAGACAGTTTCTGCTCAAGAAAGGGCATCAGCGGCAAGACTAAATGCCATGCTGAATAGGGGAAATCCAAATTTCCGACCAGCAAAAGGTATTGACCTTAGAGATATTGATGTTGACCATGACAGCGAATTTGGTCCAAATGCTTTTTGGCTACCAAATATTGATGGCCATGCCAAGAATGGAAGATTGCACGACTCCACTGGCAACGTTATTGGCAAATACAACGTGCCTCGTGGAAAAGAAGGCCTAATCGAAGCCGCTGAGGGTGGTTATTATTTTGACGCACGGGGAAATATTGTGGGAACATATGAATATTTTGATACCCCGATATCCGTAGCGTCATACGGGAATACAGTCAGACAACAACAAACACAAGACGAATCTGTTACAATTGGTCGAAGACTCGCTCGTCGACTGTTTGGCAAACCAGAGCCAGAATCAAGGCGAGCGCCCCAGCCTAGGCGGCGCCCAAAACGCAGTGACCTCTACAAATAAAGGCATTTATGAAATCAATACTTGTAGGAAAAAATCAAAACAGCAAAGTCTATTTTGTTGCTGATGCGTGGGAACAAAAAAACGACTGCGTGATTGTTAATCCCCTTGGTCATGGCACTGTAACTAATTTCTGGGAATTCGTTGACGCCAACCCGAGCATGACGAAAATTCTAAATACGGAATTTCACAAATATCTATGGCGGGGGCATCAATCAACAACCCCCATTCACTGGTATTCTATGTTTGTAGACAAAGCGATACCAGTTGAACAAGGCCTGTTGTCTAGCGTCATTATTAATGATGACGTATTGAAGAGAAAACAAAAAATGCTTATCTTTCACAATCGAGCAACAGACTTCAAACTTGCAAGAAATACACAAGTTATGTCACCGCAAATGATGGATTCATGGGCAACAGGGCCGACCCGAAAGATAAAGCGAATTCAACGAGATTTAAGAGCAGAAAATGCAAGATAACGAAGAGTTCTATTACATCAAGGCGCCACAGGATGTCATATTTGACCTTCCGCAAGAACGAATTACTGGCGACATTCTTCGCGGCTATGGCCCAAGAAGGGGAAATTTGGAAAGGCTTTTACGATATTGGCGGCCAATAATGCGTAAGCCTGGTGGGTTTACGCGTTGCAGAATAATTCTTGCAGACCATCCAGAACTGTATCCGTTGAATAACATCTGCGCCTGGCTGCACCACGAAACGACAGGACTCTGGCCCAACGAGGGTTGTCACCATCCTGGGATGAAAAACTGCAAGGGGAAACTCAAAAAAAGAAATTGGACCAACGCGCAGTTTGCAAGGCATTTGCGCGGCGTAATTCGTGCTCCCAAAAAGTTGTCCAAAAACGTTGGCAAGACACGAGCACTGGGCAAAAGTGAAGACTTTACCGAAATTCAAGATGATTTTTATTCAAATGATATTTGGCGTCAGAAAACAGACGAACTCAACGTTGTGACAGCCAGTGACGTTGCACATGCATCAAAAGTGCTAAGCGATTTTCTTGTTATGGAACCTGAGTTCGTAAAATACCTTAGAGATGATAACAATTGGGAAATCGAAGGTGAAGATGTCAATGGACTTCCCATGACGGCGCCATACGACGGCATAAAGTGTTGTGGATAGATATGGCCAATAAAAATATGATTTCAGAAATCAAAAAAATCAGGCAGAAAAGTTTGTGCTGCCCTGATGTTGAAATTGTAAAAACCAGGGTCGTATTTCGTAATTTTGACACAGCCCCCAATATGGTGTTCAAAAACTATTCGGCATCCCGTCGCGAACTAATTTCGTTTAAAGCATTAGTTAAGCGAAGCGGTAGGGGCAGAGACATTGAATTTAAGAGAATTGGCACCGTTGCTTCAAACAGTGCGATTCTTCAGGGCGTTCAAGCCGTTGGTTCCGCGCTCACTCCTGGAAACCTGAGCATGATTAGAAGTCCAATTAGGTCATCATTAACAAGAATGCTGACGCCAGGATTGCCAGGTCTGCCAGGTATGCGTAGGGGTGGTGACGGTTATTCAAGATGTCCTGAGGGCTATCAATACGGCGGAAGATTTACGGACAACAGATTTTCTACGTGCGGTCAAAAATTGTTTGCGATTCCTGGACCACTTGGTGCTGCAATCTCTTTACTTGCTAGAACAATCAGGCAAGAATCTCCAAATGTAAACACCACGGCGACACCACTTGGTGCTGGACAGATGCCAGGGCAACAAGGCATATCACGGGAGCCGCAGATTCCAAAGGTAACTGTTTCCAATCCGCAAAAAGCATTGGCTGAAGTCAAGAAACTCGTAAAACCATTGGGTTCTGTCGATACCCCTACGGTCAGAATGGTCCGCAGGGATGGCTTTGTTTTGGAACCAGTTGTTCCACCGTCCGTTCTACGAACCATTCCAGACAATAGAGACATGGAGGGCGCTACATACATGATGAGCGCTTCTAGTCCAGACCAGATAGGGCAGGATGAATTGGGTCTTTTGTCAAACACGGGAGTACAAAGTCTTAAGTACGTCCTTCCAGGGGGCTCTGTTCTCACGCTAGAAAAGCGACGACAATTGAGTATTGGGGAAAGAAGAAAATTGGGCAGAACCGTAAATACGGCGATTCAGTCAAGTAATTCAAATGACCCATCGTCAAGATTGAAAATGGTAGCGCAAGAAACTGGAGAAGGAATTTCTTATTCGGAATCATTCTCTGGAATCAGTAATCCTAATGGAATTGGAAAAAATGGAAAACAGCGATGGACCGAAATGGCGTTTCGCAAGCGCACCAAGAAGGGCAGTGGTCAGGCTGTGGAAACCGAAGAGGCAGCACCCACACCACGCGAACAGCAGACTGCGCAATCTCTTGGTGGCATGATAACAACTGTTGCCGCCGCAATCGCCCACATCAATCGCGGCGGCTCGCTTTCCAAGATTTCCCCAGACATATTGCAGCAGTCACTAACTAAAATGTCGCAAATCAAGAGAGATACAATCGGCAAAAATCGCCTCATGTTGACCATGCCGAACGGCGACAAGTATGTCGAACAATCACCTTCGGCAAAGTTTGAGGCACTGGCGCAACGCTACGCTTCCGAAGTCCAGCAGCATCTTGGCGTTGAGGCACCCAATATTGCGTTTCTTGGTCTCGGCGACAATCGAAAGTATGTGATTGAAGATTCCGAAACCGCCGTGAAGGGTGGCAAAACTGACGCAGATGCATCGTTTTCCGCTGCCCCATTCACAGAAGTTGCAAGACTGATGATTTCTGACATCTTGACAGACACAAGAAATAGAAATCCTGGGTCCGTGGATATTGTTGCATTGGGTGGAAAAAACAAGATTGTCCCATTGCAGAATCAGGGCGCTGGATTGACCGATTTGTCAAAGATATCCATAACGGAAAGAACCAAACTTTCCCTAGGGCGATTACTCGCATCGGATGAAAATTCCCTATACCTGAAGCACTTTCAAGAACTCAAGGAACAACAGAGGGCCCAATATTTGAAATTTATTGCTACACTTATTGAGCGCGCAAGGTCGTTTAACTTTGGCAACTTTAAGTCAAGGCTTTACGGAGATGGAAAACTCACCGCTGGAGAGAAAATCCATTTAAACATCATCCAAACCCTGTACGAGACAAGACTTCAATCGCTCACTCAGCAAAATGAATCACTATCACAACTAATGTCTGGCAAAACATGAGACAGTACGCAATCCTTAAAAATGTTGTTCGCGGGGTCAACTTTGGCGTAGCGGTGAAATCGACTGGCTCCATTAAGTTCTACGGATGGTCAGACAAAGGCATTGAATGGGCCCAGTGGGCAAACGCAAACAATGCATCTCTTGACCAACTTCCCATCGGTGTTTCTGTTGGTGAATTTGCTGGTATGTCAGACGAGATGATGAAGAAAATTATTCTAAGTTCCGCAGACGCTGCCCTGGCTGGCGAAGCAACAATAAACTCCAAGACGCTGTCGTTTGCGATTGAGTCTCAAAGTATCGCCAACGTGTCCAAGTACCCATCATTGGCTGACAAGCCATTGCCAATCGAACCTCGCGCAAAAAACGTGGCCCTAAAGTTCAAGGTAAGAAATTTTAAGCAATCTGTTATTCAAGGTGAGATTGCATTTAAGGTCAGAACACACCAATTGGCGTTCAATAATGAAACAAATTTATTTAATGCAAAACCCAACAGGGCATCACAGCATGCTGCCCGACACGTTATTCAGGCCAATATGTCCACTGGGGCAGAAAGAAAATTCGGTCAACGAATAAATTACAGCATCAATAAGCAGATTATTCAAAACTCTGGCGGTTTGGTGATTAAGCGCGATATTGTTGGGCAATCGACCAAAGAAATTGTGGATGTTTTTACAAAGGGCCGTCTTGGGTATGCAATTGGTAGGTCTCTGGGGGCTGCTGGCAGAGCGCTCACGCCAAATCGTGGCAGAAGTCGAGCACGTGGCCTTGCTCAAAGATTCATTTCGGGAGACCTAGACCCACGTACACGCCGCGACGTAGACGGCGACGGAATGATTTTCGATGGAACGTGGCGCGAAATGCCAGACCCAACGCGATTCACCGATGGGGCAAGGACAACCGCAAGACGAGGAGCGCGCTCAATGGCGGCCTCCGTTCCACCATATGACGGAACAGATGACGGTAGCGGTCCAAGACTAAGACGTAAAAGACTTGGACTGATTGATACAAGAGGTTCAAAATTGGCCTCTCGCATTACATACGACCTCGACAACGGGGATACGGTCGTTTACTACAGAGACGGTCGTGTCGAAGAATTTCCTGGTGTTCCGTATGAGACAGCACGTCGCGCAAGTGTTGACGGAACAGCCGACACAATGATTAGGCGACTGGAAAAAGCCAATGGCCGAAAGCCAAGTGGCGGCAATGACAGAGGCGCAGCATCTCGTCGCTCATCGTCATTCAGTGACATTATTAATGAGATAACCACCAGTCTCGAACCAAATGAAAACCCAGAACTAGAAAAAGGCTTTGAAAAGGCAAAAAGAGGGAGCAGGCTGACACCAGCGGAAAACAAACTGGTGATGTCAAAACTAAATGACGAAAAAAATAAACGCAAATACGCCAATGACAGTCGCATTGATGACTTAATTGATGAATTGAAGTCAAGGGAAAACATCGGAAAAGAAAAAGACAGCGATAGGGGCGCTCGTTCGAGTAGTGGCGACAGAGAAAAGCGCGGCTCAAGTAGAACTTGGAATTTGCAAGACCGTGTTCGTAAATCCAAAACGCCCATGGACAAGCGCATATCTGGCCCTCTAAGAAAACCAAAAGGAACAAGGGGTGAGGAGCGCGCACGCTTGAGAAAGGGAAGCGAGGGTCGGTCTGCTGCTTCTAGGTCAAGGGAGTTCCCAGACGATTCAAGAGTTTCACGCGCACCAATGATTCGTTTGCGCGAAGGCAAGATAAGGAAACCAAGGGGCACCAGAGGAGAAGAGCGTTCACGCTTGAGACAAACAGATAGAAGCGCTGCCTCACGCTCAAAACTTCCTGATGGATTCGATGGGTTGGGCTTTTCTGCGTCCGTTAAAGACTTTGCAGGGGTCGGACAAGGCGACGATTTTGATGGAGCATTGTTACGCGCTCAGCAAATGGACGGTGTTGACGGGAACCAACCAAACGAAACCACTGAACTCGTTGCTGGTGTTATTTCCACATTGTCGGCAATGGACTTCAACGAAAATCAAACTGTTCCCGAGCAAAGAAAGATGATAAAAGAGGCAATCGCAGAAACTATTGAACGCATGGGGCTGCGAATGAGTGTGGAACAAACAAAGCCTCTCGAAAATTATTTGGCGGCAATAAACGGTGGCCTTGATGCAGACGCCGCTTCTGCGCTAAGAGCACTGGAAAGTGGAGGTGCCCCTGGGGTTAGCGCCAGTGTTTACGCCCATAGAGCAAATGTCCTCGAAGCAATGGCGGCATATGCTTTCAAGAAACTTGACGTTGACAATCCAGAAAGCATAAAACAATACGAGGCATCTAGAGGATTTAAGGCCAAGTATGGCCCAGCGCTTGACGCAACAATTAATAGGTATTTGTATTCCGACCTTGGTCGCTCGCAGTTGATGGGCAAGCCAGTTACGGATAGTGAAGCCGCACGAGAATTAAACGGTGCAAGAATAAAACTTCTCGCCGCTGGCCCCTTTAATGGAGATGGCGCAGATTTAAGTCTCAACGAACTTTTATACATGAATGAAGCGATAAGTGATTTGTTGAATGACTCTGGGGAAAACTCACCCCTCAAGGGGACGATGAGGGAACTAAGAAAAGTAATGCAGAGGCAAATTGACTCGCGCACTCGGCGAATCGATACTCGCCGCACAGCACCAGGCAAACCAGACACTGAGCAGGTAGACCCACTTAGGGGCGCTTCAAGCAGAAGTGTAAGTCGGGCAATAGAAAATGCGACAAGACGTAGGGGGAATAACCAGCGTGGCGCGCGGTCTGAATCAAACCCACCAGATGGTCCATTGGGCAGTGACCTTGAAGACGCAATAGCAACCGTTTTGAAAGCAAAGCGCGGTGAAAATATTTCGCGTGCTGAAGCAATTAATGCGCGAACAAGGTTGCAACTAATCATGGAGCCAGACTCCAACATTGATATTAATGAAGACGAACGAGTGCAACTCATGGATTTTATTCGCACACTCGACAAAATTATTGACGGCGGCAGAGGTGCGCGGTCATCAAGTGGCAGACGCCGCCGCTACGACGACGATGATGATGACGATTACGGCGACGACGGATACGACGAGGCAAGAGATGCTTATGACACAGGCGATGGACCGCCAGTTAGTGGTCGACAGGTCCGCGAACGGGAAGCAGAAATTGAAAACGAAAGAGGTGCGCAGTCACGGTCTCGCTACAGGGAACCAGAAGATATTGAGCCAACTGAACCTCCGCCATTCAGGCCGCGTCCTGGTGGTTACGTAGACGAGTCGCGACGCCGCAGTGAAGAACAAAAATATAGAAATTTCTTTCAGCAAGACCTGGAGCGGATACAGCGTCAACTTGCCAACGGTGAAATAAGCCTTGACGAAGCCGAGTTGCAAAGAGAAGCAGTGTTTAGACAATTTTTGGCCGATGAAAAAAAGCGGAAAGCCAGCAGGGAGCGTGGCGCACGCTCAGAATCAGACCTTTCGCGCTCAATGGACGACTATGAAGTAGATACTCGTTTTGCTCAGCAAATAAGACAAGGCAAACTTACTCGACGGAGAATGATTTTGTCTCAGACAGTTTTCGGATTGATGCAAAATCCAGGCGACATGTTTGGTAGTGGGGATGACCTCGACAGAAACTTGGCCAGACTTTCTAGAATGCAATTGCAACTTGCGACTGGTCAAAGAATTAGTAGTAGCGACATGCAGTTTCTCTTCGGCTCAGTAAAAAGCATATTGCATAGCCCTGATGTCAACCGTGACGACAGGGTGACGTTCAGTTTGATGCTTGATGACTTTATGAGAAACGCGCTTCGCGACATATTGGGCGGTATGGGTCAACGACCAGATGACGATGACGATAGTGGTCGTGGTGACCGTGGTCTACGCTCTAGTTCGGGCCCCAATGATGGCCCTGGCGATGACATCAATGACGCAATCATGATTATCGCCAAAGCACGTAGGGGCGAGCCAGTATCAGAGGAGGAGGCAACGCTTGTTGCAGCGCGAATGGAACTACTCATGGCTCCCGACGCAAACGTTGATATTAACGAAGACGAGCGCGTCATGTTGCTTGATTTGTATAAGCAATTCGAAGACATCATCAAGAAGGGTTCGGGCAAGGGGGGTTCTGGCAAGAAGGACCCAGACGGTAGGGGTGCGCGCTCTTCATCACAAACTGGCGGTTTTTCGCGATGGAATTTCGTCCCCAAGGACTATGTGCCAACAGACAGCGACGTAGAAGATGCGATAGTTTCCATTGTCAAACTTAAGGCTGGAGAAAAAATCACGGATAAAGAAGCAGCAATGGTGCTTCAAGTTCTAGACCAAATTAAGGGCCCAGACGCCCTTATCCCACTTGACGAAGACCAGAGGATTGAAATTCTTGACTTGATTAATGCAATTCAGGGAGACATGCGTGGCGCGCAAAGCAGGTCTACGCGCCGTGCGGTGGACGATTCTCTTTCTACAAGAATGTCAAAAACAAATGTTTCTAGGGCCGCGTCACCACGGGGTGCGCGTAGCGCAAGTAGTGCGGCAAGAACGCCCGTTTCTGCTGGGTTTGAAAATAGGCGGCTAAATTTCACCGAACTTGAAGGTCGCCTGGGAAGAGAAGACAACGACGGCGACGGTCAGTACTTTGATTCGCTATCCGATGAAGAGAAGGCCAAAGTCGAAGGTGCTGTAGGCAAAGCAAAAGAAGAGTTGACCAAGAAACTAAAAGAAACATTTGAGGAATATTGGGAAGCACAGGCTCGTGGCGCAAAGAAACAAAGTATTCGAGCCGCCAGACAAAGGGCCAAGGGCACGGGCGGACGCTACGCTCCGAGACCAGCGGACTCTCCAGTGACCAGAGAGGATGTTGAAGAAATGACACTTCGCCTGGTCGATGCGGTCAATGCTGGCAGTATGTCAATGTTCGAAAGAGACAAGGCGACTGGGGAATTGATTGTCGATGAGGACGGAAACCTCAAATTAAGGTCGGAATTTTTGAAAGTCCAAAAAATGCTCGACAACATGTTGACGATTTTGAATATGGAGGACGACAAGGATTTTTCACGACTTGAGCACCTTAGTGCGGAAGTGAAGAAATTGGTCGCCAAGGAAGTTGGAAAACCAGATACGAATTTTACAAAAAATCCGTCAAGCATCGCGCGGGCAGGGGGCGGATACGAAAAGTTGCTGCCCAAGGACGTGGCATCAGACCAAGAACTTGGCAAAGGCGTAAAACTCGCCGCTGGCAAGAGAATTTTGCGCACCAACCCACGTCGCGAAGCGCGAGCGCTCGCACGAAGTCGACGATTGAACCGTGGCGCATTTAGGACTGGTCAAGTTATTGACCCGAAGTTGCAGGTAGCACAACGAAAACTGCGATTCCAGGCTTTGAAGCGAAAAATGATTGCCAGATTCACAAAGACAAAAGATGCAGATGCGCTATCAGGAGATTTGGCCGCCAGAAAGAAAGAACTTACGCCAATTGCAGTTGATAATAAAGGTATTGTGACGATAACTCCACAGTACATAAACATGTTGGCGATTTTGAGTGGCGACAAGACTGCGGCAAAAGAAAGAAAGAAACTTTCCCAAAGAGACTACGACAAACTTCTCTACGACTTGTGGGAAAACAGTGGATTCTCCGATGAACCAATTTTGGTCGACGAAGACCAAATTAGAACGCTTATTGCTGCTGGGTGGCAACCAATCATTCGCGGAACTGGAGCCGAAACGGTCAACAGCGAAACTTACGTTGAACAATTCTTGACCAGCCCTGGTCGTTTTATTCCTGGTCGTGGAGGTAGGGCTGTTGGAATAGGTGAATATTTCAGAATTGCTGGTACTACTGCGTGGGGCGGTTTTGATGGCGGTCCCAACGACAGGCACTCAATTATTGGTCTTTTGCCGCCAAGTGCTGACATTGTTGATGCCAATGAATTGAAGAGAGAAATTCAGGTAATGCGAAATCTAACCAATGCAATTATCGAACAAGAGAAAATTGTTGGTGGTCGCGAAGTCATTTCAAAAATGACACCAGGCGAATTTGTCGAAATGGCAAAGAAGGGACTTCCAGACCTAAGCAAAGAAACCTCAAGAAGCGGACAAATAATCAAGCAAATGATTGACAGACTTGAGGAATTGGACAAGCAGCCAGACTCAGCCGAAAAGACAGAAGAGACACGAAAGATTATTGCGGCAATTAATTATCTTGACGACTTCACTAAGCAAAGCGCAAATAGCGACATGAACATGGGTTATTTTGCACCGATTATCGGCGTGGACGGCATCGACACAAATACTGCTGGCGGCACATCACCAGGTGTTATAGATGGGCCATTCCTGTTGCACAACAGGTCAATGTTGGTGGCGTTCCTGGCCCCAACAACAAGAAGCGAAGCCAACAGAATGACAAAGAAAGCGGACGGAAGCATAGTAGGAAACGTCTGGAGGAGTTGGAGGACGCGACCAGACCGCAGTCGAGAGGGCGCTGCTGGTGGGATGGTGCGGACCAGAAGGGGAAGGAGACGTAGGGGGACAGACGGCGACGGCGGTGCTGATGGTGATTCGTCAACACCAACACCACCCACTTCGGTCCCAGTATCAGCAACACCAAAGAGTGGAGTAACTGTTGATACTTGGAACCAGTCGAACCCACCAAGCACTGGCTCAAACCCAGCAACAATGCTCACTGACCCGATGGGCACTAAGTATTACACCAAACTTAGGAAGGCAGGAGAATCATCAGCACAGGCTTTGGAACGCATGGAAACAGAAGTTCTCGCGGGCAAACTTTATGAACTTGCTGGTGCACCAGTTGCAGATTTGCAAATGGGTATTAGGGGTGGAGAGCCAGTAATGCTTTCCAGAATGATTCAATCATCAATGCCAAGTGGTCGTTCCGACAATGATGCAGCACGACAGCACTTTGTTGTTGATGCGTGGTTGGCAAACTGGGATGCACCACTAAACGACAATATTAAGATTGACAAAAATGGACGCGCAGTCCGTCTTGATGTCGGCGGTTCTCTTGACTACAGGGCGCAAGGCGCCAAAAAAGGCAGTGGTGGCACGATGGCTTTTGGTCCAAAGGTTGGCGAAATGACTTCTCTACAAAAACGTGGGAACGTTGATTTTACTAACATGGATAAAGCCGAACTCAAGCGACAGGCACTAGGTCTTTCCGTAATTACCGATGACATGATTAGACAACAGGTTTCAGCCATAGTCAGTGACCCAGCGCGTGCCAAGATGCTTGCTGATACACTCATTGCTCGACGCGATGACATAGTCGCAAATTGGGGTAAGTAACATGGCCGCAAAACAACCAAAAGACGCTCAGGCGATTCTAATTGCCCAAGAAAAACGACATATGGAATTGATATCACTAATCGACTATCCGCCATTTTCAGAAATGGATGATGGCTCCACATCTCTGGACTACGATGGCGTCAATCCAAACTGGGGATTTCCCAGAGAAACAAAAATTGGCGCACAAATCATGGAAGCGATTGAGGGAACGCTCAAGAACATGGCCATAGAAGCCGAAAAGGTTGATGGTCTATTCAACGTTGATACATCGTTGCTCGGAAAAATGTGGAATGATGTTTACGCAGAGTTCAAGGATGAGATTGCTGAAGCACGGTTGTATCAAAAGCGCTATCCAGATGACCGCGTAGAGGCGCTGATTGCGGCTTATCAGAAAAAATAAGTTGGTGTCATGGCTGACGACAAATCAGATGTAAATACGCGAATGTTTGCCCTGCGCGCTGCGCAGTGGGTTGGCTGTTCTGGTGCCCATAAACATGATGGCAAGTGGATGCCGTGCGAAACACACGAGGAATTGCTAAGACTTTCTGGCGAAGCCGAACCACAAAAGAAGACGGCCTACGAGCAAATAAAAGACCGACAAAAAATCAGAAAAATGAAAGGGAAAAAACAAAGAAAAAAGGGCTGGGAAAACCTTCGTGAAACAAAACCACTAGGTGGATTTGCAACACTTGAGGGTGGTGGCATTGTCTCTGCCCCAATAGGGACAACCATTTATTCAGGTGGCGTAAAGTCTTTCATCCCAGGAATTTCACCGCGAGATAACGACCCAGACGTTTTTACCGATATTGAATCGGCGCGAAAAAGAAGCAGGATGCTTGGCTGTATTGGTGTAAGACGTATGCCGTCTGCAACGGGCAGAACAATCTGGATGCCGTGCACCAACAACACCGATTATTCGCGTGTTGCTGGAACAACATTTTTGGGAAGAAGAAATAGACAAGAAGCCGAAAGAAGACTGGTACGAACTGTTGTCCGACGCGAGATGCGCAACGAGGACAGGCGAAGAAAACTTAGAAACAAATCGTTGTTTGAATTATTGCATGAATCAAAGGGAATCGGCAGGGCGATTGCTCGTGCGGCAGTACCGAACACTATTGGACGAAAGATTAGGCGCGCTATTGAAATAACTGGGAACCTCAATCCCATGGAGCGCCGCGACAATGATAGAGATGGATTAATTTTTGATGGAACCTGGCGCGAAATGCCCGACCCAAAAGCCGTCCAACGTGGAGCGCGCAGCGTAGGCGGGCGCAATGCTGGAAGACCAGAGGAACCACCAGAGCCATGGGAATCACCAGTAAGAAACACCTGGTTCACGCCGTCAAAGGTAAAAAAGGGTGGAACGCTCAAAGCGGCAGAACTTCTGAATTACGACAGATTGCGCTTGCGTAGAAATAGGGCCGAACAGGCACGGGTGCTTGGTGTTACGCAAGAAGTAATCGACAAAATGTATGAACCAGATGCGTCAATAGACCCGATTGATGCTGACAAATTGACGATACAAGCGCTCGATTTGCACCCAGCGTTGGTTTGGGGCCCTGCTTGGCTTGAGTCAGATGTTCAAAAGAAGGTGAGGGACAGCAAACCCAGTGAAAGACAAATGCGTGGTCCCAAGGCCCTTGACGAAAGAGATAAGCAAGTTTTGGATATGCGGGCAAGGGGCGCAACTCTGCAGGCGATAGCCGATGAACTTGGTGTGACAAAACAGAGAGCCCAACAGATAGTCAAACGCGCAATTCAAAGGAATGAAAGCGAAATAGACAAGTCGCGCGGTGCCCGCAGTGAGTCAGGTGGCGGCTCTGGAATGATTCGGCGAGATGCACAGGGAAGACCCATAAGACAAATCGATAGAAGAAAGGAGGCGTTGGAAAACACCATCAAGAAACTCAAAGACATAGGTATGACAGACGAAGAAATCAATCTGTTGATGACTGGTAACAAAGATACGCCAGTCGACGTTGATACAAGAGATGTGGACCTCGCTTCCATTAGAAGAGCGGATGACGAAAAGAAGGCGTCGGAGCCGAAACCACTTGAAGTAATTGAGTCACTTGAAGTACCAACACCTGGAAATGTTGGAGGGCGGACACTGGAAATCATCGAGGGAACTGAAATGGAAGTCGACGACCCAGCCCCACCACTTCCAGAACCGCCAAAAAATAGAGGCGCTCGGTCGATGAGTCTTTCCGACCTTGAAAGAACACCACCAGAAAATTGGCCAGAGAATTGGAAGAAGCATCTTATTGATTGGGGAAATTCAAAGCCATCTTTCAATGTCCCATATGGTATTGCGCAAAGATATAAAACGCAGGGCGCGCTTTCGAGTCGTGATTGGAATCAACTTCTATCTTTTTACAGAAGATTCAGCCCAGAAGGACGTGGCGCTCGTTCATCAAGTGGCGGTGAGTACACCAATATCGGCGCACGAAGAATGGCAAAAATTATTTTGGACCGCGTCGCCCAAAACAAGAGAAATAAGCCGCCAGGCAAAAGAACGCACTATCACATTGTTGGCCCTGGTGGTATGGGTAAATCAACGCTGCGAGACCATCTTGTGAAAACAGGACAGTTGCCCCCAGATACAGAAGCCGCAGTTATAGACCCAGATTTTATAAAGATGGGCATTGTTGGCTACAACGGTGGTTCTGGGTCAATGGCCGTGCATAGGGAATCTGCCCATTCGGCTACGCACGCGGTGAATGACGCTGCAAAAGAGGGAATGGACATCGTTACCGAGGGCACTGGCTACAGATTGTTCGATTACAAAACAACAAGAGATAACTCGTACAAAAAGGTTGTTCACATCGCTTATGCCCCATACAACGTTGCCGAGCAACGGGTACGAACCAGAAACGCAAAAGGTAATAGGCAACTACCAGTTGAACAAATCCGTAGCAAGGGAGGACAACTGTACGGGTGGCTCACCGACCACCTACAGCGAGGAGAAATTCAAGATATGTACATTTGGGACACCGACGTGCCGCTTGGCGCCGCCCCAAGAGTTATCGCAAAAATTGTTGACGGAGTATTCATGGCAATCGATGAACCGAAATTTAAATCATGGTCAGAACAGCATGGCGGTTTTCGTGGCGGCGACAGCAACATTGCTTGGTTTCAAAGAAGATACCCAAGAAAATAACAATAATTATTTACGTAGATTGGTTTACCAAATTAGTTACACCGTAAAACCAGTATTTTCTGTATCTTAGATACCTAAGGGCTGGGTGCTTACCTGAGCCATGAAGCAACAAGTCCAAATACTCACAAGAAAGCAAGTCAATCACATGTCTACTCAAGACACCAGCAGATTGAACGAACTGCAGACAGCACTTCGT